>JGI24709J26583_10004766_pt1 | contig 10125 bp, 8 predicted proteins | sample BioPla2DNA1_FD_26583 | JGI IMG/M metagenome (IMG submission 26583) | reverse complement strand
GTGTTGGTTTTTTTGTCAATTCCATTATACCATTAAGGGGGTTTTCTTACTATATATTTATAGAATTTTGTTGAATATTTGGCATCTTTTGTTTAGTGTTTTTCAGTGGTTTCGAACCGTCCCCTGTTCTATATCAAACAGAGAACCGTCCCCTGTTCTACGCTGTTCTACAATAGCTTTAAGTAAGCATCCCACACCTCTTTGGGAATATCCTGAGGAATCTGGAAACCCAGTTCGGGATAAATTTTAATCCTCTGCAAATCCCCCACCATGATCTTTATTATCTCATCCCGGTCAATCATCCCTTCTGAATAACCTTCAAGATACTCTTTCATCCCTATCTGTGGAGATGTTACCAAAACCTCCACCTTGGGCCACTGTTTTTTAAATGTTGCAAAGGTTCTTCTCTCCATGTAGGGCTTATTAACCGCTATCAGCTTTTCAACCTTTATTTGTTTTTCCTCCATAAGCTTTTTTACAAACAAAACATTCTCTCCTGTGTTTGTGGACCTATCCTCAATCAGCATACAGCTTTTTGGAACTCCCATATCTGCCGCTATTTCAGAAAACACCCGGGCTTCGGGTACGTTCCAGATTTTACGTGTAAGTTTCCCCAAACTTCCCGAAAACACAATTAAAGGAGCATAGCCCTCTAAAAAGACCTCTGCTCCCCTTTGTGCAACTTTTGTATCGTGACTTCCCAGGACAACTATACAATCCGAATTCTCCAGCTTATGGTTCATGTGGTGGTAGTCCCATAGAATTTTAATCAGCCTCTCTTTTTCCATGTCCTAAGTCTTTTACTCTCCCATCACCTTTATTATAAGCTTCTTTCTTCTCTGACCGTCAAACTCCGCATAATAAACCTGCTGCCACGGTCCCACATCAAGCCTTCCGTTTGTAACAGGAATTATGACCTGATGACCCACAAGGATGTTCTTAAGGTGGGCATCCCCATTGTCTTCACCGGTTCTGTGGTGCCTATAATCCGGGCCGGTGGGGGCAAGGCGTTCTAACATATCGTCAATATCCTTTATTATCCCGTCCTCGGCATCATTAATATAAACCCCTGCTGTAATATGGGCTGCCGAAACAAGAACCATGCCCTCCTTAATCCCGCTCTTTTCAAGGGCTTTTTCCACTTCATACGTAATATTTATATACTCTCTTCTTTTCTTTGTATTAAAATGTAAATACTCGGTATGAAACTTCATACTATCCCTCCTTAATTATTTTTGAAATATCTTCTGTTCTATCACTCCCGAAAGAGGATTGCCATGGCATATGCAGTAGCCTTGGTTCTTGAAATATCTTCTGTTTTTCTGCTCCTTAAGAGAAAAGGGCCTCGGCAAATTCTTTTGCATTAAACCTTTGAAGGTCATCCATCTGTTCGCCAACACCTATGAATTTAACCGGCATGTTAAGGGAAGATGCCACTGCAATTACAATACCGCCTTTAGCTGTTCCGTCAAGCTTGGTCAAAACAATTCCGGTAACATCCGTAATATCCCCAAAAGACTTGGCTTGGGAAATGGCATTCTGTCCGGTGGTAGCATCAAGGACAAGCAAAACCTCCCTTGAGGCATCGGGCAATTCCCGGTCAATCACTCGAAATACCTTCTTTAGCTCCTCCATCAAATTCTTCTTTGTATGCAGCCTCCCTGCAGTGTCGCATATCAAAACATCAGCCTTACGGGCTTTTACCGCCTGTATTGCATCATAAATAACCGCCGCCGGATCTGCTCCTTCCGAGTGCTTTATTAATTCCACTCCAACCCTGTCCGACCAGATTTCCAATTGGTCTATGGCTCCAGCCCTGAAGGTATCTCCTGCAGCAAGTACCACCTTTTTACCCTTAGTCTTTAAAAGATTTGCAATCTTACCGATTGATGTAGTCTTGCCCACACCATTGACTCCCACCACCAAAATAACTGACGGTGTTGTCTCAAGCCTGAGTTCCGACTCACCCATACTTAAAATTTCAGTTAACTCCTCCTTCAAAAGTTCCTTAACCTTCTGAGGATCAACAACCTTGTTCTCCTTAACCTTCTTTTTAAGGTTTTCAATAATTTTCATGCTGGTATCAATTCCAACATCCGAAGTTATCAGAATTTCTTCTAACTCTTCAAACAGCTCCTCATCAATCTTTCCAAAGGAAACCAATACCTGATCTATTCTTTCGGTAATCGTATTTTTTGTTTTCCTCAATCCTTCTTTAAGCCTATCAAAAAAACCCATATTCTATCCTCCATTTGAAATTATATTTAAATTTAATATATTAGCTTACTTTTTCCCCCATCTTGAGGGAAACCACCTTTGATACACCATGCTCCTGCATTGTCACACCATACAAGGCATCGGACACCTCCATGGTTCCCTTTCTATGAGTTATAACAGCAAACTGTGTTATATTTGAATACTTTTTTAAATACTGAGCAAACTTATAGACATTGGCATCGTCCAAAGCAGCTTCAATCTCGTCAAGTACACAAAAAGGTGTAGGATTAAGCCTTAGAATCGCAAAAAGCAACGCTATTGCGGTAAACGCCCTCTCTCCTCCCGAAAGCAGCATAAGATTCTGAAGCTTCTTTCCCGGAGGCTGTACCTCTATTTCGATACCGCTTTCAAGAACGTTTTCCTTGTCCAATAAAATCAGTTCTGCCCTACCCCCTTCAAATAGTTCGCGAAATACCTTGTTGAAATTCTCATTTATTAATTTAAACTGCTCCATGAACTGGGTCTTCATTTTTGCCACAATCTCACTGATAATCCTGTAAAGCTTTTTCTCCGCTTGTTCCATATCATTTCTCTGTGCCGACATAAACTCAAACCGCTCTTTAGTCTTGATATAATCCTCTATAGCTGCTACATTAACCGGTCCAAGCTCCTTTATATTGCTTCTTAGCTCATTTATTTTTTTCTGTGCCTGGGTTATGCTTCCAATATCCTTTTTAAGTTCCAATGCATTGGTATATGTCAGTTCATACTCATCCCACATCCTGTTTTGTATTGACTCCATATCTGACTCTATTCTAGCCTTCTTTACCTCAATCCGGTTGCATTCCTCTTGAAGCAAAAGTATGTTTTTATTGATTTGGGTTATCTTTTCTACAGTATCTGCGGACTCTTCCTCCCGCACCTTTTTTTCCTCTGTAATCCTGTCTATCTCAAAAGTTTTTCCCGATTTCGCTTCTTCATACCTTTTAATTAACTGCCCCAATCCTTCATTTTTCTCTTCCAATGAAGCTATTTCCTGCTCATTCCGTTTTTTCTCCGCAATTCTTCTTTCTATACCTTTTGCATGGCTGTTTTTCTCATTTTGAATCCTTTCTAAAGATTCTCTCACTGCTTCCATGCTCTCTAATATCGAGTTGACGGAAATCTTATAATCGGTTATATCGGCATGGAGCTTGTCCCTTACGCCTTGCTGCTCCTTGCTCTTCTCTTGATTGAGGGCTATTTTGCTTCGGGTCTTTTCAATATCCTTTTCTATAAGGGTCAATTCTTCCTCGTACTTTTTAAGCTCTTCTTCTATTTCCGTCTCCTGTCTTATAAGCTGTTCCTTCTCCTGCTTAAGCATATCAACCCTTGCCAGAATCCTCTTAATATTCTCCTCAACCTGTGCCAAGTGGCTTTCATCCCTTATTTTTATCAATTCATTGTTTTTTAGGCTGTTTTCGTTATCGCTTATTTGGTCTACGACATCACTGAGCATAGAACTGATGCTATTGCAGCTCTTTTCCAATTCCTCTTCATCGGATTTTAGCTTTTCTATACCTTCCGAAAGTTCCGTTACCTCTCTGTTTCTTCCCAATATTCCCGATTCTTTCTGGGTCTTACTGCCCCCGGACATGGAACCAGTGGTGCTTAAAAGATCTCCCTCAAGGGTAACTATTCTAAAACTGTATCCGTATCTTCTTGCTATCTTTATTGCCGTATCAAGATTTTCTACCACTACTACCTTTCCCAAAAAGCTTAATACAATCCCCCTGTATTCCGGACTGCAACTAATAAGATCCGAGGCAACACCTATAAATCCTTCCTGACTTCTAAGCTGATTTATAATGCTTTCTTCCAGATACCTGCCCTTTACAGCGGATATAGGTAAAAACGTTGCCCTTCCCAGCCGGTTTTTCTTCAAAAACTCAATGGCTCTTTTGGCATCTTCCTCAGTGGTGGTTACAATGTTTTGAAGTGCTCCTCCCAAAGTCATCTCAATGGCAGTCTCATACCTTTTATCAACGGTTATCAATTGTGCCAATGCACCATGAATCCCCCTTCCAAAATCCCGGGATTGCTGGCATGCCTGCAAAACAACCTTGACACTCCTGTTATAACCCTCAAGGTTTTTCTCCATTTCTTTGAGCATTCTGAGCCTTGAGGTCTTTACCTGTATTTCCGACCTCACATTGTTCTGCCTTTTCTTCTCTTCCTCCAGCTTTAAGCCCAGATCCTTCCTTTTTTCATACAAAGCATCCAGCTGTTCTTTTATATTCTTGATCAACTCATTGACCTTAGAAATGCCCTCAGACAGGTCTTCCTTCTTCATGCTCTCCCTGTCCTTCTCTAAAATAAGCTTATATTGCTCCTCGTCAATGCTCGCCTGCCTTTTTTGAATAATCTCAATATGATTTTTCACATTGTTTATCTGAGTCCTTTTATCCGACTGAATATCAAGCTTCTCCATTATGCTTGATTTTAAATTCTCAATATACCTTTCGTTCTCATCCAATGTATCCAATATCGCTTTAAACTGCTGTTCACTTTCCTCAAGCTTTAATGAATACTCACCATACCTCTCGTTTAAATAGTTGATTTTGTCATTCTTTTGCTCTTCTTCCCCGGACAATTCCTTGATTTTCTCTTCAATCTCAGCTATTTCTCCATCGAGTCGTGAAATGTTTGAAGTAAGATTGCTCTTTTTCTCCTCATTCAGCCTTATTTCGGAGCTGCACTTTTCCAAATTGCCATCAATGGCGTAAAACTCCTGTTTTGCCTGTTCAAGCCTATTGTCCATATCCTTTAACAGGTTTAAATTTCTTTGATTGAGATTTGTAATTTCCTCAAGCTTACTATTTTCACTTTCGATGTTTTGATTTATTGTAATATAGTTTTTTTCAAACTCCTCCAGCTTCTCTTTAAACCTAGTAATGTTTTCAATATAAACATTAACCTCCAGTTCTCTTAAACTTTCTCTGAGGCTTAAAAACCTTTTAGCCACCTCTGCTTGCTCTCTTAAAGGCTCAAGCTGGATCTCAAGCTCCCCTATGATGTCATTTATCCTTATAAGATTCTGTCTTGTCATCTCCAGCTTTTTTTCTGCTTCTTGTTTTCTAACCTTATACTTCATTATGCCGGAAGCCTCTTCAAATACATGCCTTCTTTCATCGGATTTAGAACTTAAGATTTCGTCAATCCTTCCCTGACCAATGATGGAGTATCCGTCCTTGCCCACACCGGTATCTAAAAACATCTCATAAATGTCTTTAAGCCGACACTGTGTCTTGTTTATCATATATTCACTTTCACCGGAGCGGTACACTCGCCTAGTTACGGTAACTTCACTGAATTCAACTGGAAGCATGGAATCAGCGTTGTCAAAAGTGAGGGTAACCTCCGCAAAACCCAGAGGTTTTCTATGTTCTGTACCAGCGAATATGACATCCTCCATTTTTCCGCCTCTTAAGGTTTTTGCACTCTGTTCTCCCAGCACCCATCTGATTGCATCGGAAATATTGCTCTTTCCGCTTCCGTTAGGTCCCACAACAGCGGTAATACCGGAGTTAAAATCAAGCACAATCTTGTCTGCAAAAGATTTAAAGCCTTGAATTTCAAGTCTTTTTAGATGCAAATAAAACACCTCGTATTATAGAATAAAGTAGCTTCAATCATATAAAAAACCACGCAAAATCAAAACTGCATGGGCATTTTAATACATAATAATTCTAACATAATTTTATATTTAATCAATACACACAATTTCACTATTAAAAACACTAAGTTTCAAAGTTTTAAAGACATATCATTATTATAAGCCCTAAAGCTCTACCAAGTTTTATATTGAACACTCATATTCCCTTACTCTGATATATTTTTTGAATAACTGTGCACATATTTCCCGGCTTTTAAAAGGGCTTCAACCATACTAACCGCACTTGCTTTTCCTGTACCTGCAATATCAAAAGCAGTGCCATGATCAACAGATGTGCGTAAAAACGGCAATCCTATTGTAATTGCAATTGTTCTTTCGAAGTCTAAGGTTTTTGTGGCAATATGTCCTTGATCATGATACAGGGACAGCACCGAGTTGTACCTTCCCATTAGTGCGAGGTGAAATACCGAATCTGCCCCAATCGGACCTTCAACCCTATAGCCCATGGCAACTGCCTCCCTGACCGCCGGCTCAATATGTTCAACTTCCTCCGACCCAAAAAGACCATGTTCACCGCTGTGGGGGTTAAGTCCTGCAACCGCCATCGCACCTTCCTTTATACCGAGAAGTTCAAGGGCTTTGGTACAACGCTGTATATAGCTTAAAACCTTTTCTTTACTAACAAGTTCGCATGCCTGCTTCAGGGAAACATGCCGAGTTAAAAAGAACACTCTAAGATCTCGAACCTCAAACATAGTTAAAGGGTCTTGGGAGTTTGTGAGTTCGGCAAATATTTCCGTATGTCCAATACCGTCAATCCCTGCCCTTTTCAAGGACTCTTTATTGATGGGTGTGGTTGCCACAGCATTAATTATGCCCTTTTGAGCCAGTTCAACAGAACGTTTGATATAGCTGTACGCCGCCGCTCCCCCTATTGCTTGAACCTTTCCGGTTATGACCCGGGACACATCAACATCTTCAAAATCAATTAAGTTTACAATGCTTTTGTTGTAAATTCCATGGGACGGATCCTTTATATCATTAATTCTGCTGTCAAGTCCACAAACCCTTAATGCTTTATTAACAGCATCCCTACTTCCAGTTACAACCGGCTCAATATGACTGTATATGCTCTCCTCCCTTAATGCCTTTACAACTATTTCCGGTCCAATTCCCGCAGGATCTCCAAGGGGAATGCCTATTACAGGTTTGTCTAAAGGCTTATCCCAAAAATCAGCCCTGTCCAATTCCAAACACCTTCCCAACATAAATTTATTATTTAAAATCCTACTTCCAAAACAGTTCATATTATGTAAGTGAAGAAAAGTGTTCTAAAAACTTAAGTTTTGCAATATTTCTTCNGCATTTTTCTTCACACTTTTTAAATGCCTCCTAATAATTGCACCCCTCAACAGTGAGTACATGAAAAATTAATGCACTTTCTAGATATTAAAAAAGCTGTTCCAAGAAGAACAGCTTCAAAAAAAAAATAACTATGTAGCAAACTTATCTGGGTTCTACCAAGAACTTGATTGCAGTCCTCTCCTCCCCATCAATACTAATAGATGAAAAAGCTGGAACAGTAATGATGTCTATACCATTTGGTGCGACAAACCCTCTTGTAATTGCTATAGCTTTAATAGCTTGATTAACTGCTGCTGCCCCCACTGCCTGTATTTCTGCTGTCGATTTTCCCCTAAGAATTGCTGCTAATGCTCCAGCGACCATTTTCGGCTGCGATTGAGCTGATACCTTTAATACTTCCATACACTTTTCCTCCTCAATAAAATATAACTATTTAAAATGAATTAATTAATATAATTGCTCTCTATCTGCGTGTTTATGTCAACCAGTATATTATAGACCCCTCCTACCTACTATTTTATAACAATGCCCTTCAACAAACAATACCATAAAATTAATATTTTATATCATAAATTTCATGTTTACCGTAGTATTCCCTGACCCTCACCTTGTCATAACCATATTTTTTCTTCAAATAATTCACATTGCATTTTTTTTGACCCACGATATCAGATATTCTTTTTCTACTTGTACAAATAGTTAAAGAGCTTTTTTTTGACAAATTATTCTGTTCAATTATTTCCTCAATTCTGTTTAATGCGAGTTTGGACTCCACCAACTGCCTGATGGCAGGATGAAACGGTCCGGCAACTACATCACCGTCCTCATTGATACTTTCCGTAGGTTGAAGCCCAATCCTTATTACATTTATATTATTCTCCCGGTATATACGAAGAAGCTTTGCACAAAGTTCAACAGCATCTTCCAANCTAAGGGGAGTATATTCCCCCTTATTATACATCTTCTCTAAATATGTATCCTTTATAACCAGTGTAGGATATATGCGGAGCAAATCCGGTTTTAGCCCCACAACCTTCTTCGCCGTTTCCAAAGCCTTTTCATCGGTATCTCCCGGAAGTCCTATCATTGTCTGTATACCCAAAACAAATCCATTTTTCTTAATGAGTTTTGAAGAATTAAATACTACCTCTTGACTGTGTCCCCTGCAGCTTTTTTCAAGAACTTCATCATCAAGGCTCTGTACGCCCAATTCTATTGTCCCAACTTTATATTCTTTCAAATAGTCCAAAATATCCTCGCTTATATAATCAGGACGTGTGGATAGTCTAATTGCCTTTATATTGCCTTTGTTCATATATTTGTTAGCTGTCTTAAGAAATTTCAACTGTTCACTTTTTTCAATACCTGTAAAGCTCCCTCCATAAAACGCTATCTCAATGTATGAATCTTTATCAGCCGAACTCAGATAAGACTCAATTTCAGATACCATCTTTTCTTCCGTCATTTCATCCCTCTGACCGCTTATTTTCTTTTGGTTGCAGTATATGCAATCAAAAGGACAGCCTTTATGGGGAATAAAAACAGGTATTACAATGTGCTTAGTTTCCATACTTTTCCCTTCCGTATCAATTCCGTTAATATGTCTTTGGTCCTCTTCTTCGCGAAATACTTATATAACATGGTATGTTCAAATCTTTATTTTCTCTAAGGAAGACTTTGCTGCCATCTGCTCCGCTTCCTTCTTGCTTCTTCCTTTACCGATTCCCACAGTTTTTTCATCTATTTTCACTTGTGAGACAAACATTTTGCTGTGATCCGGACCCTTTTCTTCAATTATCTCATAAGAAATTGTATGGTCACTGGTTCTTTGAACAATTTCCTGTAGTTGGGTCTTATAATCCGTGTATATTGTACCTTTGATTGCTCCATCAATTGATTCTTCCAGTTGCTGCAAAATAAAAACTTTCGCATTTTCGAATCCGCCATCTAAATATATGGCTCCTATTAAGGCTTCAACAGCATCAGAAAGTATAGAAGTTCTTTTCCTTCCTCCCGAACACTCCTCTCCCTTTCCGAGTAAAAGATAGCTTCCGATGTTGATGCTTTTGGCACACTCTGCCAATGATCGCTCACACACAACATTAGCCCTGAATTTTGTCATTTCTCCTTCGGTAAAATAAGTAGAATTAAGGTAAATATACTCACTAACTATCATTTCCAAAACTGCATCACCCAAAAATTCGAGTCTTTCATTACTGACCAATTTTTTATCCTTGCATTCGTTGGCAAAAGAACTGTGGGTTAAAGCCATCACAAGCTTCTTTTTGTCTTTAAAGCAATAATTTGTAATTTTCTCAAACTCACTTATTTTATCTGATAGAGCCTTTAGATCCGGCATTGCTGCTCCCCCATTCTTTAGTAACTATTATTATATATATATTTATTATACCTCATAGATTTATAATATGCCGCTTCAAAAGAAAATTTTTCGATCCTGTCGGTATAAATTTTTGAAATAGTATACAAAAAGAAAGGTATGTATTATAGTTTAAAGGGAACAGTCTATAACCGTCCCCCTAAATAATAGAATATCAATATATCAAATCAAAATTTCTTTAAAACAATAGTTGCATTATGCCCGCCAAAACCCAAGGAATTGGATATGGCATAAGTTATGCCTGCCTCTCTTCCTACATTCGGTACATAGTCCAAGTCACATTCAGGATCCGGAGTTCTGTAATTAATTGTAGGAGGAAGGTAACCCTCTTTTATTGCCAGAGCTGTTATAATACACTCCACTGCTCCCGCCGCACCAAGAAGATGCCCCGTCATTGACTTTGTCGAGCTTACCGGCAGCTTACGGGCATGCTCGCCAAATACGGTCTTTATGGCTGCAGTTTCGAACTTGTCGTTGTACTCGGTTGACG
>JGI24709J26583_10004763_pt1 | contig 10130 bp, 5 predicted proteins | sample BioPla2DNA1_FD_26583 | JGI IMG/M metagenome (IMG submission 26583) | reverse complement strand
ATATAATCTGTTAAATCAATAGATACACCATCATCTACCATCTTAGTAAGTCCGCTTGTATAATACTCATCTGCCCCTCTGATTATATCTGGATAATCCCCTGAAGCAATCATCAATGAGAATTTTTCTGCCGCTTCCGAAGACGAAACAATATTCCAATTAATATGAACATTTGTATTCTCTTCTATTTGCTGAACTCCCTTTAACTCATTAGGATTATCAAGGTACTGATTTTCCCAGACAATCCAAAAGCTAAGTTCTTTTTTTTCTTCTAGAGGCCAACTCCACTCTTCTGATGTGGTATTTCCNCCAGCTACTTNTCCTGCATTATCTTTNCCANNAGNTGAATCCTTTCCAGATTGCTTACTGCAGCCAATGAATACAGATGAAACTAATGCAATACATAATAAAATNGCTACAATTCTTTTNTTCATAACGCTCCTCCTTAAAATTATGTTATATATTTAGCCCTTCACAGAACCCACCATTACTCCGTTGACAAAATGTTTTTGTACAAATGGATATATACACAAAATTGGTAGAGTAGTAACTACAATAGATGCGTATTTTGCCAACGTTTTATAAAGTGCCGCATTATCCATTGCATCAGCAGCATTTGAAACAGTTGTCGATTGTATTAATATTTCTCTTAAAAACATCTGCAGGGGATACTTGTCTTTTGCTGTAGGAAGATATAGCAAAGCAGTGAACCATTCATTCCATTTTCCAACAGCTACAAATAAGATAATAACCGCAAAGGTTGCTTTACATAAAGGCAGTATAATCTTCCACATTATNGTCATCTCTCCTGCCCCATCAATTCTAGCCGATTCCTCAAGGCTATCTGGTATTCCTTCTATAGCAGTACGCATTATAATAATATAAAACACCTGCAGGGCACTGGGGATCAAAAGGGCTGAATATTGATCCAGCATTCCAAGATTCCTTACTACCATATAAGTAGGTATCATTCCACCGTTAAATAGCATTGTAAAAGTGATCATCCCCATCAATACTCCCCGATATCGAAAACGCTTTCTAGACAATACATAACCCGCAATAACGGATAAAAAGCTTGTTATTATACATTGGGCCACAACATAAAATATGGTGTTTCCATAGCCTGTCCATATCCCTCTGTATTTCATAATAAGACTGTAGGCTTTAGTAGATACACTCCCTAAAGGGCGCAGGATAAAGCCTGTAGCCATATCAACCTGTNCAGGCTCACTGATAGAAGCCATAATGACATGCCACAGCGGTATTATACAGATTATACAAAGTAGAAGCATGATAGCTGTATTTACAATTTCAAATATCAACTGAGGAAAACTACGTCTTGTTTTCATATTATTCTCCCTCCNTTAAAACAAACTTGTATCCGAATATTTACGGCAGATCCCATTCGTAACCAGAAGAAATACAGTACCAATCACTGAATTAAACAGGCCTACTGCAGCACTGAAACCATAATCCATATCCACCAAACCAGCACGGTATACATAGGTATTAATTACGTCTGCTGTCTCGTATATGGCAGGTGAATACAGAAGAAGAATCTTATCACTTCCCACAGCAAACAAGCTTCCCATTCTCATTATTAACAAAATAGTTATTGTAGGGGCCAGTCCAGGAAGGGTAATATGTAGGGTTTGCTTCCATCTATTAGCACCATCCATTACTGCTGCCTCATACAACTGTTCATCAATCGAACTAAGAGCCGCCATGTAAATGATACTTCCGTAACCAAATCCTTGCCAAACACCAGATAATACATATATCCACCAAAAGTATTTTGCTTCGCCTAGCAAATTAACTGCTGAGGAGTTTGTTATAGATGCAACTATATTGGAGATTACTCCACCGCTCTGGGTAAAATCCTTAATGAGTCCAGCAATTACAACCATTGATATAAAGTAAGGCATATAACTGGTTGTTTGAACGACTTTTTTAAAGGATTTATTCCTAACCTCATTTAAAAGAAGTGCAAATATGATCGGCGCAGGAAATCCTAAAACCAGATCAAGTAACCCAATCGCCGTTGTATTCCTCATAACTCTACCAAAATACGGACCCGTAAAAAATCTTATAAAATTATCAAATCCCACAAATTGACTGCCCGTTATTCCTTTTGCCACATTATATCTCTGGAATGCCATTACCAGTCCACCCATAGGCAAATAGCAAAAAATAACATACCACAACACAATAGGTATACACAGAAAATATATTGTCTTGTTTCTTTTAAAATCAGTAGCAATATTGTGAGGTAATGCCTTGATGCCCCCTTTTTCGATATAGCCTGCCTTACGTGCAGTAACACTCCCTTTTATTTCTTTTTTTGCCAATGGTATCCTCCTCAAATCAATAATTCTAGTACAAATTATTACCACGTTCTAGTTTATAAGTGCAAAATGCATATAAACATACGAACTTTGTGTTTAGTATAACGTTGTACTAACAAACAGTAAATCAATTATACTTTCACATAGTGTTATTGTCAACAATGTATTTATCATATGATATTTTTCATTAATATTACCAAGAAATTTATATTTTATTGTGCAATGTGTTGTTTTTTTGTAGAATATTGTTGTTATAATTAGGCTTATCCTGTACCTGACTATTTAAAGATTGAAAAAATAACCATCCTATGCTAAACTCACCTTAAGTTTACAAGAAGGGAGGAAGTATAAGATGGCTACAATACGTGAAATTGCTGAGTATACAAATTTATCTCCAAGCACAGTATCTATTGTGTTGAATGGAAAATCAAAATCTCGGAATATTTCCGAAGCTACGGCAAAAAAGATATTTGAAGCCGCCAAAGAATTAGGCTATACTCCTAATATTCCTGCCCGCAGATTAAGAAATAATAGTACAAAAAAGTATGTTGCTGTATTCTGGGCAAACGATTATAGAGCACCTTTACTGTTTGAGTTTATTAATGGTATGCAAAAATTTATCGAAGAATCGAAAGATGATATTGAAATTATTCTACGATTATTTAATCCCGATCATCTTTCTAAAGCCGCAGATCCTGATCAGCTTACTATGTATTCTGCAACCGTAATATGTACAGCTTCTAAAATCGACTTGGATTATTTGGAAAAAACTGATTTCTCCACTCCAATCGTACTTTATAACCGTTCTTCGCAGAAATATAGTAACGTTCTCTTGGCAAATGAGGATATAGGAGCAAAGGCTGCTGAGATATTCTCGTCTCACGGTAAAAAAAGAGCAATAATTTTTTCAGCTAATAATAATCATTCATATTATAATGAAAAGCGTTTATCAGGTTTTATTAACTTCTTTAATAGCACCGGAGGCATTACAACAATCATAAACTCAAACAATAATTCATTAGAATCGGCACGTAACACTATTGCAGATATGGAAAGCTCTTTTGCAGATGCAGATTGTGTTTTTTGCTTAGAAGTTCTCCTTGCAATCAGCTACGTAAATTATCTTAGAGATAAAAAATTAGTGGATGTTCCTAGTTCCCAAGAAATCATCACCATTGGAGTCCATGACAATACTATCTATGAAAGCCTTCATATACCGCTTTCTGTCATAGAAATTCCTATCGAAACCATGGGTACTGAATGTATGAGAATTGTAACTAACAAGCTAAATGGTAACTATTTTCAAGTGGAGTCAAAGAAGGTTACTGATTTCATATATAATCCCCGACTATCTTGTATTTGATTTTGATCATAAATGTGAACAGATAAATAAAGCCTTTCTGTTCTATTATTGGAGCTGACTATCTTTTCTTCTTGTGAGATAGCCAGCTTTACTCTAACTAAAAACATTATTGACTAAAATTAATATCAAATGATATACTGTTGCTGTTACGTTGTACAAATAATTGTATATATTTAGACTTTCCTTCTAATTGCACGGTGGTACAACGATATATTACTTGTAATTTACATAAAATTTTACCTAAGGAGATAACCTATGAAGAAACTTGAGATTAATTGGGATCAATATGCAAGCATTTCTAGACAAGCTGCTGCAGAAGGTACTGTTCTTTTAAAAAATGATGATAAAGCACTGCCAGTAAAACCGGGAGAAACCGTATCAGTTTTTGGCAGAACTCAGATGAATTATTATAAAAGTGGTACCGGTTCTGGTGGAATGGTCAACACAAAATATGTAGTAGGAATACTTGATGCACTGAAAACCCACAAGACAATTGACCTGAATAATGAACTAATAACCATTTATGAGGAATGGATCAAAGATAATCCATATGATCATGGAGTAGGATGGGCAGGGGAGCCTTGGTCACAGGATGAAATGCCACTAACAGATGAAGTTGTAAATAGAGCAGCATCCATATCAAATGTTGCACTTGTGATTATAGGCCGTACCGCAGGTGAAGATAAGGATAACTCTGCGAAAAAAGGAAGCTATTTTCTAACAGATACAGAAGAGGATATGATCGATAAGGTTTGCAAACATTTTAAACGAGTAGCTGTTATTCTAAATGTGGGCAATATTATTGATATGAAATGGGTAGACACTTACAATCCAGCCGCTGTACTATATGCCTGGCATGGTGGTCAAGAGGGTGGTAATGCAGTTGTTGATATTTTAACCGGAGATGTAACCCCATGTGGTAAATTAACCGATACCATTGCATATGACATTGAGGATTATCCTTCTACTCCATACTACGGTGATACCAAACGTAATATTTATACAGAGGATATTTATGTCGGATACCGATATTTTGAAACAGTAGCAAAGGATAAGGTTATGTATCCTTTTGGCTTTGGACTCTCTTACACTGCATTTTCTATGGAGGTAGTCTCCTTTCGTTTAACTAACGATCATCTAACAGCTGGAAATTTAGGTGACCTTATATGTGAAGTCAAAATAACCAATACTGGAGATACAAAAGGAAAAGAAGTCATACAGGCATATTCCTCTGCTCCCCAGGGTTACCTAGATAAGCCATCCAGAGAATTGAAGGCCTTTGGAAAAACATCAGAGCTGGAACCTGGAGACTACGAAATCATAGAACTAACCATACCAATATGTTCGCTTTCTTCTTACGATGACAGTGGTATAAGTGGAAATAAATCCTGTTATATATTAGAAGCTGGAGCATATGAAATCTATGTTGGTTCCGATATTAGAAGTTCTACGGTAGCAGGTTCTTTCAACATCCCAGAATTGATTGTAGTGCAAAAATTAGAGGAGGCACTTGCTCCCAAAATAGATTTTCAAAGATTTAAAGCTATAAAAACTGATAAAGGTATGGAAATCACAAAGGACAATGTTCCTGTGCGTACAGTAAACTTACAACAACGAATATCAGATCATCAACCAGAAGACAATCTATATTCTGGAGATAAGGGTTATAAGCTTAAGGACGTTATGGATCAAAATGTTACTATGAATGATTTTCTATCACAGCTTACTGATGATGATTTAATTCATTTGTCCAGAGGTGAAGGAATGAGCTCTCCCAAAGTAACACCAGGAACAGCTGGAGCTTTTGGTGGAGTTACTGAGCGTTTATTAGACTTTGGCATACCAGTTGCCTGCTGTGCCGATGGTCCATCAGGTATACGTATGGACTCTGGTGCTATTGCCTTTAGCATACCCAACGGAACCTGCCTAGCTTGCTCTTTTGACACAATACTTGTGAAAGAACTATATGCTATGGTTGGCTTGGAATTAAGAAAAAATCGCATAGATTCATTATTAGGACCTGGCTTAAACATTCACAGACATCCTTTGAACGGGAGAAACTTTGAATATTTTTCTGAAGACCCACTCCTAACAGGGAAGATGGCTTCTGCCTGCCTAATCGGTATGAACGAATATGGAGTAAGTGGTACAATAAAACACTTTGCAGGTAATAACCAGGAATTTAAACGACGTCTAATTGATAGTGTGGTTTCAGAAAGAGCACTTCGTGAAATATATTTAAAGGGCTTTGAAATCGCTGTAAAAGAAGGGAATGCTTCTTCTATCATGACCAGCTATGGCGCTATCAATGGCATCTGGTCTGCCGGTAATTACGACCTTCTTACTACTATTCTTAGGAAGGAATGGGGTTTTCAGGGGGTAGTTATGACCGACTGGTGGGCTGATATGAATGAAGATGGTGAAGATACCGCCTCTAGGAAGAACACTCAATACATGGTAAGAGCTCAAAATGATCTCTATATGGTTGTAGAAAATTCAGAGAATAATTCAGCTGAAGATTTAACCAAAGAAAGTTTGTTAGAGGGTATTATAAACAGAGCAGAACTTGTTCGAAATGCTGCCAACATCTGTTATTTTTGTATTAATTCACCTGTTATGAATCGTTTTCTTGGTAGGTTGAGCGAAGAAGAAAAGAAATTTGAGGAAAGTACCGATACTGAAGATGATATTGATTTTGACTTGGTTTATCATACAGTAGAAGATAGCCTTTGTTTGGATTTATCAGATCTGCGTACTCAAAGAGGTGCATCCAATCTATTTGCCCTGACATTTGCAAAAAAGGGTTATTACGATATTAGTTTAAAAATGAAATCCACTTCCGGAGATTTGGCTCAAATTCCAATTTCTATATTTATGGGAGGAAAGCTGCTTACCACAATTACTATTAACGGTACAAATGGTCAATGGATAGAGGAAACACGTGATTTAGGTTTTATGTTTCATCCTAGCTGCTACCTAAAGCTATACTTTGCCCAGGGTGGTGTAGATATCGATGAGATTAAGATAAGTCTTCGAGAGGAACTGGATATAGAAAAATTGAGAGCTAATATGGCAGAAACTCAAGAGCAGGAATAATATCTTAGTAGGCTCTATAATAAGTGTTGGGGTGTGTGTAAATAGCATATTCCCAACACTCTTTTTATATTACAAAATGGCTCTAAGTCAATAGAATCAAAATGAGAAAGTCTTATCTCTAAGGCTTTCTCATTAATTCAAATATGGAGCTGGCGGGAATCGAACCCGCGTCCGAAAGTCCATTCATTGCAGTCTCTCCCATTACAGTCGGTCCATTATGTGTGGCTTACCACACTGTTCCCTCCATCAAGCGCCGACAGACAGGCTCTTGACTTTGGTAGCTTCATAGTTCTTCTACCTTCTCAAAGCTTTGAAGATAGAGGTCCCCGCTAATTTGATGCCGAGTTCTTAAGTCGCGAGTTGCTTAAGGTCGACAGCTGCCACTAGGCAGCGTACGCTAAATTATCGTCTGCGTTTATATTTAGTTCTAAGTTGGTGACGCAGTCCTAGTCTGCGAATGGCTACCACAATTGCAAAACCCCCGTCGAAACCAGTACAACCCCGTTTCATTATGATTGTGATTACAGGCTAGAAAGTACCTCCCCGTAATACTCTGGTTCACAGACGTATATATTATAATAATCTAATTTTGCGAAAGTGTCAAGTTTTCTTGTATCAGTTCTCAGGATTTCTCCTTCCAAAATATCCACATTTTACATTCGGATTTCAAAGTGAAAAATTTGTCATACAAACGAATTGTTGTGATTTGCCTTTATCAAAACCTGTAAACCGGACCGAGGGATAAATATTTCCCATGGTGAGTATTTGCATTCGTCGGTACTTAGGTTCTGTCCTTTAGAACCTTATGTATCCGCTACGAATGGAACTAAGCGAGAGCGTCTCACCATGGGTATATTTTATCCCGCGGTCCTTTCACAGTCTTACTAGGCAAATCACAACAATTCATACCCTAATACAAGTTCTTCACTTTGAAATCCTTCTCAGCTTCTCGTCTTTGGTCCTTCTTAGCTATATCCTGCCGTTTATCATACTGTTTTTTACCTCTGGCAAGACCAATCTCCAGCTTAACAAGACTACCCTTAAAGTACACCCGCAGGGGTACTACAGTATAGCCCTTTTGCGCCAGCTGTCCTGCTATTTTATTAATCTCGTATTTGTGAAGTAAAAGCTTCCTTATTCTTAAGGGATCCTTGTTAAAGATATTTCCTTTTTCATAGGGACTAATATGCATACCATATATATATACTTCACCGTTCATTATCTGTATAAAAGCTTCCTTAATACTGCATTTGCCCATCCTAAGAGACTTTACTTCAGTTCCGTGTAAGGATATCCCCGCCTCATACTTATCTTCTATAAAATAATCATAATATGCCTTCTTGTTGTTGGCGATTAGTTTAAAATTCTCCCCCATTACTACTACTGTCCTCCTCAGCTATGGCAAAATCAATTGTCCGTTGTAATTTATCAGTAGCTACAACTTCTATTTTAATGATCTGCCCTAATTTATATGCTTTCTTTGTATGCTCTCCTATCATCTGCATATGCTCCTCGTCATAGATATAGTAATCATCCTCCATATCACTGACACGAATCATTCCTTCAACTGTGTTAGGAAGCTCCACAAACATTCCCCAAGATGTTAGTCCTGAGATAACTCCAATAAAGGTTTCGCCAATAAAATTACTCATGTACTCAACCTTTTTCATCTTCTCAACGTCCCGTTCTGCTTCATCAGCCCTACGCTCTGTTTTACTAGAATGAAATGCTACCTCTGGAAGAATCTTATTATAATGACTCTGTCTGCTTTCATCAAGCCTTCCTTTAACATTCTCCTTAATAATTCTATGAATCTGTAAATCAGGATAACGCCTTATTGGTGATGTAAAATGGCAATAGTACTTAGCAGCAAGACCAAAATGCCCTGTATTATCAACCGTATACTTTGCTTGCTTCATAGAGCGAAGTGTCAACCGGCTAATAAGAGCCTCCTCAGGAGTTCCTTCAATCTTATTAATAAGCTTTTGTAATTCCTTAGGATGAATTTCGTCATTACCAATATGAATGCTATAGCCTAAATTATTGATGAATATACCTAATTGGATTATCTTTTCATCATTAGGCCTATCATGGGTTCTATAAACAAAGGGTAACTCCTGCCAGAAAAAGTCCTCTGCTACTGTCTCATTGGCAGCCAGCATAAATTCTTCAATAATCTTAGTTGCCTTATTTCTCTCGTAAGCTTTTATATCTACTATCTTACCTTTATCATCAACAATAATCTTACTTTCAGGGAAGTCAAAATCTATGGAGCCTCTCTGACTTCTATTATCACGAAGTATCTGTGCCAATTCCATCATAAGGTTGAACATAGGAACTAGTTCTTCATATTTTTTGATTTCCTCAGGATCCTTGTCTTCAATTATCTTAGCAACACTGGTATAGGTCATTCTTTTATCTACCCTAACCACTGTTTCTTCTATACTATGACCCTTAATGTGCCCCTTAGAATCAAAGTCCATGAAGCAAGAAAGAGCTAATCTATCTACTCCTTCATTCAGGGAGCATATACCATTGGATAATTTATGGGGAAGCATTGGTATTACTCTATCAACTAGATATACACTGGTTCCACGGTTAAGAGCNTCCCTATCAAGAGGGGAACCTTCCCTAACATAATGGGTTACGTCAGCAATATGAACTCCCAGGCGATATATGCCATTTTCCTTACTTATGGTAATAGCATCATCTAGGTCCTTAGCATCCTCACCATCGATGGTGACCATCTTAAGGCTTCTAATATCCCTTCGCCCTTCCATATCCTTAGGGTCAACCTCATCAGGAATATTGTCTAAGAAGTTCATAACCTCCTGTGGAAATTCTACTGGTAATTCGTATGCTCGAACGATTGACATAATGTCTACACCAGGATCATTAATATGGCCAAGTATCTCAATTACCTTACCCTCTGGATTTTGAGAACCATTGCCATAGTTAGTTATCTGCACAACAACCTTATGACCATTAACAGCTCCCTTGGTATGTTCCTTTGGGATAAATATATCTCTGCCTATCTTCTGATTATCTGCTAGTACAAAACCAAAGTTTTTGCTCTTCACGAAAGTACCTACTACATTAGTTAGGCTTCTCTCCAAGATATTAATGATAGTTCCTTCTTTACGCTTACCAGATTGTTCTTCATTAATGGTGATCATTACTCTATCACCATGCAAAGCTCCCTTTGTTGAAGATTCTGGTATGAATATATCTTGCTCTTCTCCTTCAACAGTTACAAATCCAAATCCTCTAGAGGTTCCAGCATATATTCCTGTCTTAACACCCTCTCCAGGTAATTGAAACTGTCC
>JGI24709J26583_10004762_pt1 | contig 10132 bp, 8 predicted proteins | sample BioPla2DNA1_FD_26583 | JGI IMG/M metagenome (IMG submission 26583) | reverse complement strand
ACCTTTGGGGCGAGCGAAACTAATCCTCGCCGGCTTAGGCTTGGAGAAGAAGCGGTGTATGTGGACACAGGGGATCCTCTGCCAAGAGGGTTTGATTCAGTGATTATGGTAGAGGATCTGATTGAGACAACTCCCCTTGAAGTCGCGATTATTTCCCCTGCCAGGCCGTGGCAGCATGTTCGAACTGTAGGAGAGGATATAGTAGCTACAGAACTGGTCCTGCCTGAGAATCATAAGATTCGCGCCTTCGATCTCGGAGCTCTGTTAGCTGCGGGCGTAACCCAAGTTATGGTCCGCAGGAAGCCTAAAGTAGCGATCATACCCACAGGCGATGAACTGATTCTTCCCGGAACTACACCTGAGGTAGGAGACATAACCGAGTTTAACTCGAGGCTTATCGGAGGGCTTGTCCAAGAGTGGGGCGGGGAGCCTATCTTTTGGGACATTGTGCCTGATGAGCCGCAAGCATTGACTGAGGCTGTGGTCAAGGCTTCTCTTTCCGCTGACATCATCGTGGTGAATGCAGGTTCATCTGCAGGGAGTGAAGACTATACCTCAGATATTGTGAAATCTTTAGGCGAACTCTTTGTACATGGAGTGGCAATCAAACCCGGGAAGCCTACGATTCTGGGAATCGTAGACAACAAGCCTTTCTTCGGGATCCCGGGGTACCCGGTTTCCGCTGCTTTATCTTGCGAGCTCTTTCTCCTTCCTCTTTTGGCAAAAATGCTAGGTCAGACAGTTAAGGAGAGGACAATGATAAACGCAACTTTAGCCCGGCGAATCGTCTCCGTCCCCGGTATGGATGAGTTCATCAGAGTCAAAGTAGGCAAGGTCGGCGGCAGATATGTAGCATCGCCGCTTGCCAGAGGAGCAGGGGCAATAATGTCTCTTGTAAGAGCAGACGGGTATATTGAGATTCCCGGCTCATCTCAAGGGATCCAGGAATCATCGGAAGTTGCAGTGCACCTATTGAGAGATGCGGAAGAGATAGACAATGCTGTCGTTGCAATCGGCAGCCATGACCTTGCTTTGGATCTTCTGGGAAGCCTTTTGTCAGGCAAATACCCGGGTATGAGCCTTTCTTCTACGCATGTCGGGAGCATGGGCGGGATAATGGCTATGCGAAGGGGAGAAGCCCATATTGCCGGCGTGCATTTACTTGACGAAGAGACCGGAGAGTATAATGTCCCTTACGTAAAACGATATCTCGATTCTAAAGACTATGCCCTTGTCAATCTTGTACACCGAGAACAAGGTTTGATTGTGGCGCCCGGGAATCCCAAGGGTATTCAAGGGATCTCCGACCTTGTCAAGCCGGGCGTTTCATTTGTGAACAGACAGCGGGGGGCAGGAACCAGGATTCTCCTAGACCTTGAACTAAAGAAACTAGGCATTTCCGAGGATCAGATCTCCGGATATGAGCATGAGGAATACACTCACATGGGTGTTGCTGCATCAGTTGCAAACAGTGTAGCCGATGTCGGCCTGGGCATAAGGTCTGCAGCCAGGGCGTTGGGCTTAGACTTCGTTCCCGTAGCCTGGGAGCGCTATGACCTGTTAATGACTAAGGAGTTTTTGCATTCTTCATTAATGGATAAGCTTCTTAGTATTATCTCATCCTCTGAGTTCAAGGGCCAAGTCGAATCCCTGGGGGGTTATGATCTCTCTCAGAGCGGACNGGTTGTGTGGCAAGGATGACCGGGCTTATCGATGCTTTCGGACGAGAGATAACATATCTTAGGGTGTCCGTTACGGATAAGTGCAACTTAAGGTGCATATACTGCATGCCGGAAGAGGGAGTGCCGCCGAAATCCCACTCGGACATTCTCCGGATCGAAGAGTTTGCAAGGATTGCCAGGATAGCATCTCAACTTGGAATAACCCATGTCAGGCTAACCGGAGGCGAACCCCTGGTAAGAAAGGGGATATTGACTCTGGTTCATTTGTTGTCTGAGATACCCGGGATCTATGATATATCCATGACCACCAACGGCATGTTGCTGGCAGGCTTTGCTTCGCACCTCCGGAAATCAGGCCTTAACCGGGTGAATGTATCTTTAGATACCCTTAAACCTGAAAGATTCAAAGAGATCACAAGGTGCGGAGACCTCGACCAGGTGTTGGACGGGCTGAAAGCCGCGGAAGATGTGGGTCTTTCACCTGTAAGAATCAATACAGTCGTGCTGAACGGTGTAAACCGCGACGAAGTGAAAGACCTGGCTATGCTTACTTTAGACCATCCATGGGCCGTGAGGTTCATTGAATTTATGCCTTTTTGGGACAATGGNTGGAGATTCGGNGACAGNTATGTAACACCGATATCGGAAATNAGAGAAGAGATAGTCCTTTTGGGGGCATATCCTGTTGAATCCGATGAGAAATGCAGTGAAGGAAAGAAAGGGACGGAATCCGGTCCTGCCGGCTACATGAAGCTTCCCGGAGCCAGGGGTAGTATCGGCTTTATATCGATGAAGGATCACATATGCTCAGGCTGCAACAGGCTGCGCTTAACTGCTGATGGGTTTTTGCTTCCTTGCTTGCTTTCTGATATTTCGGTTGATCTTAGGACTCCTCTTCGCGAAGGGGCGGCAGATGACGTTATCGAAGAACTAATACGCAAGGCTGCGAGCCTGAAGCCGGAAAGCGGGTATGCTGCTAAAGCCATGGCGAGCTCTGCAGGAAATAATCTTTCCCTGTCAAAGATCGGCGGCTGAAGGTGCCGGGTTTATCCACAGTGCGGGTCTACATTCGATTCAACTGTGGTAGCTTTTGCGGCGAATATTTGTGGCGGGGGCCGGCGACCGGAAGGTTGTGTCGGTTCATCCGGACCTGATCATACAGAGGCAACCCATTGATGCAGAGGAGGAACGGCGAGGTGAATCCAGAAAAACCGGGTGGCCTCACCCATCTTGATGAGTCAGGCCATGCAAGGATGGTGGATATCTCTTCAAAACCTGACACTTCGCGTGTAGCAGTGGCCAGGTGCAAGGTGTCCATGTCCCCATCTACGTTGAGCATGATTAAGACCGGCCAAGGCCCGAAAGGGGAAGTCTTTGGGACGGCGAGAATCGCTGCTATCATGGCTTCCAAGAAGACTTGGGACCTCATTCCCATGTGCCATTCCATTCCTGTTGCCGGGATAGATGTAGCATTCAGGACAGATGATGAAAGCGGCTTAGTTGAGATTCAAGTTGCAGTAAAGACGGTAGGGAAGACCGGTGCAGAAATGGAGGCTCTGCTGGGAGCTTCAGTTGCAGCCCTTACCATATATGACATGTGCAAAGCAGTGGACAAATCAATGACTGTAAGTGATTTGAGATTGGTGCGAAAATCCGGTGGAAAAAGCGAGTTTGTGCGGCCCGGGGAGGAAGAGGCAGAGTGGGACATGTAAGAGAAGGCGTAGTTACAGCGGTCTGCATCAGCGAGGAAAAAGGTACAGTGAAGCACGATATAGGCAAGGCGCTTATCCTTGAAGGATACGGCCTTGAAGATGATGCTCATGGGGGTCCCTGGCACAGGCAAGTAAGCCTGTTGTCTGAGGAAAGCATACAGAAGATGCGGGATAAGGGGCTTCATGTGTTTCCCGGGATCTTCGCTGAAAACATCACTGTCCGTGGGATTGACCTGCCGAAGCTACCTGTGGGTACTTGGCTGTGGGTAGGCGAGAAAGTAATCCTTGAGGTGACCCAGATAGGTAAAGAGTGTCACACAGGGTGTGCTGTGTCAAAGCAAGTAGGCCAGTGCATCATGCCTAAAGAAGGCGTATTTGCTAAAGTGATAAGAGGGGGAGAAGTCAAGCGGGGCGATGTTATCAGGGTAGGTTTTCCTGTGCGTACTGCCATTTTGACAATAAGCGATTCCTGTTTCCGCGGCGAAAGGGCTGACGCCAGCGGTGACGTTATCGAGGAATCGGTAAAGTCGATAGGGACTGTAATAGACAGGGGACTTGTGCCTGACGATTACGACAAGATAGTCAATGAACTGAAACGTATGGCAGATGACCTTGATGCACACGTTGTTCTCACTACAGGCGGAACAGGCTTCGGTCCGCGTGATGTGACCCCTGAGGCGACTAAGGCGGTTGTTCACCGGCTTGCACCCGGGATTTCTTATGCAATGCTTCAATCAGGCCTTGCGAAGACTCCCTTTGCAATGCTGAGCAGGGCAACTGCAGGAATAAGAGGCAAAACCCTCATCATTAACCTCCCGGGAAGCCCGAAAGCAGTAAAAGAAGGCCTGGATTGTATCCTCTCAGTCCTTCCCCATGCAGTCGAGATGATTCGAGGTTAGCAGAATGTCTGCTGAAGTCTGACTCAGCTTGTATTGCGGCTTTATGCAAAGTATAATTAAGTTATTATTCATACGGCAAGGACTACGGACAAGAGCATTGGCTCGGGCAGGAGGCGGAAAAAACGTGGTAAACGACCTCGAAGAGATACTTCTTAGTGAGGAAGAAATTGCCCAACGAGTAAAGGAGCTTGGCGCTGAGATTACAGAGGACTATAAAGGCTGTGACCTTGTAGTTGTAGGTATTCTCAAAGGTGCTCTCATGTTCATGGCTGACCTTATCAGGTACATTAAGATACCTGTTCTCATGGATTTTGCAGTTGTGTCAAGCTATGGAGCATCTACAGAGACTTCAGGCGTAGTTAGAATTCTAAAGGATTTGGATCAGCCTATAGAGGGCAAGCACGTTCTCATTGTCGAGGACATTATCGATTCAGGCTTGACCATGCATTACCTCGTTCGAATCCTTGAATCCAGGAAACCTGCGTCTGTCAAGGTCTGTACACTTCTTGATAAGCCTTCCAGGAGAAAAGTTGATATCAAACCTGACTATTGCGGGTTTTCAATACCTGACAAGTTTGTTGTCGGTTATGGCCTGGACTATGCTGAATATTACAGAAACCTGCCTGAGGTAGGCATCTTGAAAGAGGAACTGTATAACAAGTGTTAGCAGTAATTGATTCTGAATTACAACTTAGTATGATCCTTGCCCGGAAGGCGCGGGAACTTGAGGTTTACTCCCAGGTTGTCCCACATAATGTAACCAAAGAGCAGCTTTCTGCCTTGGAGCCTGAGGGCATTGTTATTTCAGGGAGTCCGGATCCTCTGGTATGTCCCGATGTTTCAGACCTCATTGAGAGAGGAATCCTTGATCTTGGGATCCCTGTAGTCTGCGTAAACTGCAAGGCGCCAGGGGTGCCGAGTATTCATTACGTCCCCGGCTCGTATGAGTGGGAGCAGGCTTTTTCGGAGTTTCTGTTTTCTGTGTGCAGTTGCCGGAAGGATTGGACTGTACAAGGATTTATCGAGCGTTCTATTAAAGAGATTAAGTCCCTGATTGGGGACGGTAGGGCAATCTCAGGATTGTCCGGGGGAGTTGACTCATCTGTCGCTTCCCGGCTGGTTCAGGAAGCTATAGGCGACAGGCTGACCTGCATCTTTGTTGACACCGGGCTATTGCGTAAAGGTGAACCAGACGACGTACGGCGCATCTTCGGTGAAGGATTCAAAATGAATCTCAAGATGGTAGATGCAAGGGAAAGGTTCCTCACTGCGTTGAAAGGCATTACAGACCCTGAAGAGAAACGGAAAATAATCGGCGGTGAATTCATTAACGTATTCCAAGATGAAGCTGCTAAGCTTAGAGATGAAGCCGGATTTCTCGTACAGGGGACCTTGTACTCAGATGTTTTAGAGAGTCAAGCTCATGCCGGAACAGGTGGAAGCAGGGTTAAGTCCCATCACAATGTGGGCGGGCTTCCTGAGACCGTTCAGTTTGAGCTTGTCGAACCCCTCCGTTACCTGTTTAAGGACGAGGTTAGAGCGATCGGAAGGGAGCTTGGCATCCCTCATCATATCCTGGATCGTCATCCGTTTCCAGGCCCGGGGCTAGGCGTGAGGATTGTCGGAGAAATAAATGAGGAGAGCCTTGAGATAGCAAGGGAAGCCAATGCCATTGTTGAGGAGGAGATCCGAAGAGCGGGCCTTTACAATGAGCTGTGGCAGGCCTTTGCTGTAGTGTTGGATATCAGGAGTGTAGGAGTCTCTTCAGGAATGAGGACTTACGAGAGGCCTGTGGTGGTTCGGGTTGTTACAGGTCATGACGGGATGACATGTGACTGGGCTAAGTTGCCGTACGAGGTGATGGAGAAGATATCTTCTCGGATCACCCATGAGGTCAAAGGGGTAAACCGTGTCGTGTACGACATAACCCCAAAACCTCCGGGAACAATCGAATGGGAATAAACCTACTCAATGTCTTTTAATTAGCATCAAAGCCCCGAAAACCTCACCAACGATTTAGAGTCTTAGACAAAAAACTGCCGTAGCAGGTTATCCCGCTACGGCAGCCTGTTTTTGCTTTGCATTTTCAGTTATGCAAGGAACCTAATGATAAACAATACTGCCAATACCCACATTGTAATGCTGATTTCTTTNGACCGTCCTGCAAGGAGCTTAATGAANACNTATGCGAGAATTCCCCAGACAAGTCCTTCAGCTATGCTGTATGCAAAAGGCATCATNGCAATNGTCAAGAATGCAGGAATCGCTTCAGTAAAGTCTGTGAAGTCGATCTTTATGACCGGCTCCATCATGTATATTCCGACGATAACAAGGGCCGGCGCTGTAGCAGCTGACGGAATCAGGCTTACAAGCGGTGCGAAGAAGAGAGCTAATAAGAACAGCACAGAGACAGTGACTGCTGTCAAACCTGTCCTGCCACCGTCTGCTACGCCTGATGCGCTTTCCACATATGTCGTAACTGTACTCGTACCGAATACAGCACCTGCCAGTGCCGATAGAGTCTGCAAGCAAGGCTTGATCCGCTCTGGGCAGCTCGCCCTTTTCATCGAGGAACCCTGCTTTTGTTGATACGCCGATAAGCGTTCCGACCGTATCGAACATATCTACAAAGGTAAACGTAAATATAACAGCTATTAATCCTACATCGAATACTCCTCTAAAGTCCATTTGCATGAAGGTAGGTGCAAGGCTCGGCGGAGCGCCTATGATGTCTGCAATCCCTGTCGGACGCGGACTCAATCCAAATATCCAGCTTACTGCAGTTGTGATGAGAATGCCAAGCAGGAGAGCTCCCTTGATCCTGTACGCGATGAGCATCCCTGTTACCACGATGCCGAAGACAAACAGTAGAACTCCAGGTGACAGTACATCACCAAGGGCTACGAGGGTTGCAGGGTCGCCTACAATAACTCCTGCTGACTGCAGTCCGATGAACGCTATGAATAAACCGATACCGACACTGACTGCGAGCTTGAGAGTCATTGGTATATCATTGACTATTCTCTTTCTGACAGGAAGTATTGAAAGTATAAGGAATATCACACCATCGATAAATACTGCTGCAAGTGCAACCTGCCAACTGATCCCCATTCCGAGAACTACTGTATACGCAAAAAACGCGTTAAGTCCCATACCCGGAGCCAAGGCAAACGGATAGTTTGCAAGCAACGCCATTAAGAGTGTGCCTACGACACTTCCTAAGATGGTTGCTACCATCACTGCACCGGTATCCATCCCTGTAACACCAAGGATAGACGGGTTGACAATGATTATGTAGGCCATTGTCATGAATGTGGTAACACCTGCAAGTATCTCAGTCCTTACAGTGGTGTTATTGGCCTTAAGTTGAAACATGCGTTCGAGAAAACCTTCATCTGGCGTTTGAACCTTCGGACTAGCCATTTCGTGACCTCCTCTACCGAAAGCTGACCGTTAATTACTTGCGCCGAGTATAGCCGCCAAACCTGACCCATAACCCCTCCTTTCCTGGCGACCGGTGATGTATAAGGCGCGGCTTTCTCACAAATATGTTCGACAATGAGTTAGAAAAACCTTCCTAATTTTGAGACAGGTGGTGAATCATCGGAAATGTAAGGTGTCTGAAAACCATGACAAAGCCGGAAGATTCACGTTCCGATTGCCTCAACGAACCTGGGTTAGTCAAATGCAATTTACGCTGACGTATCAAATGATGTAGAGATGCTCTTTATTATGTGATCCAAGTCCTCTCCGGAAAGGCCGGTATGAACAGGCAAGGAAAGCACGGAAGCACACGCCTCTTCAGTTACTGGGCAAGTTTCACGGAAGGAGCCGAATTGTGCCCGGAAGCAAGGTTGGTCATAGATTGGCACAGGATAATGGATCCCTGTTTCTATACCGGAATCTCTAAGCTTCAGTGCCAGGTCGTCTCTGGTCATGCCTGCCTTATTGGCATCTATTGATACTGTGTATTGATGAAATACGTGGTCTATATGGGGCGCAACGTAAGGTGTCATAATGCCCCTATCTTTAAGAGCGCTGAGCCCGTCTGTGATATAGGCTGCATTACTGCGCCTTGTTTCTGAGAATTCATCTATCAGTTTTACCTGTTCGATTCCTATAACCGCTGCTACCTCAGTCATGCGGTAGTTGTATCCGATGAGAGTGTGGTTATATTTGCTTTCCTGGCCGATGTTGCGAAGACGTCTCAAGCGTAAGGCGAGGTCATCATCGGAGGTAGTGAGGAACCCACCTTCCATGGTATGGAGGTTTTTCGTAGTATACGTGCTGAAACATGCAATATCTCCGATGGTTCCGATTTTCTTGCCCCTGTACTTTGCTCCAATGGCTTGGGCAGCGTCTTCCACGATAAAAAGGCCGTATTTATCTGCGATAGCCTTTATCTTGTCCATCTCCGCAGGTTGTCCGTAAAGGTGGACAGGTTCAATTCCCACTGTCCGTGGGGTTATGCTTTGTTCGATGAGGTCAGGATCGATATTGAAGGTTTCAGGATCAATATCGACAAATACCGGCGTACCACCGCAATAGAGTATCGCATTGGCAGACGACGCGAAGCTAAAAGGTGTTGTAATAACCTCATCGCCGGGCCTGACGCCTAGAGCCATAAACGCCAGGTGCAGTGCTGCAGTTCCGGAACTGACAGCTATGACGTGCTTGCATCCGAGGTATTCGGCGAGGGCATTCTCGAATTCCATTACTTTTTCGCCTTGTATTAATCTGCCTGATCTAAGTACTGATATAACAGCTTCTTCCAGTTCAGTGCTATGATACGGGCTTGCCATCCGAACTCTCATCGTATCTTCCTTTCCATATCTTCCTATACCTAAGTATACAACGAATGCCCTGTCTCCGGGAGAGAGACAGGACACAAATCATACTTCTCCGAGGATGAATAATTTCCTGCCTATTCTAACCTCTTTTAACATAACTCACCTGCCTTTAGTTGTCTATGCCGTCAGGTTCAGTTAAAATGAAATCCGGAGGGTTACAATGGACAACATCTTATTAAGAGGACTGAATCCTATGCAGCGGCAAGCAGTCTGCCATACCGAAGGGCCGCTGCTTATACTTGCAGGTGCAGGAAGCGGCAAGACAAGGGTCTTGACGCATCGAATCGCGTATCTCATCGGGGGAAAAGGGGTATTTCCCGGCAATATCCTTGCAGTCACATTTACGAACAAGGCTGCACGGGAGATGCGTGAACGTGTCGAAGCTCTTGTCGGGCCGTGGAGCAAGTCTATCTGGGTAAGCACATTCCACGCCTTCTGCGCCAGGGTGCTGCGGCGTGACATCGACAAGCTGGGCATATCAAAGACCTTTACCATCTTTGATTCTTCTGATCAAAAGTCTGCGATGAAAAAGGCTTTGAGCATGGTGAACCTTGAAGGGACAAACCTTGAGCCTGATGCTCTGCTGCATGCGATAAGCAGTGCCAAGAGTGAGCTTATCAGTTGTGAGGATTACGCACACAAAGCAAGCGGATTCTGGGAAAGGCAAGTGGCCAAGGTTTATCCTGTTTATCAGAGAGTTCTAAGGGAGAACAACGCCCTGGATTTTGACGACTTGCTCGTAGAAACGGTGAGGCTGTTTAGGGAATCACCTGAGGTTTTAGATTACTACAGAAAGAAGTTCAAGTACATTCTTATCGATGAGTACCAAGATACAAACAAAGCCCAGTATGAGCTTGTAAACATCCTTGCCGAAGAGAGCAGGAACCTATGCGTATGCGGTGACCCGGACCAGTCCATTTACCAATGGAGAGGTGCAGACATAAGGAACATCCTCGACTTTGAGTCTGATTATCCCGACGCCACGGTTA
>JGI24709J26583_10004756_pt1 | contig 10135 bp, 12 predicted proteins | sample BioPla2DNA1_FD_26583 | JGI IMG/M metagenome (IMG submission 26583) | reverse complement strand
AGAAGATTGCCAGGGCTTTAGTGGAAGGACGGGCTCTTCGTATCGAAGGCGGTAATTATAAAGTAGCAGTTCGCAAATTCAAGTGCAGAGAGTGCCATCATGATTTTGAAGTTCCCTTTGGAACCGGTAGCCGCGGCTATGAAACGACATGTCCACAATGTGGTAAACAAGACGTGCATCGAACAGACAATGACGGACATGGGTTCGGCAACATGCCGTGGGGCCGTCGAAGAAATGGCTGGTAGCAGGTGTAAAGCGACTTGCCATGCAAGTAGATTGATAGAAGTAAATGTTTGATAGAAGTAAATGTATAGTATAGACGCTTGATGAATAGAATAAGCGTCTTTTTTTTGTTTAGTTATTGACATATGCTCATAATAATGGCTATACTATAAATGAGCATATGCTCATTACTTACTGACGTTTTTCTTAAGGAAAGATAATACCGGCGGTTTCATTTGGTTGTCTACTTAAATGAAATGCGGTCTTCAAATGCAATAGAGAACTCGTAAATAAGGAGGTGTAACGTATGCCAAGAGGAGACAGAACAGGGCCTCGTGGTCTTGGTCCAATGACTGGACGAGCTGCAGGATATTGCAGTGGCTCACAGGTTCCCGGGTACATGAATCCTATGCCCGGATTCCCAGGGCCTCGCTTCGGGAGAGGCAGAGGCTGGGGTATGGGCTGGGGCCGAGGTTGGGGTAGAGGCTGGAGGAGATTCTGGCACCCCAGCTGGCAAGCAGCTCCGTACCGCGCCGGTGCCTATTATCCCCATCCTGCCTATTATGGAGTTCCACCGTACGGTGACCCGTACACAGCCTACGGACCGGAATACCAAGATGAGGCTTCCGCAGAAGAAGAAGTTGAATTTCTAAACGAACAGGCGGCATTGCTCAAACAAGAGTTGGATGCTATTCAGGAACGATTGGAAGAGTTGAAGAAGCAGAAAGTCGATGATGAGGATAAGTAGGACACCTGATCATAACATCGCGTTTCAAAGGTCGTGACATGAAGGGGGCGAGGCGTTTCGGCTCGTCCCCTGAATGATTCAGGACTTGTAAGAATGGGCAAGGTAGGAGGCGACTTCCTGGTGGAGCAAGGAACCAAAAGCGTTTGTGAAGAGGACGGGGCCTCAGGATGTAAGCTTAAACAGCCTATTGAGACCCTTCCGGAAGGACATTTTAACAGCATAAACCGGGTAATAGCTGTTATGAGCGGCAAAGGAGGTGTAGGGAAATCCTCATTATCTGCTCTCATCGCAGTGAAACTGGCTAGAGACGGCTACACAGTAGGTTTACTTGACGCTGACATTACAGGTCCTAGCATACCGAAGATGTTTGGGATTAACGCTTCGGCGGAAGCTATGGAATTCGGAATCCTTCCAGTAAAGAGCGGTTTAGGTATTGAAGTCATGTCATTAAACCTGCTCCTTAGGAATGAGGACGACCCGGTAATCTGGCGCGGCCCTCTAATCGCAGGCGCTGTAAGACAGTTTTGGACAGACGTGATTTGGGGAAAACTTGACTATCTTATTGTGGATTTACCTCCCGGGACAGGTGATGTTCCCATAACAGTCATGCAATCCCTGCCGTTGGACGGAGTAGTAGTCGTCTCATCACCTCAAGATGTTGCTGCAATGATTGTAAGAAAGGCCATGAGAATGGCTTCAATGATGAAGACGAAGATCCTTGGGCTTATAGAGAATATGAGCTATGCAATATGTCCGAAATGTGGTGAAGTTCTTCATTTATTTGGGCCCAGTAAAGGGGCTGACCTTGCAAGGTCAGCAGGAATACCGTATTTGGGAGCAGTACGTCTTGACCCGGATCTGGCCAGATTATGCGATCTTGGCCGAATAGAGGAATATGACAGTGAAGCATTGACACATGGCATAAACTGGACTGAGATAGTTGAGAAAGGGGCTTCAAAACAGTGAAGATAGCAGTAACGGCTTTGGAGAAAAACTTGGATGCTGAGTTCGATCCTCGTTTCGGGCGGTGCAAGTATTTTGCAATTGTTGACCTTGATACAGGTGAACATGTAATCGAAGAGAATGACGCTGTAGCAGCAATGGGAGGCGCCGGCGTAAAGAGTCCTCAGTTCCTTGCCCAGCAGGGAGTCAGTGCGGTGGTAACAGGCCATGTCGGACCAAATGCATCTCGAGCTTTACAGGCAGCCGGAATCAAAGTCTACATTACGGACTCAGGCACGGTAAGTGATGCTATTACAGCTTTTGAAGAAGGCAAGCTGACCTGCGTTTCTGAAGCTACTGTAGACTCACATACAGGACTCAACACGCAGTAACGGAGAGGCAAGAAATAGCGCCGGAGTTTTCAGTGGAAACCAGTTCAGTGGCTGCCTGATAACGCATAATGAGGCACGGCAGAGTGAAGGAGGCGTCTTAGAATGAAGATTGCCATATCAACGGACGGATCGAGGGTAGCACAGCATTTCGGGAGGTGTCCTGAGTACACTGTCTACAGTATCGAAGAACGGACTGTTGTGGCTAAAACCGTCATTCCTAATCCAGGACATGAACCCGGATTTTTGCCTGAATATCTGTCAAACCTAGGTGTTTCTTGCATCATCGCAGGGGGAATGGGTGTAAGAGCCCAAAACCTGTTCGCACAGAAGAATATACAGACTGTCCTCGGAGCCACAGGCCTTGTTGATGATGTTGCCAAGTCGTTTGCGTCCGGCGGTTTAACAGGTGGCAAGAGCCTTTGTGACCACGGACATGGGCAGTCGCCACATTCCGGGTGCGAAGATCACCATAATCATTAATAGACGAGAGAATGTGGGATATACACGAAGAGTGCAAAGAGATATGAACGAGGTGTCACATGATTATATCAGTAGCCAGTGGAAAGGGAGGAACCGGTAAGACCACTGTTGCAGTAAACCTGGCCTTAACCCTTGCGGAAACGGAATCTGTCTGTTTTTTAGATTGTGACGTGGAAGAATCGAACGCTCACTTGTTTCTCAAACCCGAACTCAAAGGTTCTTCTAAAGTCACCGTGCCTGTGCCGGTTGTAGATGAAAAGAAGTGTAATCGATGCGGGTTGTGCGGAGAAGTCTGCGCGTTTAATGCGATCCTGCCTTTAGGCGAGGATGTCTTGACCTTCCACGAACTGTGTCATGGGTGCGGTGGGTGCACACTGTTTTGCCCAACAAACGCCATTAGAGAGGAACCGCAGGAAATCGGGGTAATCGAGTGGGGCAATAGCGGAGAGATATTTCACGTACAGGGAAAGCTGAATATCGGGAGTCCCCTTGCACCGCCCATTGTGAAAGCGGTAAGAGCCCATAATGTCGATAGACCTCAATGCACGGTTTACATCATTGATGCACCTCCCGGCACTTCATGTCCGGTTGTATCTTCAGTGATGAACGCCGATTTTTGTCTTCTCGTTACAGAACCTACACCTTTCGGCCTCCACGATCTTAAGCTTGCAGTTGACATGGTGAGGGAGTTAAAAGTCCCGTTTGGCGTAGTGATTAACAGAGCGGGTTTAGGTTACGAAGATCTGGCAGATTACTGCAAGGCGGAAAACATACCTGTGCTTGCCGAGATTCCGTTTGACCGAAGGTACGCTAAATGCTATGCGAAAGGTGGACGGCTGATAGACGAATTCCCTGAGATAAAGAAGACGTTTAGAGAACTGCGGCAGGCGATCCTAGTTTCCGCAGGGCGGGTTTGAGTTTGGAGTAGTAAGAGCACTTGAAGGGACGAAATCGTAATGAAAGAATTACTGGTCGTCAGCGGTAAAGGCGGGACCGGCAAGACTACTATAGTTGGGACTCTCGCAGTTCTCGCAAAGGATACACCGCTGATTCGAAACCCTGTCTTGGCAGACTGCGATGTGGACGCAGCTGATCTTCATCTTATATTGAACCCTGCTACAAAGGAAAGCAAGGAGTTTTTCGGGCTTAAGAAAGCCGGCCTTGATCGTGATAAATGTGACAATTGCGGAGAATGTATCCCCGTATGCCGTTTTGATGCTATAACATCTCATAATGGAATCATCAGATTAGATCCTATCTCATGCGAAGGTTGCGGGGTGTGCTACCGTGTCTGTCCCAGGCAAGCGATAACCATGGAAGATTTCATTGCAGGCCATTGGTTTGTCTCTGACACTCCGTACGGGCCTATGGTCCATGCCAGGCTGGGGATCGCGGAAGAGAACTCCGGCAAACTGGTGATGGAGGTAAGGCGAGAAGCCCGCCGTATTGCAGAAACGCTTGAGTCAAACCTTATAATATCTGACGGCCCTCCGGGCATCGGATGCCCTGTGATTTCCGCGATGACCGGAGTTGATTTGGTGCTTATTGTCACAGAACCCACAGTTGCAGGTATCCACGACATGGAAAGGCTTTACAATCTTGCTAAAGGTTTCGATGTCGAAGTGGCAGTGTGCATCAACAAGTACGACCTGGACTCTGAGACCTCAGCGGATATTGAGGGGTTTTGCCATGCCCATAACATTTATGTAGCAGGTAAAATCGCTTTTGATGAAAGGGTAGTCAAAGCACTTACGAGAGGCGAACCAATCATTATGCCTAGGCGAAGAATGAGTTCCGGTGCCCAAAGGACAAGCTCTGATCCACATAGTCTTCCGGATACTACAGCAAGAGCCATTGAAGAGCTTTGGACTAAAATCGTTGTTCGCCTTTACTGATACGAGCTCATTTGCTGTACTTTCAATAAGCACACCTCGAGGACGACGGGGACCAGGCAACGCCATGCATGAAAAGTGGCATTTTGCGGTAGACGTCTTGTACATAAAAAGCACTACAGGCCCTAAGATCCAGGGCTGTAGCGCTTTATTGCGTTTGTTTTTCTTTCCATTCTTAAGGGTTCTACCGGTTTTACCCGTTGTTTAGGCCTGATACTATCTCCATGGTATCCCTGGCAATGACTAATTCTTCGTTTGTGGGAACCACAAGCACCTTGACCTTGGACCCCTCTCCTGTGATATCGATTTCTTTGCCTTTGCTGTCATTCTTCTCTGCATCTATCTTTACCCCGAGAGAGCCAAGAGCGTCGCATACGCGTTGTCTCAGAAGCGGGGAGTTTTCTCCGATGCCTGCAGTAAACACAATAGCATCGACTCCGTCCAAGGCAACAGAGTATGCGCCGATATATTTGCAAATCCGGTATATATACATGTCAAAAGCGACTTTGGCTCGTTCATCTCCGCTTTCTATTCCGGCTTCAATCTCTCTCATATCTCCGCTGATGCCTGAGACTCCCAACAGCCCACTGTGCTTATTCAACAGAGAGTCCATTTCTTCTATAGAGAGCTTTTCATGCTTCATTACGTAGAAGATAATGGCAGGATCCAGATCTCCTGACCTTGTTCCCATCATGAGCCCTTCAAGAGGCGTCAGCCCCATGCTTGTATCTATGCACTTACCGTCTTTTACCGCAGCTATGCTGGCTCCGTTGCCCAAGTGGCAGCTTATGATCCGAAGGCCTTCAGAAGGCCGTCCGAGCAGCTCTGCAGTTCTACGGGCAATGTATCTATGAGATGTGCCGTGGAAACCATACCGTCTTACTTTGTGACGCTCATAAAGCACATAGGGAAGTGCGTAAAGGAAAGCGTGCTTAGGCATGGTCTGATGGAATGCGGTGTCAAAGACAGCTACCTGGGGCACACCGGATATGTTGGATTCGGCAGCCAGGATTCCCATAAGGTTTGCCGGATTGTGGAGTGGACCTAAAGGAATGCAGTCGCGTATAGCCTTTTTGACCTCGTCGTTGATGAGGACTGATTCCGTGAAAGTGGGGCCTCCATGGAGGACTCGATGGCCGACTGCGCGGATCTCGGAAATGTCCTTAATAACTCCATGTTCCGGATGGACAAGCATTTCAAGGACTTGGCCAATCGCAGTTGTGTGATCCAAAATGCTGGCCGTTCTCTTTACGCTGTCGCGTCCGGTGGGCGTGTGAGTCAGGATGGCATCATCAGACCCGATGCGTTCTACGAGCCCTTTTGCCATGACTGATTCGTCTTCCATATTGAACAACTGGTACTTCACAGATGAGCTTCCGCAGTTAAGTACAAATACTTTCATCCTCTTGCCCCCTGATACTCAACGTTTTCGTTTGGTTCTACAAGGTTTCCTTCTGCATCATACTTGAAAAATCCCTGTCCCGTTTTGACACCAAGATGGCCTCCGCGCACCAATTTCCGGAGAAGAGGACATGGACGGAAGGAGAAATCACCCAACTCTCTGAACAGTCCTTCCATTGAAGTCAGAACCGTATCAAGACCCATTCGGTCCGCCATTTCCAGGGGTCCCCTGGGCAGTCCGAATCCCAGCTTCATTGAGGAGTCAATATCAGAAGCAGATGCCACTCCCTCCATTAATGCGTTCATCGCCTGATTAAGGAGGGGAATGATAAGACGGGTCGTGACGAATCCGGGTGAGTCATAGACTTCCACCCCGGTCTTATCCAAGCTGTTTACAAACCCTTTGACTGCTTCAAAAGTATCTTCTGACGTTTTTAGCCCTCTGACAATCTCGACCACTTTAACGCGCGTTACAGGGCTCAAAAAATGAAGGCCGATGACCTTTTCAGGCCGCCCGGTTGCTTCTGCAAGTTCAGTAATGCTGAAAGTTGACGTGTTAGATGCGAGGATTGCCTGAGGCTGACAAATCCTATCCAGGTCAGATAAGACCTTCTTTTTCACGTCGGAGTCTTCCTGGACTGCCTCGATAATCAGTTCACAGGTTGCTACGTCTTCCAGATTCGTGGTGAGGCGAATTCGGCCTAGTGTGATTCTCTTTTCTGCTTCAGTAATTCCCCATTTTTCCAAGCGCTTGTTCAAGCTCAGTTCTATCCTGGATCTGGCCTCTTCTAACAGCTCATCGGTGCGGTCTACCAGGAAAACTTGGAAGCCTTTTTCACCGATGTTTTCTGCGATGCTACATCCCATGGTGCCTGCGCCGACAATTGCAACTTTTCGGATTCTCACCTCGAGACCTCCCTAGATTTAGTACGAAAATTCTATCTTTACATTCTATATTAGGGCCTGATACCCTTCTACATTCTAGCCTTGACGCAAACACATATCAACCTTATCAGGGGATATCTGACAGTATATAATTACTGTTATGGGTTAGGAAACCGACGTCTAGGAGCAGAGCAAGACTATATGATAAATGTTGAAGGACGTGACTTGCGCCGCGTAGAATTCTGGTGTCAGGTTTATTATCGTTAAGTTTGTTACAGCAATGGGGATTGTTCCGTGGGTGATAGAAGACCCTGAACAGACAGGTGAGGAGGACAGTCTATGTTAGAGAAGACAACGTTAGGCAATACAGGCTTTAGTGTGACAAGGCTTGGGTTAGGCACTCTCGTAATGGGCCCCTTGCAGGCTAACTTGTCACCGGAAGAAGGCGCAAAGATAATCAGAAAGGCTCTTGAGCGAGGAATCTCTTTTCTCGATACAGCGCATATTTACAAGACATATGATCATATCCGTCTGGCAAAAGAAGGCTGGACGAAGGAACTGGTCATTGCTACAAAAACTCCGGCCATTGATTATGACAAAGCTGAACGCCATATACACGCAGCTCTTGAAGCTCTTGACGTGGATTCCCTTGATATGATGCTTCTGCATGCTGCCCGGGCAGGTGAGGATGTCTTTGAAGAGAGGGCGGGCGCGTTCCAATGCCTCTGTGATTATAAGGAGAAAGGATTAATCAAAGCTGTCGGGGTATCTACCCATCATGTTGGCACTGTACGGGTGGCAGGGTCCCGCGATGATGTAGATGTGATCCATCCCCTGATAAACATGGCAGGTACAGGAATCCTCGGCGGGACAGTGGAAGATATGGCTTCTGCTATTGAAACGGCCTCTCTCAACGGAAAAGGTATTTATGCCATGAAAGCGTTGGGAGGCGGAAGCCTCATTGACAAGATGGAAGAGGCGCTTAAGTTCGTTATGAATCTGCCGGGGATTGACTCACTGGTCGTAGGCATGGTGTCTGAAGCGGAAGTGGAGATGAATTGCAGGTTCTTTTCGGGTGAACCTATTCCTCTTGAGGAGCAAGAGGCTGCACGCAGGGAAAAGCGGCTGAAAATTGTCGAGGCGTACTGTAAAGGATGCGGCCTGTGTATAGATACTTGTCCTAATGGAGCGTTGTCAATGGTTAACGGTAAGTCCTCCGTTGATCCGGATAAGTGCTTGTTGTGCGGTTACTGCACGCCCGCATGCCCGGAGTTTGCGATCAGGGTCATCTGAAGCCCGTATCCATCGAAGGAGAGGTCACCGCGATTAGAGGTAGTTATCGATACGTGGCCGAAACCGGTGTCAAGAGCGATCAGCGGTTTTTGGGCGCAGAGAGGCTAAAGGTTACGTAGACTGACTAAAAATGCTTGCTTTTTGCGATGTGTCCAAGTAGAATGGAGTCAGCCCTACTTGTTCAGGTTCGAGTTGTACACTCCGGGCTAGCCGCGGGCTGAAGGCACATAAATCTAATAGACGAGTGCCGTGGGTGGGACAGGTTTCTGAGCAAGAAGGCAATTACCACCAAAGTGAGGAGATCATTCTACATGGAGTTCAAAGATAAGGTTCTAACGTGTCGCGACTGCGGTGCTGAGTTTGTGTTTTCAGCCGGAGAGCAAGAATTTTACGTTGAAAAGGGCTTTCAGCATGAGCCTGTTCGCTGCAGGGAGTGTCGTATTGCACGGAAACATCAGCGCAATGACGGTCCGAGAGAAATGCATACCGTAATCTGTTCAGCTTGCGGAAGGGAAGCAGAAGTCCCCTTCAAGCCTCGCGAGGACAGACCGGTATACTGCCGGGAGTGTTTTGAAGCTCAGAAATCATATGTGCGCTGACAACTAACGGAGTTTACAACTGACTTAGTCGTATAAGCAGCGTCAGGCGCGGCATTTCAAGACGCTAGGGACAGCGCGGTTTATTACCGCGCTTTTTTTCATTTTTTTCTCGGAAGCTGCAAAAGGACTTACCTCACTGAAATACCATTTGATATATGAGGAACTAATAATTATAGGTAGAGCACTTTTTTGGGGCGAAAATGGGAACTCTAAAGGTAGCTTTTTCGTCAAGATATGACAGGAGGACAATAATCGGAGGTGAAGTGTTGCCCATATCACTCGGGAGAGGAAGTATGCGCCGACTGTTCGGCGCACTCTTGCTAGGTATCGCCATATCATTCATGCTAATCCCGTCTACGAGCCTTGCAGATTCCAAATATGAAGAATCAGTAGACCCTGTGGACGTTATCAGGTTCTACTCGTACGACAAAAGCCAGCCTCTCCAAGGGAATCTTGTTCTCAAGGCTGAAAATGAATGGTATCGGAGATATGAACTGACATATCAAAGTGAAGGCGATACAGTCTATGCTGCCTACTTTGTGCCGAAAGTGGAAGGGAAAGTGCCTGCTGTAATCGGAGTCCACGGCATGTTTTCAGAGGATGAGGACCAGTTTTTGCATGTGGCTGACTTTGCCGCGAGGCGGGGGTTCGCTGTATTAATGCCCAGCCTGCCCTTTCATCACAGGCGTGCTAAAGGCATTCAAGTCATCTCAGGGCAAAAGTTCGTGGTAGCCCCTCCTGTGGCAGTCAGGAACAATTTCAGGCGTGCAGTTATCGATATGCGCCGCGCGCTGGACTGGCTGATGTCCAGAGACAACATAGACAAGGAACAGATCTATATCACCGGTGTCAGCCTAGGCGGCATGGTGTCCATGTTGACGTATAAGACTGATCCAAGGCTAAGAGGCGGAGTTTTCCTCGTTGCAGGCGGAGGTTTCCGAGAGATACTGGTTCACAGCGAGAATCCTGTGGTGCGCAATTTCAGGCTGCTTTCCAAGATCGGGATTGCGGATATTGAGGGAGCTGCAGATATCCTAATGCTGGTGGATCCTGCAGCCCTACCTGATGTTTGGCCAAGGCCTGTCTTAATGCTGAACGGCACTTTGGACGTGATATTTCCTGTCAGCGAAACCATGCGAGCTGCTGAAAGCTTTGCCAACGCAAATGTCATTTGGGCAAAGAGCTCTCACTTTTATCCTGTTTCAGGCAGCATGTACTTGATCCTGGATTTTTTATCGAGGCTTTCCGGCAAGTCTCTTGAGTGTCGCATGCCTCACGGAA
>JGI24709J26583_10004755_pt1 | contig 10136 bp, 3 predicted proteins | sample BioPla2DNA1_FD_26583 | JGI IMG/M metagenome (IMG submission 26583) | reverse complement strand
TGCTTTTGTCATGCCAAGCCACACTACCGCCAAGGCCTTCTATTACAAATCTAATTGGTAACAGTGTTTCTCCTTTGGTTATTACCACAGGTTCAGTATCTGTTTCAATTATTTTCCCATTAACTTTCAATTTGGGCAAACGATTATTATACCTGTCAAGAGCTGTCTGCATAATTTCAATGGCCTGATCAATTCCTATCTTTTTAGTTGTTTCCACATATTCATCAAAAAGATCCAGCGAAGCTGCACCAATCACGTATTTTGCAAACATCTCTTCTTTATAAACAGACAAATTATCCATGATTGTTGATAACTCATAACTTTCTTCCTGAGTTAAAGAAACAGGGGGCATAAGAGACGGATTATACTCTCCGCTATTGGCAGACCAAAGTCCAACAGCTTCTTTTTGCTCCTTGTATGTATAACTTTTACCAATACTTTCATCGGTTCGATATCCAGGTACTACAGGCAATGCTCGCAGGTACCTGTCCATGGCCTGATTAACAGACAAACTATCTGTGTTATTTAAATTAATATCAGTGTATTGAATTTGGTCATTATCCACTGTATAGGTATATCCTTCAATTCCATAATTATATAATCTGTATCCTTCTTCGCTGTATGCATAATCAATCCATTTCATCGATTCTTCAGCATACTTGTTTCGGCTGCCAATTGCAATACCAAATTCAGTAACTGTTGGTATTCCCGACTTAATATTAAGTGCATCGACATTTTGCAAAACTGGATTTTGAACCGGAATTAGTTCAAATGATGGATCAATGGATTTAAGTGCATCAATTGAATCCCTTAAATTATTAACACTGCCAATAAAGGCCCCTACCTTACCAGAGTTCACCCTGTCATTGAGCTGGGAATTTCTTAGCAGTATAAACTCCGGATCAAGCAAACCTTCTTTATACCACCTGCTGAATGTAATTAAAAACTCTTTATAAGAATCTTCAATTGGGGCATAGAATACTTTGCCATCCCTTACTCCAAAACCATAGGGTATGCCAAAAGCACTAATAAAAGAATTTGATTCTTTAAATATTGACATATCAAAAGACAATGGATTTATTGTAGCATCCCTATCTTTGAAAGCTGTAAGCATTCTTTCCCAGTCTTCAATGGTTTCTGGCTCATTAAGCCCATATTTTTTTAGTAGATCCCCTCTGATAACTGGTCCGGTTGTTACCCGGTTATCAGACAGATTAATTCCGGGTATTTGATATATATGGCCATTGTCCGATGTAATTTGCCTTTTTACTTCCCAATTCGATTGAAGAATACTGTGAAGATTTGGTGCACTTTTATTTATTAGCCCGTCCAGTTCTATAATCACTTCCATTTCGGCCATATTTTCTAAAAGTCCCATATGTCTTTGCCATGGAAATTCTATTAGATCTGGTGTATCACCAGCCGTCGCCATTAACACCAGTTTTTGTAAACGTACCTCTTCCAAAACATCAATAAAGGATATTGTTACATTTGTTCTTTTTCGAGTTCTTTATAGAATTCAACAGTTGAGATTTCTTCAAGGTCATTAGTATCATCTACCTGAGTTCTGAAATATGTAAGGGTTATGGGCTCACTGGTTATCAAACTTGATGACTCAACCTGCCTATCAGAATTGAGTGTTTCGGTATTGTTATAATCCTTGTATAGAATAATATAGTTTATTATTATTTCTACTGCGTCATCTCTCATATCCTTCATAAGATTTTTATTTTGAATAACCTCATTCACAAATTCCCATACTTTATACCACTCATCAGCATTGCTGAAGACAACCTGTGCTTTTGCTATAGCAGTTATCATTGCTACGGTAAAACTATCAGGCATCGCTAAAGAGGCTTTTTCCAATATAGAAAGCGCAGCTTCTATTTCGTGATGATTATCCATAACCATGAGGTAACCAATGCAGAATAGGTCATGGTCAGAAATAGTATCCAAATCCAATTCATTTAAGGGTTTTCCGAAAATATAATCAGAATATCTTTCCGCATTATCTTTTTTTTCCCAACCAATTGCATTTATTACGGCGGCTTTGACATCTATCGGGTTTTCAGAGTCTGACAGATATAATGCAGTCTCTTCATCAATATAGGTCATTTCACTTGCTTTAGCTACCTCTTCAATATCGAGGTATGCAGTATAAAAGTCTGTTGATGTAACAGGAGAATCAGCAAAGCTTCTTACCGGAAATATCATAGACGTAATAACTGACATAATAATAAAAGAACAGAGTATTTTCCTCATAACCATAGCCTCCCATGCCAAAGGTATAATACTATATTGACTGTGTTACTTTGAAAAAAGTTCCATATATAATCAAACAAAATTTGCTTGCGACCAGTCCAGTTTACTGGTTGGATTTTCCATACGTAATGTGCTATTCAAGATCAATTCCGAGGGCTTTTATCAGATAAATGGCATTCCGGGTTTTGGATACACCCGGTAAAATCTTGTAATAACATATAGTTTCGGTTTGATATGTTGCCACAAATTGTGGAAAGTTTTTTAAACTGTTCCGATGGCAAAGTATTGTTTTGGGTAAGGCGTTTCTGCACGTCAATTAGCAGGGAGGAAGTAAACTTTTTACTTTCCACCAGCTTAAGCATATTTATAAAAGATCCCATTTGATACTTGAGCGGATATGCAGTATTCAGCTTTTTGTCTGTTTCTTGGTTTTCCACATCAGTAAACCAATCTGAACTAGGATGAGTAAGGCCAGTGAAAATGAAAGGAGACAGTGAAGTTTATAATAATTACTTTATATACCTTTCAAAGTATAGTTCTGGCAATATGATTTTAACTTCCTTGTCAGTATTTTCTTTTTCCCAGTAAACAATAAATCTTACTTTGGCTGATTTAAGCACATAATTTTTTTCCTTTAAAAGGCTTATTTCTCTTATACCCTTTTTTGAGAACTTTAATACAGCTTGTCCTTTTGAATTCAAACAACGTTCATCATTAACGATAAGTTCATCCCCACTTGTCAATTCAGAAATCAGGCGCTGACGGTAGCTGGATATAAAAAAGTCAAGATAAACATCTCTATGCAAAAGTTGCAGTGCTAACTGTTGAGGCGGCATATAAATATTCTTCTCATAAATCCTTTTCAGTTTTTTAACCTTAATAAAATCTAAATAGTTTCCATTATAGTGAATAGTAAGGTTATTTTTTGCTCTTGTCATGGCAACATATAGAAGTCTTTTTTCTTCATCCGTATCCGGATAAAACCCGTCTAACATAATAATAACATTGTCAAATTCACACCCTTTAGCTTTATGCATTGTAGACACAAAGATTGTTTCCGCCCTTCTATCGTAGAAATCTTCCATGTTTGATTCCTGTATAAAAGCGTTCAGATCTGATCTATACTTGGTTTTTGTATGGGTCAAAGTTTCAAAATCTTTGATAATACTCTTACATATCTCGAAATTGGTGCTTTTACCAAACCTGTCAGATAGCTTCCCTTTTGCATTCTCCCAAATGTCACCACCGATTGTATAGGTGTCCCCGTCCAAATTTAATTCATTTATAAAATATCTTATTTCAAACAGATTGTACAAATTAAAGCCTTCATTGGACTGGATTAACTTTGCCTGCATGCCGTTATTTACAAGCATCCCGGTTATTTGCAGCGCTTCATCGTTTGTTCTGGTTAATACGCATGTACTTCCCACAAGATCCAGAGTAATAATGTCATCCACCACAGGTGTAATAAGATTGCGACTACCATATTTAATTAGATTTATTTTACCATTATCCTTTTGCGCAGGTTGAATTGGCGCATGTTTTATGCGATTTCTAACTCTTGCTAAGAATTGGTTTGTAAACTGAACAAGGTTACTTTTACTTCTGAAGTTTTCAACCAGCTCATACACTTTAGCATCTTTTTCATTTATTATTTGCTTCATATACTCCGAGCTTGATCCCCTGAATTCATAAATATTCTGATCGTCATCCCCCACCGCTATTACACGCATATCTTCATTATATTCCATCAGGCATTTAATAAGCTCAAACTCATTTGCGTCCATATCCTGTGCTTCGTCTATAACCAAAACTGTTTTAGTTATCTGTGAAGGTTCAACTTCATTATTCTTAATTTTCATTACAGTTTCCTTAATAATACTGTCGGACTTTTCAATGTTTCCTACCTTACCAAGTAAATCAAAGCAATAAGAATGGAATGTTTTAATGTCTATAAAATTTGCAGCATTGCCATAAAGTTTTAGCAAGCGCTTCTTAAATTCGGTGGCTGCTGATCTTGAAAATGTCAGCATAAGCAGCTGTTCATGTTTTACATCTTCCATAAACAGAAGCGATGCCAACTTGTGAACCAGAACACGCGTCTTTCCACTTCCTGGCCCGGCAGCAACTACGATATATTTTGATTCACTATCATTGATGATGCTTAATTGGGATGGCGACAAATCTCCAAAAAGCTGTCTGAACTTCGCAGGGGTAATAGTCTTTCTAATTTGATTTTTCCTGCTTCCTTTAAAATATTTATTTAAGAAAGAATTATAATTCAGTTGGAAATAGTCATCTACAAATTGAAGTGCATCTTTATAATCATCTATCATTTTTTGAGCATATTCTCCAACTATATGAATCTGCTGCACTTTGTTGTCATAATACTCTTTTAACTTTTGGTAATCTTCTACTTTATAGCGTTTTCTATTATCCTTCTCAATCCGTTCGATATTCATCGTATTATAGACAACCAGAAACCCGCCTTCAAGATATAGTGCATCAATCCTTGACAGATAAAATAGTGCATCTTCAATATCGTCCAGTGTAGCCTTAGTTTTAAGAAAAGTGATTCTATTATTAAAAGCTTCTTTTAATTCAAGTACTGAAAATTCCACCATTACTTCATATTTAGGATTTGCAACTTGCGGAATTTCACGAACCTTATCATAGAGATACTCTAATATAAATTTTGCTATTTCATTGCGTTTTTCAAGCTTTTTTTGAAGAACCTCGTTCTTATAAAGACAGAGTGTTACAAGATGATTTGGCGGCTTGACCCGGCGCTTTATCCATTTGTTTATAGCCCAAAAATTTATGATTGTTTTAAGTTTATTAGGTGTTATATCTGTGCAGCCAAATTCTTCGGCTTGCTCATTAAGCTCTTTAATGTGAAATGTTTTTTCTTCTTCAGTAAAAACATTCAACAAAAAACCTTCAATCTTGCGGAATGAATTTAAAATATTCAGAGAATGGTTTACATTGTCCTTTTTCTTAATATATGCAGATAAATCCTTTGCATCTGCTAAAAGTCTTTCTTCACGAAGCAGATTTACAATATGTATCACTTCTTTTTTATCAATACCAAGATGATCAGCGATATAATCAACCCTTGCTTCTGCTTCTTCATTACCCGCATGACTTCTGCTTCTGGAAGCAATGAGCTTCTTTATAATTCTTTTAGCATTTACCTTTTCATTTTCAGTGAAATTGACAGAAGCATCAATTTTACTTATCGCCTCCTGTGCATTCCTTGCCAAGATGCTATCTGCAAATATCCTTGGCACATTTTGTCCTCTTTTTATATAACCTGCTTCTTCGAGAGCATTAATTGCTGTTTTAACCTTGGTCTCCAAATCATGAATGCTTTCATCCCATCCAGCTTTTCGTGCTATTTCCAAGGCTGACTGGGACACTCTTGCTCTCATTCTGGTAATACTTTTAATTGCCCTCCAAATTTGCTGGATTTCCTTTATGCTAAGTTTGGTCTGGTTCAAAAGGATAAAATGCTTGTTCAGATCTTCTTCGTTAAACAATACATAACAATCAGCCAGGATGGACTCATCTCGTCCTGCCCTGCCTGCTTCCTGAACATAGTTTTCAAGAGAGTCTGAGATATCAAAGTGTATAACCATACCTACATCTTTCTTGTCCACTCCCATTCCAAAAGCAGATGTTGCAACCATGATTTGTGCATCACCTTTAATAAAGGCGTCCTGGTTCTCTGTTTTTACCTGCTTTTCTAACTGACCATGGTATGGTCTGGCTTCATAACCATCTTCGCATAACTTTTGCGCCAATTGTTCAGCTCTTTTTGTCCTTGAAACGTAAACAATTGTCGGACAATTTTTTTCATCAATTAGATCCCTGATTGTGTAATATTTATCTTTGTTATTATCTCTTTCCAACACTTTGTAGTGTAGATTAGCTCTTGATGCGTTTGCTCTGAATAACTCTAACTTAAGAGATAGTTTTCCATTAAAATACGCTTTTATATCTTCAATAACTTTTGGTTTTGCGGTTGCTGTAAAGCATGATACCGGAATCCCCTCTTCGAGGTTTTTCTTTTCCTGAAGCGATTTTATAAAGTCACCAATATATAGATAATCCACCCTGAAATCCTGTCCCCAGGCCGAAAAGCAATGTGCTTCATCAATAACAAAGCGGACGACTTTCCTACCAAGCAGCAATCGTTCAATGGTTCTTGAACGTAAAGACTCCGGCGATATATAAAGAATAGAGGCTGAACCATCTTCCACCCTCTCAATTGATTTTGCTCTTTCAATAGGATCAAGCAAACCATTGATAGTGACAGCATCTGTTATCCCCTTTTCTTCAAGGTTATCAACTTGATCCTTCATCAGCGATTGCAGTGGAGATATGACCACCGTCAGGCCTCTGGAATTTTCACCGCTCATTAATGCCGGTAACTGAAAAGTAATTGATTTACCACCGCCAGTAGGGAATATTGCCAGCAGTGATTTATTGTCAACAGCTGCCTTAGCGGCTCTTTCCTGTAATGGTTCACCTGCATACATTCTAAATGAGTCAAAACCAAAAAAGCGTTTTAGTCCTTTGTGTATATCAAGGGCTTCATTACAGTATACGCACCCCGTTAAACATGGTTTGTTTCTTAAAAGACGCATGATTCTATCAAAACCTCGGTAGTTCCGTACAACCCATGGAGGAGTAATTGAATCTTTTTTTCTTGTATTTATTAGAGCAAGACAATAGGATAATTCCACCGGATTTTCATGAATTAATTTTTCAATATTCACATTTTCACAGATCAAAGTGTGAAACTTTGTGCGAATCAAATTCTCTAAATTAGTATTACAGGATTTATAATCAACAAAAGTAAAAAAAGCTTTAAACTCTCTTTCATTGTGTAAAAGGTTAAAGAATATCTGCTTAAGGTCGTCATCTAACTGCTTAAATGCTGCAACCTCATCAAAGAAAAGATCCCTGGCTTTCATTGCATCATTTAATGGGTTATTTATTTCATCGGTTTGCAGTTTATCGTCCTTAAGCAATGAATGGTAAGGCTTAGCCGGGAACAACAACGGAGACAAAAATAACGTGTCTATAACATATTCATAGGATATACCAGCATCAATAACCGCATTTTCAATGTATTTTATATCATGGTTATATATGTTGTGACCACATATGTACTTAGAAGCTCTTATAAACTCAATAAAATCAGTAACAGAATTGGAATGGAACTCCGCCCCGTTACCTATAATTGCACCAATATCGAGAATCCTTTTATTTTTAGGATCAATTTCAGTATCAACAAATGTTATTGAAGTCATATTAATACCTTTAAAAAATTATGGTCTTGGATTTTCCAGTTAATTTTTATTGCAAACTCCTCATTAGCCACGTTATGATTATGGACAAAATATTTAGAAATCAAACACTCAAGAATCATTATATATTAATATACAAAATGCTACAATATTCACAATATGGAAGATAGCGTTAATTTACTGTAGGGAAAAGAAGAAAGGATAACCTCCTGAATTTTATGTTCGTACAGCTATTTCCAGTCACGCCCTTGACAACAAGCATCTCCCATATGGGTTTTCAGCCAGGGCGGNAACCGCCATTTATGGTATTGCTTTATAGCTTTTGTGGCTGCCACTTTTTATATTGTACCATATGGGGCCCTCTTATTGTAAAGGGTTCGCTTCGCCGCTTCCTACTTTCTTTATCCACATCTACCTATAATCCGTCTTAATTCATTATATAAACCAGTTTTATGCCCCTTCTGAATAACAGTTAGGTTGCTGTTCCAGACTTCCCCATACTTGCTTGATGATTCCTTTAGCTCTTTAATTAATTTTTCTTGAAGCTCTTGCTTTCTAGCTGCTAATTCTTTTTGTTTCTGAGCCATAAACAAGTCATATACATTACCACCATTCTTTTTATATATTAATAGCTTTGACATCTTCTCTACACCTGTTCTTGACCAGCCTTTAGGTCTTGAACTTAAACGGTCTGATAATACATGACTTACATGCCCTTCTGCACTACAACTCACTATTTCGGGCCCTTTATCTGCTTTTATTTCTATTCCATCCCATTGATTTAATATATATCGTTTTGCTCTTTTTACAGCATTTACTTTAGTCTCATCGACTGTCAGTTCAATTATCTTTTTAAATACCTTTGTCACCATTTTTTTATCAGGCCAGTCCAAGGCATCTTGCAATCCCTGATATATCGCTTCATCATCTAAATGAGCTGTTGCAACTCTTACATATTTTTGAAGATGGTAATTATCAAGTACAAATTTACTATTGGGAAGCCAGTTAAGTCCCTCCTTGATCCATGATGCTCCATCTCCTGACAAATATATCGTTTCTATGAAATCTACATTGTACTGTTTATATATGTATTCTGATACTTCAAGCCACAAATCTTCACTATCCTTATACAGTCCTCCGAAATAACGAACATTCTTTAATACCTTCCTCTTTTTACTACTTTTATTAATGTCAATTCCCTCATGTACGTATACAAGCCTTGGCATAGCTATATTACGCTTATCTTCTTTATCCTTTTCCGATATGCCTTTTTCTTGTAAAGCTACGTGATCCTCATCTGCCTCAACATACAGTATTTTTAGCTCTCTTTTTTTATCTACCTTTATTTCAGGCTCAACTATTTCAAGATTATGTACTTTATTCATCACTGCTTGTTTGCTGATTTCATCAAGATATGTAGCCTGTTCTCCTGCTTTCCTGTAGCTACTGTCTGCTGCTTCTTCTATTGCATTAATCACAACATCATCGCTCATTCTGGTATGTGGCTCTATTCCTACAATTCTATCAACTAGGTAACGTCTCTGCCCCCTATTTTTATGCTTAAAATATGTCCTATCATACTTTATCATCCCAAAGCTTGTTAAAAGGCTTGTTTTGTCTTTTCTCACAATTTCCCAATCCTGCTTCCTTACTTCGCAGTTCCGTAGATAATCATCCATGTCTTCAAGCACTTCTTCAAGTATATCTCGTCCAAGCTTAAAGAGATCTTCTTTCAATTCCAGTACAAGGTCTGCTAAGTCTTTTCCGTCTTTGATAAAATTTTTTACTGTTTTTTCGATTCTTTTTACCCCAAATTCATTAAAATGTTGTATACTGTTATACATAGAAGATGTCATCCTTTCTATTAATTTTTTTGGTTAATTAATATCTTAACAGGATGTCATCTTCTTTTCAATTTCTAATGGTATTTATTACCATTCAATTCCCTACAGTAACTTTACACTAAGGAGAACTAAGGCTCTTGCAAATGAAGTAATGGTTACTGTTTACTCCCTACTTAAATTGAGGTATACATGGGAATAATAAATTTTCCGTTAGCGCACAGCTATATCTCTCTGGTTACCGTGAACTGTAACAAGTAATGAACACAAAAGAATCATTCCCTCGTGTTATTAGGTTCTGTATGAACCATTTATTTTCACATAATCATAGGAGAAGTCGCATGTCCACATGGTATCCTCAAAATCCCCCATTTTCAAATCCAAAGTTATTAGTATTTCTTGTTGCTTTAAAATGCAAAGGGCCTTTTCCTCAACAAAACTAAGTCCCACACCATCCTTACACACCAGAAGGTCACCTATTAGAATGTCAACGGAGTCTGGATTAAATGTAGCACCTGAGTATCCTGCAGCAGTAAGGATACGCCCCCAGTTTGCATCTTGACCAAATAGTGCAGTTTTGACTAAGGGTGATTTTGCTATTGAGTTTGCTATTAAATGAGCGCTTTCCTTATCGGGAGCATTAATAACCTGAATTTCAACTAACTTTGTAGCACCTTCACCGTCTTTGACCAGCATCTTCGAAAGAGCGATGGATATA
>JGI24709J26583_10004751_pt1 | contig 10139 bp, 9 predicted proteins | sample BioPla2DNA1_FD_26583 | JGI IMG/M metagenome (IMG submission 26583) | reverse complement strand
TTTGCAAATACAGGATAGATGGCAAGTACAATAGGTACAGAGCCGCGAAGTCCCACCCAGGACATAAAGATTAAATCCTTATTGCTATAGGCTTTAAAAAATGGCTTTANGCAGAGNAATACGGCAAAAGGACGGGCAATTACAGTAATNNCAATGGCAACAACGATACCCTGATACCAGTAATTTATCATTTCATGTGGAGTCACAAGAAGACCTAAGAGCAGGAACAAGGTGATCTGTGCAAGCCAGGTAAAGCCATCTGATACAGGGAGAATATAGCTTACAGACCTTGTCTTCTGATTACCTACACACATGCCGATAATAAAGATTGCTAAAAATCCTGAGCCGCCAGCATAATCTGTAAGTGCAAAGCCAATTAAACCAAGACCTATTACTAGGATACTGTACAGACCTACACCTAGTGAGATAAGACTTACAATAAATCTTGTGAAAAAGCCAAAACATACGCCTAAAAGAATACCAAAACCGCACTGCTTTACCAGCATTAGAATTGCATCAGTAAAGGTTGCTACCTTAGATGCAGCTAGTGAAATCATGATGGTGGTAAGCATAATGGCCATAGGATCGTTAGTTGCTGACTCAATCTGCAATGTATTAGATACATTAGCCTTTAAACTTACATTAGAATCCTTACCTAACAGTGAGAATACGGCAGCAGCGTCAGTTGAACCTACAATACAGCCTAAAAGCAGTGACTGCACTAAAGATGTATCTAAAAGCGCATATGAGATTAAACCTGTAATACCGGATGTTAAAATCACACCTACAGATGCAAGAAGAACGGATTCTTTTGCCACGTTCTTCATCGTCTGGAAATTAGTTCTCAAACCACCGTCTAAAAGAATGATGGCAAGCATCAGATTGGCAATAAAAAATGCACTGTTGTAATCGGTATAGTGGATATGAAGAATGATACCGTCTTCACCGGTTAACATACCGATAGCAAGGAACAGTAGAAGTAATGGGGTACCAAAGAATGCAGATAATCTGGAGGCTAAAATAGCAAAGGTGAGAAGCAGTCCAACAATTAAGAAAGCATAATTCATTTCAAAACTAGGCATGGTTTTTCCCTTTGATATTTTTATCATGATAATGCATGATTTTTATTCCTCATTTCTACGGTTTAATATTTTATGCTAGATCCCACTTTTATAACAGGCCAACCGCAAAATTTTATCAGCATTATTTTAACTAACATTTTTAGTTTCGCATCTTTTTTGTGCATATGCACTGTTTTTGTTAATTTATTGATATATAACCACTTTATCACATATTTAAGCTTAAGTTCACTAAAAGTTTTTTAATAAAACTAAAAACGCTATCATAAAGAGTGCATTTGCACTTTTATAGGGTTAGCTTGTGATAACATCACATTCACAGCATCGCTATAGGGCGTGCTATTAAGTTTTTAATACAGCATCAAAGGAGCTGTTATGTGTTCTATATTTGGTATTTTTGACATTAAAGAGCAACCCCCAGCATTAAGACAGACTGCTCTTGAAAATTCAAGATTACAACTGCAACGTAGCCCTGATTGAGAAGGTATTTATCAGGATAAAAGCGCAATCATTGTTCATGAGCGTTTATCAATTGTTGATCCACAGAATGGTGCTCAGCTATCATATAACGAAAATAAGACTCACATCCTTGCTGTAATGGCAAATCTATAATCACAAACAGTTACGTGAATAATTAACCGTAAATTATGATTTCAAGACCGGCTCTGACTGTGAGGTAATTCTACCTTTATACGAAGAGTTCTAGCGTACAGGCAAGAATTTCGTTGACAGATTAGTAGGTGACTTTGCATTCGTAATTTATGATGCACAGGACAACACCATTTTTGCAGCTCGTGACCACATGGGTATTAACCCAATGTATGTCGGTACCGACAGCGAAGGCAGATTCTATGTAGCATCTGAAATGAAAGCTTTAGTAAAGGTATGTGACAGTGTAAAGGAATTCCCTCCACGTCATTAAATTTACTCAAAGGATGGTGACTACTCTTTTAACAGTACTATACCCGCGACTGTTTAGAATACGATAACGTTAAGAACGACACCACCAATGTTAAGGTACAAAAAGACGGTCTTATGGATGCAGTTTGCCGTCAGCTGATGTGGGACGTTCCATACGGTGTGCTTTTATCAGGTGGTCTTGATTCATCAGTAATTTTAGCTATCGCTAAATTATATTCAGAAAAGCGTGCTGAAGATGATGGCAAGTCAAAGGCATGGTTCCCACGCCTTCACTCATTTGCTATCGGTCTTGAAGGTGCTCATGATTTGAAGAAGGCTTGAGTGGTTGCAGATTACCTAGGTACTGTTCACCATGGGATCACTATACCGTTCAGGAAGGTTTAGATGCACTAAGTGATGTTATCTATCATATCAAGACATATGATGTAACCACCATCCGTGCTTCAACTCCTATGTACCTGATGGCTCGTTAAATCAAGGCTATGGGGATCAAGATGGTTCTATCAGGAGAAGGCTCTGATGAGATCTTCGACAGTTACCTGTACTTCAACAAGGCTCCAAACGCGAAAGAAATGCATGAGGAGTTAATCAGAAAACTTGACCAGTTACACTTATATGACTGCCTGCGTGCAAACAAGTCACTAATGGCATGGGGTGTAGAAGGTCGTGGTCCATTCCTTGATAAGAAATTCTTAGATATTGCTATGCACTTTACCCCTGAGGCTAAGATGTTCCCTAGCAAGGTTATCGAAAAGAAACCTTTACGTGAAGCATTTGAAGGCATGTTACCAGATGACATTCTATGAAGACAGAAAGAACAGTTCTCTGGTGGTGTTGGTTACTCATGGATTTATGCACTACGCGACTATGCTCAAAAGAAGGTTTCAGACAGACAGTTTGCAGAGCGTGAAACTGCTTCCCTGTAAATACTCCTGTAACTAAAGAAGCATATTTATATCGTGAAATCTTTGAAGATCTGTTCAAGTTACCATCTGCTGTAAAGACTGTACCATATGGTAAGTCTGTAGCTTGTTCAACTCAAACTGCTATTGCATGGGATGCAAAGTTTGCTCAGATGAACTATCCATCAGGACGTGCAGTAACTGACGTTCACGAGGAAGCCTATGAGATGGGCCACAAGAAGCCTATGAGATGGGCCACAAGATGTAATTTAATCTAATATTAGACCTACATGCGGAGTTGCAGCAAATGTTACTCCGCTTTTTTTTGAATTTATGAAAACACTCTTTTGTGATAGCATAAGGCAAATTCAATTAAAGATAGAGTTATATGGAAGCCTTAGGATTAACAAGAATCCCCTACTATTCAGAGCTTAGCGTATTTAACAGAAAAGAAGTCAGTAACGATGCAGCAGCAATTGTATTGTCTGTTATGCTCTTTTGGCATTCAAAAGATAAATACCAGCGCTTTAATGCCAGAAATCATGTGTATCTTCTGGCAAGAAACCTGAAAATCGCACCTGAAAATGTAAAGGAGACTTTAGAGTATCTTACCTCTTTGAAGATCCTTGATAAAAAAGAGGAAACATTCACCGTAAACTCTGAGACTGATATTAAAAAAGAAAAGCTAAATGAGTTCTACTCATTAAACTTTCATAATCTGCATGTCTCTCTAAAAGAGCACGGTCTAAATATTCCTATTAAGGTGCTGCGCCTTGCAAGTGACGACTACTTTGATCTGATGGCCTATTTATCCCCAGCAAGACTCCCTCTTTTGCAGGGACTTGTAGGAATGATAAAAGGTGAGAAGTACGACAAGGCTGCAACTAATATCTGCAAAATCTTAACAGCTATCTGCAATGAAGCAGAATACGAGCAGTTCTCATACAAGGCACTATCTCCTGCGTGGCGTATGCTCTGTCAGCCACCAGTTGAACCTGAAGAGCTGGTACAGCGCTATCAGCATGAGGGTGAACGATCTGTAGATGTTGATTTGACAGACGGCTCATTCTTTTTACCTGATGGTGATTATTTTGGAACTGAAAAGCATAAGATCTGGCATAGCGGTAAACAGGTAGAACCAAGAGTTCTGGCATCTGCAATGTATCTTTGCTGCACTGCAATTGAAAAGGATATCAGCTTCTACTCTGATCTTCCATTTGACGATTTAAAAGACAGCTTTTTACTTTTATACCGATTTACAGGACTTAAAGGAAGACTTGATGATGTCTATTTCAATTATCAGGATCTGCAAGGTGATGATAAAGAAATGGTAATTGAAAAGTACCATAACCTTTTAGACAGTCTTTCATAACCGCCTCAATAAAAGAGGCTGCACATCTGCAGCCTTTAATCCTTCTTTAACTTAACTTTTAATCATTTAAAAGATAGCTGATCACAAGAGCTCTGTCGATCTTGTTTTCCATATTGTATACAGTATCATAAGTTGTACGACGGAATTTACATGCAGCTCATGGATTTGCCTTTGCTATATCGGCTCCACTGAAGTTCTGCTTTTGCTCAGATTCATGCTTTGTTGCAATGTATTTTTGAACTGCATCATTTAATAAATCTGTTGCATTTTCAACTTCATCTTTGGTTAATTCTCTTGGCTTTGGATTATCCATCATCTGAGTCTTTGCTGATGCACGTAATGAGGTAAGATAGCCTTTTAAATCTTCATCTGTAAATCAATTGAATACCTTGCTTAAAACCTTGTCCATATTCACTTTATAAAAGAGGCGTGGATCGCCTACGAAGTAACTCTTACAACGAACATCATCTAAAAATGTATGCATTTTTACGTTATAAAGGAAGAGGTAGTACTTGTAATCGTCGCTAATGTGTTTAATACCTTTTAAACTGATGTCATTAGCAACTGTAAGGAACATACCTAAAGCTTTTTTCTGATCTAATTTCTTCTGATTAAAAACACCTTTCTCATCTAGAACATCAATGAAGTAATCAATGTATTCCTGGCTGAAGAATGCTTTGTAATGATCTCTTACAATCAGATCTTTTTCTTTGGTAAGTTTGAAAGTAGAAGTTATTTTTGATAGAAAATTATCGTTTGTTGCAAACTCAGTAAGTACTTTTCTAAACTGCTCTTTTGGAGTTGTAGGAGTGCTGAACATAAAGAAAAGCGCCACAAGACAAGCAAGTCCACCAACGGCAAAGCCGATTAGAGCTTTATAGTTCTTTTTCAAATCAAAATTTTTAATATCAAAATTCTTAATATCCAACCTTATATATACAAATAATAACTTCAGTGGGTGGATATTATAGTAACCAAACCTTATGATTCAATTAGTATGATAAATTCACCAAAATAGTAATTTTTATAAATTTAACTTCTTAATTTAAAACAGATTTATATTAAAAAAAGGATGAAGATCATCAGTTTTCTTCTGCTCATGAGGCTCTAGGTAGTTTTTATAAGCATTAAACTGACTGTCAGTTGTCACAACAAGAATGACTTTAATGTCGTTTGCGTTCTTTTCTAAATCCTCACTTATGGTATCAATGGCAATCTGAGCGCTCTTATTGCAGTCAAGGCCATACTGACCTTCACAGATATAGCTAAAGGCAAGAGTTTTCACGCCGTTTGACCTTGCAATGGCAAGGCTCTTTTTATAGCACTCAACAAGCTCTAATCTGTTCTCTTTTGAAAACTCAAAGCCAATCTTTGGTGCTACAGCATGAATTACGAATTCTGCAGGCAGGTTATAACCATGAGTAGTGATTACGCATCCTGATTTTACGCTCTCCTTTAAAGACTCAACTACAGATTTGCACTCAAAGCGAAGTTGAAGCCCTGCATTTGAGTGAATACGGTTGTCAGTACAGTTGTGTCCGGCCTGGAAACAGCCTAACACGGATTCATTAGCGTTATTTACAATGGCATCTACCTTTAATGAGGTGATATCCCCTTTATAAAGATAAAGATTTGGATATTTTAAATTAGATTCAAGTGATGATATATCAGTAAGTCTCTTTTCTTTTAGCTCAAGCTGTAAGAGCTCATCCTGAAGAGAAAAGTACTCTGCATCAAGAGGTGTATTTGCATTGTGCATATTCATAAGACCTCGAAGAAGTGCTCTCTGAGCAAAATAGTCTTTTGAAAATTCGTTTACTTGAGTGGATAGGGCTTTGAAATCCTTTGCAAGAATGGCAATGAGTTTTTCAACAATAAGCTCTTTTTCCATTAGAAATCTCCAGAGAAAAAACTGAACTGTAAAAGCATTGAATGATAAAAAACAGTAGTTCTTTCATTCTATCATTTTGAATGGAGTGTTTATGATGAAAACTGTATTTATGCTATTTGCTCCACACAAGTCTGAATAATTGAATTTTCTTGAAATTTTCTTAAGGATAATTTACGCCTGAAGGCTTGAAAATAAGGTGTTAAATCACCATATTAAAAGATAGAAGTATTAAAAAGAATATAAGGTTATATATGACTGATAATAATGAATTTGATAACAATCCTGACGAAAAGAACCTGCAGAATATCAAAGATAAACTTGATAAGCTTAAAGAAGAGCTAAAAAACATTGGTGCTGACGTCAAAGATAATACCGATGACTCCATTGCCCTTCCAGATCCTGAGCCTAAAAAGGCTTTTGTAGTACCTGTTATGGGCAAGCCTGTAATGCCAAGCCAGATAACTGCATTACAGATTAAAGGCAATTGGGATAAGTTAGTATCAGAAATTGCAGAAACTGAAGATAAGACTCTTGCTGTTTTTGCAATCGATGAGAAGAAGATTAAAAACAAAACCAGACTTTTAGGTCGTGACTTCCCTGTTACTGGTACTCTAGTACGTGTACTGCACGCAAAATCAATCCCAGGTGAGATACAAATCGTCTGCGAGGGTTTATGCCGAGTAAAGATTAGGGAGTGGATATCCTACTCAAAATTTCATAAGGCAATTATAGAATACCCTGAGGACATTACACCAGCTGAGGATTCTCCTCAAGAGGTAGAGCTAAAGGCTGTAGCTATGGATACTTTATCTTTAATACAGCAGTTAGTACCTATAAGCCCACTTTACTCTGATGAGATGCGTCAGTATCTGATGCGCTTTGATCAGACCAATCCATCAATGCTCGCAGATTGCGCAGCCTCTGTATCAACAGCAGGTAGTGAAGCATTGCAGGATATTCTTGAGACCTATGATCTTGTTACAAGATTAAAGAAGTCAAATACTCTTTTAAAGAAAGAACTTAAAGCTGCCAAGTTAAAAGAAAGCATCAAATCATCAGTTACAGACAGATTAACCAAGCGTCAGAAGGAATATGTTCTAAAAGAACAGATTAAAGAAATCCAAAAAGAGCTTGGCAATCGTGCTGATGCCTATACAGAAGCTGATGAGCTTATAAACCGCATGAAGAAGCTTAATCCTCCAAAGCTTGTGCAAAATCGCTTTGATAAGGAAATTAAAAAGCTTAATGCTCTTGAGCCTTCATCACCTGAATATGCAGGAACCCGTAATTATCTTGAAGTGTTAACCACCATACCTTGGGGTAAGAGCGCAAAAGAAGAGCTTGATATTCAAAAAGCCCGTACCATCTTAGATGAAGATCATGACGGACTTAAGGATGTAAAGGACAGAATTATCGAGTTTCTTGCACTATCAAATTTAAAGGGTAATGCAAACGGCTCAATTTTACTATTTGTAGGCCCTCCAGGTGTTGGTAAGACCTCTATAGGTAAATCAATTGCAAGAGCACTTAACAGACCATTCTACAGACTGTCATTAGGCGGTGTTAACGATGAATCTGTAATTAAAGGCCACAGAAAGACCTACATAGGTGCAATGCCAGGCAAGTTTGTCGAGGCACTGCGTCAGACTGAGGTTATGAACCCTGTTATCATGCTAGATGAGATTGATAAACTAACAAAATCCTATCAGGGCGATCCTGCATCAGCTCTTTTAGAGACACTTGATCCTGAGCAGAATAATACCTTCATGGACGATTATGTTGATGAGCGTATTGATTTGTCAAAGTGTCTATTTATCTGTACAGCTAATACCACAGATACCATACCTGAAGCGCTGTTAGATAGAATGGATCCTATAAGATTATCAGGATATCTATCCTCTGAAAAGCTTGATATTGCAAAACATCATCTGCTTCCAAAAGCTCTTGAAGAAGGTCATTTAAAGAAGTCTCAGGTAAAGATATCTGATACTGTTCTCAAGAAGATCATCGAAGAATACGCTCGTGAAAGCGGTATGCGTTCAACTCAGAGAGCGCTTGATAAAATCATCCGTAAGGCTGCTGTAAAAATTGTTGAAGGTCAGAAGTCTGTAACAGTTAGTGCCGACAGCCTGTACGACTATTTAGGAAGTGCTCCTTTCAAGAAAGAAAAGCATTTAGAAGGTGTAGGTGTAATTACAGGTCTTGCCTGGACATCTGTAGGTGGAGCAACACTTCCTATTGAGTCATCATGTGTGGATAATGACGCTAAAGGTCTTGAGCTTACAGGATCATTAGGTGATGTCATGAAAGAATCAGCTCACATTGCCTACAGTTACATTCAGTCTCATATGGATAAGTTCTGCAAGGAAAAGAAAGACTTCTTTAAAAAGGCTACTATCCATATTCACGTACCTGAGGGCGCAACACCAAAGGATGGCCCATCAGCAGGTATTACTCTTGCGTCAAGCCTGCTCTCACTTGCAATGAACAAGGCTCCTAAAAAAGGCTTTGCCATGACAGGTGAGCTCTCACTTACAGGGCAGGTATTGGCAATTGGAGGTATCCGTGAAAAGACTATCGCAGCTGTGCGCATGGGTATTAAGAATATCATCTGCCCTAAAGCTAATGAAGACGATGTAAAAGAACTTCCAGAGAGTGTAACCAAAGGTGTTAACTACTACTTTGCAAACACTTTTGATGATGTAGCAAAAATCATCTTTAACCTGAAGATTTAAAGATTTATTGCACTAAAAAACCTCGTTTTATAAACGAGGTTTTCTTTTATAAAAAAATCCAGTAAGAATTTTTCCTGCAGGATTTTTATTTTAACTGTTAGTTATCGTGAATCTTCGCAACAGCCTCATCTAAGGCTGCCTTTGCATCTTTGTTATCACGAATAATTGTAGCAAGTGCTTCTGTCATAGGGCCCCATACTGCTGCCATTTTAGGAATATAAGGCATGATATCAGCCTGTTCTGCCTGACTTGCAATAGCGTTTGCAAAGTCATCATTAGTGATAAGAGGGTTATTTAACACTTCCTTGATTGGAGGCAATTCTGCAATTGACTCGTAGCGAAGTAATGCATACTTAGGACTGTTGATAAAAGCAAGATATCTCTCAGCAAGATCCTTATTCTTTGAAACCTTTGAAATTACATAACCTTTAGCACCAAAGAATGGGTGAATGCTCTTTCCGTTTGATAATTTTGGAAGTGGAGCTAAACCATAGTTAACGCCAGATGCAGCATACTCACCTAATACCCATGGGCCATTGATAATAGCTGCAGCCTTACCCTGCTTGAAATAATTCTCTACATTGCCCCAGCCTGCATCTGAAAAAGGAACATCCTTTGGAATGTAGTTTTTTACATATCCTGCTAACTCATTGATACCATCAACTGCACCTGAGTTATTTAAGCCAACATCATTTGGATTAAAGTTACCGCTTGCATCTGTGCCGAATACGTAGCCTCCATGTGCAGCTAAAAATCCGTAACCAAAGTAGAACTGGTCAATCTTACCAATCAGACCATATTTACTATCAGATTTTAATTTGTCACCTAGTTTTTCATAATCGGCAAGAGTTTCTAATGGGTAAGGTAAAATATCTTTATTATAGTAAACAATTAAAGACTCATATGAACGAGGTGCAGCATATATACTGTTGTTTAATTTAAAGCCGTTTATAACAGATGGTAAATATTTTTCCTGATCTGCATTCATGAAATTTATAGGAGCAATAATGTTATTTTTAACGGCGCGTCCTAATGAATCATTAACAATGATAAACACATCGGGCTGTTTGCCACCGTCTGCAGCAAGCTTCTCAACTTCTTCTAACTGATGAACAGAATCAACACCTTTTACTGTAACTGTGGAAAATTACCTAAAGGACAAACATAAAGAATCTAAACCTTGAACACTTTTGCATCTAAACGTTAGACACTTAGAATTCAAACGTTGAACACCTTCCA
>JGI24709J26583_10004748_pt1 | contig 10143 bp, 8 predicted proteins | sample BioPla2DNA1_FD_26583 | JGI IMG/M metagenome (IMG submission 26583) | reverse complement strand
ACAGGCTCAGGTTAATAACCCTAGAAAATAAAGAACAAAAATTATAAACAAAAAAAGCTAATCAGGGCATTATCTCTTAATATAGTAAGGATAATGCCCTGCTTTATATGTTTTTCCTTGTGTGTAATTTTTTAATTATTTACTAAGTGAATTCTAATGTTTCTCCTTATATTTATTAAAAGTATATTAGCTTTAAGAATCTAATGAAAGGGCTGACGCATGTTAGCTCTTTTTAGTTTATTTGTATTGAAATGTAAAACCAAGCACTACAGTAATTGGAAATATAATTGTAAATGGAGTAATTATTTGATAAAATAAAATCAAATTTACATAAGTTTTCATATATTTACCCTAAAAAAGGGTATTAATATATTATTCCATTGTTACCAATTGTATAATTATGTAAAAGCCCAAAAAAGAAGGAGGTCTTGTTTTCATGCGAAAAGAATGCTTTGAAACCAAACCAAATCTAAGGAAAGTTACTTCTTTGTTACTGACATTTGCACTATTATTAGTATTGTTTAGTGTACCGGTATTAGCTGCAGATGAACTGACTTTGGATACCGCTAATCTTTCAGGCAAACTCGTCATTATACATACCAACGATACCCATGGAGCTGATGTAGCAGTCGAAGGAATATCACTCGGAACAGCAGGTATAGCCCAACTTGTGAAAGACTATGAGACAGCGGGTGCAGATGTCCTGTTAGTATCAGCAGGAGACGCAATTCAAGGGGNCCCCCTGGTTAATTTAAGCAAAGGTTCAACGGCTATAGAATTTATGAATATTGCCGGGTATGATTTGATGGTACCTGGAAATCATGAGTTTGATTTTGGTTATGATAATCTCCTGAAGCTCAAAAATGAAGCAGATTTTCCACTTGTTTCAGCTAATATTCTGGATAAATTAAGTGGGAAATCTGTTTTTGAGGAATCAATAATTTTTGATACTGTGATCGGAAAAGTAGGATTCTTTGGGATAACTACCCCTGAAACTATGACCAAAGCAAACCCCAATAATGTANCTTCGCTTGATTTCCTGGCAGGCGGGGCAATGTACGATGCTGCTCAGAAGCAAGTAGATCAATTAAAGAAAGATGGTGCTAAATATATAATCTGTGTGACACATCTAGGGACCGATGAAAGCAGTAAACCCAACAGATCAACTGATTTAATAGAAAAGGTAGAAGGAATAGATATTCTGATCGACGGCCATAGCCATAGTGTCATTGACGGTAATGAAGAAGACGCTACGGTACTAGCCTCTGCAGGGACAAAACTCAGTCATGCAGGAGTTGTTATAATTGATGATAAAGGCATTGAAGCAAAGCTTATTTCAGCCGAAGAATACAACAGTGTGGATAAAGATGTCAATGATGAGATTAATAAAGTAGCTGCTCAGATAGATCTTGAACTGTCGGATGTTTTTGCCAGGACAGAAGTATTATTAGATGGTAACAAAGCTCCCGGCGTTAGAACTCAGGAAACTAATTTAGGTGATTTTGCTGCCGATGCGATTCTCTGGGCTGCAAGACAAGCAACAGGTGGAAATGTTGATGCAGCCATTACAAACGGTGGTGGTATCAGAGCTTCAATTGAAGCCGGCGATGTTACCATGAAAGATATGAAGACTGTATTCCCCTTTGGCAATACAATCTCTACTGTTCAGGTAACGGGGAGCCAGCTGCTGGAAATACTCGAAGCATCATCCAGTGCTGCCCCCGAGGCATTAGGTGCATTCCCTCAGGTATCTGGCATTGAGTTCACTATTGATACAACTGTTCCGTATGAAAACGGAGACCAGTATCCTGACTCTACTTATTACGCCCCTGCAAATCCCGGATCACGTGTTAAAAATGTAAAGATAGGTGGAGCAGCGCTTGACCTTAACAAAACATATACCATAGCCACCAATGACTTTCTTGCAGCAGGAGGCGATACCTACTATTTACTTAAAGACCTGGAGAGTTATAATACCTATGTAGCACTGGAAGATGCTCTTGTAAATTATACAGATGAAGTGATGGGCGGCGTAATAAGCGAAGCAAAGTATGGCAAACCGGCAGGACGAATAAATATTATTACCGCACCCGTTGTCGAAGAAAAACCTGAACCTGCCGTTGTGACCTACACGGTAGTAAAGGGTGACTGCTTATGGATAATCGCTGAGAAATATCTGGGTGATGGAAGAAGATATATAGAAATATATGAACTTAACAAGGACATAATTAAGAATCCGAATCTAATATATATATCACAAGTCCTTAAAATACCTGCTAAATAATTAATGGCTAAATAAAAAATGGGTTAAGGGCATTGACTTAATAAGTTTTAAGGCAATGCCCTTTCTTGATATTATAAAACATTTATCTGTTCAGTTAATGGTAGCTTAAGTCCGCAAAGCCTCCGGAGAGAAGCTACTTTTTTAAAATTCTCAAAAAAGTATTGACTTGACTGTTAATACTGTATATACTGTATATATACAGTAGAGAGGAAGTGAGATTGCTGGATATTATTATAAGAAATTCAAGCGATCAGCCAATATATGATCAGATTTATTCACAGATAAAAAATCATATTATTTCAGGAAAGCTGCAGGAAGGTGAAGCATTACCATCAATAAGAAGTCTTGCAAAGGATCTTAGAATAAGTGTGATTACAACCAAAAGAGCATATGACGAACTTGAAAGAGATGGTTTCATTTATACTGTACCGGCTAAAGGCTGTTTTGTTGCTGAAAAAAATATTGAGTTAATACGTGAAGAAAATCTGAAGAAAATCGAGGAATATATGCAAAAAATAACCGAGCTGGCTGTGTTATGCAATATAAGCAATGCGGAGTTATTGGAAATGCTCCAGATAATAATAAAGGAGAATGAATAGAGTATGAATGCCTTAGAAATTAAAAATCTGTCAAAAGCTTATAAAGGGTTTAAGCTCGATAACATCAGTTTAACTTTACCAAAGGGATGTATTATGGGTTTAATAGGAGAGAATGGTGCAGGAAAAACCACTACTATTAAACTGATTTTAGATACTATAAAACGCGATAATGGTATTATAAAAGTCCTTGGGGAGGATAATCTTATAAACTTTAAGGAGAGAAAAGAGGATATAGGTGTCGTACTGGATCAGGCTTACTTTCCTGAAAGTTTCACAGTGAAACAGGTTAATCTGGTAATGAAAAATACCTATAAACGATGGAATCAAGATCTCTTTTTTATGTATGTCCAAAAACTATCTCTGCCGCAAGACAAGGCATTTAAAGATTTCTCAAGAGGCATGAAAATGAAGCTTGCGATTTCAGTAGCACTGTCACATGAAGCAAAGCTATTAATATTAGACGAGGCAACCAGCGGGCTTGACCCCATCGCCCGGGACGAAATATTAAATATTCTTTATGATTTTACAAGGCAAGATGATCATTCTATACTCATATCCTCGCATATTGTAAGTGACCTGGAAAAATTATGTGATTATATTGCTTTTATTCATAAGGGGAAGCTTTTGTTCTGCGAAGAAAAAGACAAATTGCTAGAAAAGTATGGGCTGTTAAAATGCAACAAGGCTGATTTTGAGGTAATAGATCCTAAGGCGGTTCATGGTGTTAGAAGAAATAATTACAGTATTGAAGCACTGGTTGAAACTTCAATGATTCCTTCATCAATGTATGTTGATAGAGCAAGTATTGAAGATATCATTGTATTTATGGCCAAGGAGGGTATAGAAAGATGAAAGCATTATTAATAAAAGAATTGCTCGTTATTTGGCGACAAGGAAAATTTATGCTTTTGTTCGCCTTGTTATATAGTATTATGGCAGTTACAGGAAGCGGTTATTTTCTTNCCGGGTTTTCAGTGATTTTTATGTCCATGTTGCCTATTACTGTTATGGGCTTTGATGAAAGAAGTAAATGGGATCATTATGCGGTAACCATGCCATACTCAAGAAAAGATATAGTATTGAGCAAATACATTTTTTCTGCAACTTCTGCGTTTACTGCAATAATAGTTTATATCATTGCTTCTATAGTAAAATTGTATGTTGAAAAGCAGACACCTGACTTCAGAAGTTTAATAAATCAGTCCATTTTAATGCTATCGGCAGGNCTGTTTTTTTCAACTGTTAATTTACCTGTAATGTTTAAATTTGGTGTTGATAAGGGACGAATGTGGTTTATTTTATTAACTGTAATAATTGCGGGAGGAATAAGTAGTTTATTAACATTTATTAATACTGATTCAATACAGATTGAAAGCTTTGTTCAAAGAATAACACCTGTTTTGCTTACATTCATTTCTTTAGGATTATTATCCCTTTCCGCCCTTATTTCAATAAAGATTTTTGAAAGAAAGGAGTTGTGATGAGCTAAGCACAGCTCTTAAATAAGTAAAATACTATTCTAAGTAAAAGTGCTCTTATATATTGTAATAAATAGGTNTAATATGATAAAATATACAAGCAANATATGTAAATAATGAGAGAAATATATAGGAGTATTATAATGTCTGGATATAATGTACACGAAGGTCATAGAGGAAGGATAAAAGAAAGATATATGGAAGAGGGGCTTGATAATTTTTCAGACCATGAAGTTATTGAACTGCTCTTATTCTATAGCATTCCTCAGCGCGATACAAACGCTTTAGCGCATCGTATGATTAAAGAATTCGGAACACTCCATGATCTTCTTGAAGCCGATCCAAGAGATATTGAAAGGCGTTGCAATGTTAGCCTTAACACAGCGATACTTGTTTCTCTGGCAGCACCATTATCCCGGCGATACCTCAGGCAAAAATGGGGAAACAGACCNGTTGTAAATTCCTCGTCAATTGCCGGCAACTATGCATTGTCCCTATTTGCAGGGCGTGTATATGAGTGCTTTTTTGTCATTTGTCTCAATTCGCAAAATCGTGTAAATCACTCTGCACTGGTACATGAGGGAACAATAAATGAAGCACCGGTATATCCAAGAATAATAGTTGAAACAGCGCTTAGACACAAGGCTAACAGCATAATTCTAGCGCATAATCATCCGGGAGGAAGTCTGAAGGCTTCCAATGCAGATATTGATGTGACCCGTAAAATCTGTCAGGCACTAAAAACAATATCCATAAATGTCGTTGACCATATTATTGTAGCGGGAGACCGCTATTTAAGCTTTGCTGAGCAGGGTCTGCTCGATTCATTGATAATATAACGTAAATTATGACATATAACATATATTAAAAATTTCCGCTATAAAAAAGGTATATAAATAGTATTTCCTTCCTGGTCATACCCGGACTAAAGTACTATTAGTCAATTTCACCAAAAATTCACCAAAAAAAAATATTTTTAAAATTGTCGAGGACTTTTTTTTCTGCTTATTTTTTGTCGCAAAAAATTGAAACTTTTTCAAATGGCTGTATATCTATGTTTTAGGCATTTTGACGAATGTCAATAAAGCGCAATATGTTGTATTTATGTCATTACAACTAAACAAAATATTGATTTTTGTCGAAATGAAAATTGGAGTCAAATGCTTGGTATTTCATATTTCCGTCATTTTGCACAAAAAATTGGAGAATATCAGATTGACACTATATATTGTGTATGATAATATAATTCACGACGAGATGTTGGCTTTGTTTAACAAATGAAGGAGGCAATCAGGTATGATTGAAAAGATACGCAAGAGAAACGGAAATATCGAGAAATTTGTGCCTGAAAAAATATCATCTGCCATATTTAAGGCAGCAGTAGCTTGCGGAGGAAATGATTTTGCCCTCGCTCAGCGGCTTTGTGATCAAGTAGTTGAGCTGGCAAACGAAAAGTACAAAGGAAAAATACCCGATGTTGAACAAATACAAGATCTTGTAGAATATGTACTAATCGAAAATGGCCATGCTAAAACGGCCAAAGCATACATTCTATACCGGGAAAAACGCAAAAGTGCCAGAGAACTCAACGCACTTATAGGTGCCACTATTAACATGTTTGGTGACTATTTGGGCGATAAAGACTGGAAAATACATGAGAACGCAAATACACAAAAGAGCGTAAATGGCCTTAACAATTACATAAGAGAAATTTTCACCAAGAACTATTGGCTACATGAGATATACCCGACAGAAGTTCGTGAGGCTCATGAAAGCGGAGATTGCCATATTCACGACATGGGTTTTTTTGGAGCTTATTGTGCAGGGTGGGATTTAAAACAACTTCTGCTTGATGGCTTCGGAGGTGTGCCCGGCAAGGTAGAGAGCAAACCGGCGAAGCATTTAAGAAGCTTTTTAGGGCAGATTGTCAATTCAACATTTACAACTCAGGGAGAGACAGCCGGAGCACAGGCATGGTCAAGCTTTGACACTTATTGTGCTCCATTTATTCGCTACGACAATCTAAACTATAATCAGGTAAAACAATGCCTGCAGGAATTTGTATTCAACATCAATGTTCCTACACGTGTTGGCTTTCAATGCCCCTTTTCCAATCTTACCTTCGATATTAAGGTTCCTTCAATTCTTAGAGATGAACCTGTTATATGCGGAGGTGAATATACTAACGATAAATACGGAGACTTTCAGGCTGAAATGGATTTATTCAACAAAGCTTTCTGCGATGTTATGCTTGAAGGGGACTCAAAAGGAAGGGTATTTACTTTTCCAATTCCAACGATTAATATCACAAAGGATTTTGATTGGGATAGCCCTGCAGTGGATGGTTTCATGAAAATAACCTGTAAATACGGTATTCCGTACTTTGCAAATTATGTAAATTCAGATCTTTCCCCTGAGGATGCTGTTTCAATGTGCTGCAGATTGCGCCTCGACACTACTGAACTAAGAAAAAGAGGTGGTGGATTATTTGGCAGTAATCCTCTTACAGGCTCTATCGGAGTCTTTACAATCAATCTGCCAAGAATCGGGTATTTAAGCTCCACAAAAGAAGAATTTAAGCAAAGATTATTAGAGGTAGCTAATATTGGAAAGACCTCCCTCGAAATCAAAAGAAAAATTATTGAGCAACAATCGGAAAAGGGGCTTTATCCTTATACTTCACATTATCTCAGAAATATTAAACAGAGAACCGGTTCATACTGGTATAATCATTTCTCCACAATAGGAATAGTGGGTATGAATGAGGCTATGTTAAACTTCATGGGGAAGGATATTACCACCATGGAGGGGCAGGCCTTTGCAATTGAGATTATGAATTACCTGCGGGAGATTATGATTGATTTCCAGAAGGAAACCGGGAACTTCTACAATCTTGAAGCAACTCCTGCAGAAGGTACGTCCTATCGGCTTGCCAGACTCGACAAACAAAGATATCCCGATATTATTACGGCAGGCGATGATGCGCCGTACTATACAAATTCTACTCAGCTACCTGTTGGCTTTACGGATGATATTTTCGAATGTATGGAGCTTCAGGATGAGCTTCAGTCGCTTTATACCGGCGGTACGGTGCAACATCTGTATCTGGGAGAGAGCATACAAGAGCTTGAGGTTTGTAAAAACCTTATAAAGAGGATATTTGAGAGATATAAAATGCCGTATATTTCTATAACACCGACATTTTCAATATGCCATGCACATGGATATATTCAAGGGGAACACTTTGAATGTCCCACCTGTGGAAGCAGAACAGAAGTCTGGTCCAGAGTGGTAGGATATTTGAGACCTGTAGAGAATTACAACAGAGGAAAGAAAGAAGAATACTTTTTAAGGAAAAAATTCGTGCTTGGCAAACAGGTGGGTTAAAAAGGATATACTATGAAAATTGCAGGTTTACAGAAGAACTCCATGATTGATTATCCGGGGAACCTTTCGGCGGTTGTCTTTACGCAGGGATGTAATATGAACTGCGGTTACTGCCATAATCGATGTTTGATTGGAGTTTCATCTCAAAATGAAATATTTGAGCAGGATTCTGTAATTGACTTTCTCAAGAAGCGCCGCGGGCTTTTGGACAGCGTCGTTGTTTCAGGTGGTGAGCCAACTCTGCAAAAAGATCTGCCGGAGTTTTTAGAGACGGTAAAAAGCATGGGTTATAAAACTAAGCTTGATACCAATGGTACTAATCCCGGGTTATTACGCCTAATGATAAAAAACAAGCTTTTGGATTATGTAGCAATGGATATTAAAGCACCTCTGTGCAAATATCGAAAGATTTGCTGTTCACCAGTTGATACCCGGAAATTATCAGAGAGCATTAATATTCTTAAAGGTGATACAATCGCATATGAATTCCGTACAACATATACCCCTGAACTGTGCGATGAAGATTTGATGGACATTTCTGAAATGATTAAAGGAGCTCAGAGATATGTAATTCAGCAGTACAGGGAAGTGGATTCAAAAGAGGGTAAATACACCGGATGTGTTGAGAAACGAAATATATTGAAGAGTATACTACAAGAGCTTATTAAACGTGTGGATGCATTGCAGTTCAGAGGAGATTTTGGTTTTGTATAAATAATGCTTAATATGCGAATATGATTGATTGGTTTAATTAATTAATCGGGCGGCGGGTTCTCCGCCGTTGCTTATCTATACAAAATAAGATTCTTTTATTTATTTAATAGCATTTACCATTAATTTGCCTATTATAATAGCATAAACATGGCTTAGATTAATGTCTATAAAGGTGGTTAATATATTGCACAAAGAGTACATATTAAAAAACAACTTGACTGTCGTTTTTGAAAGGTTAAATCATTTAAAATCTGTAGCATTCGGGGTATGGATCGGTTCGGGATCACGATATGAAACTCGAATAAATAACGGGATTTCGCATTTTATTGAACATATGGTGTTTAAAGGTACAAAGACCAGAACGGCAAAGGATATTGCCTGTGAGATAGACAGAATCGGAGGGGAGATAAACGCTTTTACCGGAAAAGATTGTACCTGTTTTTATACAAAAACACTGAACAGTGATCTAGAAATTGCTGTGGATATTCTGTCTGATATGGTATTGAATCCTGTATTTAATCCGATGCATATCGAAACAGAGAAAAAAGTTGTCATGGAAGAAATTAGTATGTACGAAGATGACCCTGAAGAATTGGTCCATGATCTGTTGACCGAAGAAATTTGGGATGGTGTTCCTTTAGGTTATCCGATTCTTGGAACGGCTGAATCATTAGGGAGCATAACAAGAGATGATCTTATAAAGTATATGTCATCGTTTTATGTTCCTGATAATTGTGTTATCTCAGTTGTGGGTAATTTTGAAGAAGAACATTTAATTGAGGTTATAGAAAAGTATTTCGGTTCATGGAAGCCTCTTGGTTATTGCAGTCTATCAAATGAACGCCCGTTATTCAGCTCCCGTTTTCTGTTCCGAAAGAAAGATATTGAACAGACACATTTGTGTATTGGATTTCGTGGCTTACCAATGGGTGATGATCGCATATATGCTTTATTGGTTCTTAATAATATTATAGGTGGTGGTATGAGTTCCAGACTGTTTCAGAATATCCGGGAAGAACAGGGTCTGGTTTATTCTATATATACCTTTCCCACATCCTTCAGAGACTGTGGTATGTTTACTGTTTATGCTGCTGCAAACCCGGACAAAGTGAATAAGGTTCTTGAATGTATAGGCAGTGAGCTAAAAAATCTGATTATACATGGAATAACCGAAAGTGAACTGTTACGCAGTAAAAACCAGCTCAAAGGAAACTATTGTTTAAGCCTGGATAGTACCTCTGGTCGAATGACATCAATCGGAAAGTCAAAAATTATAACAGGCAAAGTCAAGGATCCTGAAGAGGTATTAAAACAAATAGATAGTATTAAAAGGAATGATGTTTTGGATATTATTCATTGGATCTTTAAAGAAGGTGAGACCGGAGTGGTTGTTCTTGGCGATGAGCCTGTGTCGGCTGATGCCCTGAATTATCTTAAGTTTTAAGCCTGACGTCTACTTATCATAAAATGTTACGCACAGTGGATATTTCTAACTTTTTAGAGGTCTTTTAAATTAGAAACTGATTTTTTACCGATACACAACAATACTTGTGACCTCATAAAATATAATGTTAAGTTACAGGGCGGGAGGTTTGTTAAGTGCACAGGATAAAATATGCAATAATCGGGGGAGATATGCGCAATGTTTACTTGGCGGAGCTATTAAAGAAAGACTATCAAT
>JGI24709J26583_10004747_pt1 | contig 10143 bp, 6 predicted proteins | sample BioPla2DNA1_FD_26583 | JGI IMG/M metagenome (IMG submission 26583) | reverse complement strand
CATCTCTTCTTCTACGTTTTCGACGCTGTTAATGAACTTTTTCATAAAAATACCTCCGATTTTTTCAAAAACGCATTCAGCTTGAACACGCAGATCACCAAATTTATACTCGACCGCACGACCGAGAACGCGCCTTTTCATAGTTTAAGAAACAGCCGATCCGGATCACGCGCGCCTTAAATGTTCAATACAGAAAGACACAATACTTTCGGTCGCAACGAATCGTAAAATTCGTTTTTATTTATTTGTTATATAATAAGACATGAAAAAATTTGCCGCAACTTATATTTTTATCTAAAATGCATAAAAACATAGGCTTGACCTTCATTTCGAGGCGATGAACGAAGTGCCGCACTAAGGCAAACAGGATCAAACGCGAGATAGAAGCGAAGAGTCGCTCTTAGGTAAGTTTGATTGATCACGAGAAAGAAGCAAGGGATCACGCTGTGACAAATTGAATCAAACACGAGACAATAAGGATATTCAGGGTGAGGTAAATTGCGCCGACAATAAGGAGAACTGACATGGTGAGTGAAAAAGTAACCGTCTGTAATAAAAGCGGACTTCACATGAGACCCGCTGCCGTACTTTCGCAGCTTTGTGCACAACTCAAATCGGATATTCTTCTGGTTTGCGGCGATAAGGAAATCAATCCGAAAAGTATTCTGAAGTTGATGGGTTGCGGTATCCGCGCCGGCGATGTAGTGGAAGTCCGTTGCGACGGTCCAACTGAGGAAAAAGACCTTCAGGCTGTCGTAGAAGCCATACAAAGCGGTCTTGGCGACGATATTGTCGACGTTTAATCCGTTTTCGCGCGCTCATCTGCATGCGAGGCGAGTACTGATCTGATTTCGCCGTCATCGTTCGCATCTTGAACGCTGCCCTCGTTTTCTGCCGCTTACCGCAGAAACGTCTTGATAACAGTTTATTGATTTCCAGTCAATTTTTGTATTCACCTCTAATCGATTATTGTGTCTGATCCTGAATTTAGAGAAAGATACGCTTCAATCTCATCGACATCGCTCATCGCGAGTACTTTCATCGCTTTTTCTGCCGCTTTTGAAACGTCGAGGCTGCGAATTTTTTCTTTGACGTCCGGCGTCATCTGAGCCGACATGCTGAATTCATCAAGACCTAGGCCAAGCAATATTTCGGTTGCCCGTAAATCTCCTGCCATTTCGCCGCACATCCCCACCTCAATGTCAGCCTCATGCGCCGCCTCAATCACACGTGCAATCGCTCGAATCACGGCAGGGTGGAAGGCATTAAACATGTGCTTAATTTTCTCATTTCCTCGGTCTACGGCAAGGATATACTGTGTAAGATCGTTCGTTCCGATTGAGAAAAAATCGACCGCTTTGGCAAGTTCATCTGCCATAAAAACGGCCGCCGGCGTCTCAACCATGATGCCGAGCGGGATGTGGTCGTCAAAGGCTGTTCCTTCATCTTTCAATGACGCTTTACACGCCTCCGTCAACGCTTTCGCGCGCTCAAACTCGTAAAGCGAAGTGATCATCGGGAACATGATGCGCATGGGACCATAGGCGCTCGCTCGGAGAATAGCGCGAAGCTGTGTGCAAAAGAGATCCGGCATATCGAGCGTCATGCGGATGGCGCGCCATCCGAGAAAAGGGTTCTCCTCGTGATCAAAGGAAAAATAGTTCAATTCCTTGTCTCCGCCGATGTCAAGAGTCCGAATGGTTATCTCTTTTCCAATTTTTTCAGACGCTTCTCGATACGCGATGAACTGCTCTTCTTCCGTCGGGAAATGATCACTGTCCATGAAGAGAAATTCACTTCTGAAAAGGCCGACACCGTCCGGGGAGTACGCCATCGAAGCGTTCAGTTCTTCAAGACTACCGATGTTGCAATAGACCCTAAGTGTTTTACCGTCTCGACTTATGACGGGCTCCGATGCGCGTGCAAGGAGTGCTCCTTCTTTCTCTTTTAGCGCTTTTGCTCGCTCGAAAAAATCAGCCTTTACCGCCTCATCCGGATGGATGCAGATCTCACCTGTTTCTGCATCAAAGGCAATAAGATCACCTGTTTGAACACTTGATACGATCTCAGGCACGCCGATCAGCGCCGGAATACCGCGATTTTTTGCCATAATCGCGACATGCGAGCTCACACCGCCTTCCGCTGTAATGAAACCAAGTACAAGCGAGGCATCAAGATTCGCCGTGTCGGAGGGAAACAAGTCTCGCGCCACAATCACCGACGGCACCGAAAGCCCGGGAAAGCGGCGTAGCGATTTTTGCTGCAAGGCCGCCATCAAGCGATTGCCGATATCTTCAATATCATCTGCCCGTTCACGCATATATGCGTTGTCCATCATCTGAAAAACGAGTTTTAAGCCCTCGATCGTCTCATCCACAGACGCTTCAGCCGTTTTCCCCGCTTCGATATGGGCTTCGACTTCTTCACTCAGCGTCGGATCCTGAACAATGGCGAGATGTGCGGCAAACACATCGTGTTCCAGTGCCAATTTTTCCAGATCTTGTGACACTTCTTCCACAGCGCGTTCAAAACGCGCTTTCTCCACCGATTGATCGATAATATGCGAAGAGTTAACGACGGGTTTCTCTTTGATTTTTTCAGGGACGACGTAGGCAGGTCCAATGACGATACCCCTCGTAAAGCAAACCGTCGCTTGAATTTTCAACATGGGAAACCTCCTTACGAACGAACAGCACACTGAGTTTATGGTGACATATTTATTCTACCTAAAAATGACCATCAGAATGAGAAATTAATGAAACGGGATAAACATTTTGGACAACGCCTTGCGCTTTGCCGTCGTGTAAGAAAACTTTTTGGCGATCGCAGAACGCCATTCATAGGCTTGCGCGTCATTTGTTCATAGAAGATGTTCATTTGTTTGTCTGAAACTTCTTAAACATCAAAAACCGCCGTAAGCATATTATGCCTCCGGCGGTTTTTATTACTCGATGACGGATCAACGATTATTTAGGCATGTTTTTCTTCCTTGTAGAAGAATTTCGTACCTACGTAGTAGACGATACAAGCCACAACCATTGCGTTAATCGCTGAAATGCCCCACTTTACAAAGTTACCGACCAGCGCGCCGGCAACAACACCAAGAAGAGCAAACACGTTCACCGTGCGAAGTTTATCGTCATTTGCTTCCGTGTACTTGCCGCGGTTGAGGAAGTAGTCAATCGTGATGATGGCACCAATCGGCGGTAACGTCGCATTCAGGAAACTGAGCCAGCCGACGAAGTTATTGTAGAGCCAGATCGCTGATGCTGTACCGATAATGCCGGCAACAATAACCATTGGGCGTTTGCGGATTTTTGTAATGTTTGAGAGTCCAAGTCCGGCCGTATAGAGTGCGTTATCATTCGTTGTCCAGATATTTCCGCCGAGTACAATCAGAGCCGGTATGGCAAGCCCTTGTGCAATCATGACGTAGAATATGTCATCCTTACCCGTGAAAGCACCGCCAACGGCGCCGAACATAAACATGAGCGTGTTGCCCAAGAAGAACGCGATCACCGTCGTAACTACAGCAGATGTCTTCGTCTTGGCAAAACGGGTGAAGTTCGGTGTCGCCGTGCCGCCTGATACGAAGGATCCGATGACCATTCCAATCGCCGTAAACAGCGTCATTCCGCCCGTTGATTTGTCAAAGATCGTGATGATGCCGCCGCCGTCTCTGATGGCAGTGATCATCGAATAGCTACCAAGAACGGTGATTAGCGGTACCGATACATAGCTGACGATCTCAAGTCCTACAATGCCGAAGTATGCTGACGACGTCATCGCCACGCCGGCGAGTACGACAAGTACCCAGACCGGGATATTGAGAAGCTCTGCTGCCGGATACCCGAACATCGCAGCACCAACGCCGAACCAGCCGATCTGAGTGAATGTAATCAGCGCAGACGGAAGATATGAACCGATCGTACCGAATGAACGGTGTGTCAGCAGGTCAAGGCTCATACCTGTCTCACAAGAGATGTACGCAAGCACACCGGTGTACGCGCCAAGGATTACGCCGCCGATGAGGACGGCCCAAACAAATTGAGTGAAATTGAGGCCGTTAGCCATTTTTGCGCCAACACTCATGCTGGCGGAGAAAAATGTGAAGCCCAACATNATGACAAACATCGCAAGGAACGTCTTGCGTGCCGTTTTCGGTACGCGTTCCAGCGAAAAGTCTACGTCAGCATGCTGTGCTTTGTCTTTTGCAGCTTCTTTCATAGAGTTACCTCCCTCTCCTAGTCCTCAGAATATGTAACTATTTACATATCAAGATAAAACCACTTTAAGGTATCTTGTTCGATCTGTCAACAAATAACTGGTGCTACTCTATCAACATTGTTTAATTAGTCGGACACAAAATTAAGCTGAACAGGCGATGCCCCAAACTAAGCTGTGCAAGATACTCATCACTGTTCAGCTTAGTTTAGTATTCAGCTCTTCATTTAATTCGCATGTTTGCTTGCAAAGATGTCTTTTTTACACAAGTTCCATTAAGGTATAATAAGATCGCTTACAAAATCTTGGCGTTTTTGTAGCCTCATAGACTGAAAAACAGACGTATCCGCACTGCATATAACATCAGGGAATCGTCGTACAAAAACATGCTCGTTGGATGGCATTGGAATGTTGAACAAAAGGCATGTTCTCCGGACAACTTTCAAAATAAATTGTCATCCGTTTCCCGCTTTTAGATGCATGTGCTATATGGAAATGTAACTTTCTACATGAATGTTGAGCTTGTGATGAACCGATGAACATCAAGAGAATTGCTGAACTTGCAGGCGTTTCTGTCGCTACCGTCTCACGCGTTGTCAACCATCCCGAACGCGTGCGTGAAGAGACACGTGAGCACGTGTTAAGCGTCATGCAAAAATACAATTACACGCCGAACTGGTTTGCTCAGAGTCTCAACTTAGAATCATCAAAAACAATCGCGTTGCTGATCCCCGGCATCGAAACGAATTTCTTTCAGCAAATCATCTCCGGGGTGGAGACAGTTGCCGGTAATAAAGCCTATGCCGTTCTTTTCGGACAGACGAACAATCAAGCTGTGCGTGAAGCGGAGTTTGTCGACATGATGGTCCATCGCAAAGTGGACGGTATCATACAGGTCAATTCCCGGCTTAATGGCGAAGGAACACCGGCATTGCAAACTTTTGAGCTTCCGCGAGTACACATCGGAAAAAATCGCATCTACACCGGTGACACTCTGTGTTACATCGATATTGAAGAAGGTGCCCGACGCATGACACAGCATCTGATTGAGCTTGGACACAACACCGTTATAGCGCTATTTGACGAGATACAGGGTGACAATTCCGAACAAATTAACGCGGGTTGTCATCGCGCCATTCGTGAGGCAGGTCACTACGTCGCCTTTTCTTCAGCACAGGCGGAAAACAGTGTCCGCGGCGGTTATCTCGCCGTACAGCGATTGATACAGAGCAACCGTCTGCCCGAAGCTCTAATCACAGCCAGCGACTTGCAGGCAGTAGGCGCGATGAAAGCGGCGCGCGATGCACACATAAGAATACCAAGAGATATGGCGCTAACAAGCTTAACCGATTCTGCCGTTTGTAGCGTTCTCTCTCCGGCTCTTACCGCTCTTGAGCTTCCTTCCAAGAAACTCGGCATGGCCGCTGCGCGAATGCTAATTGATCAAATTGAGGGTACGATGCATTACGTAGATATGCCGCACGATCTGATTCTGCAGCCAAAACTAAAAATTCGGGAATCGTGTGGCAACACCCAAGACATCTACGAATGGTTTGACTAAGACGAGGAAACTGACATGGCATACGACGTTAATCTAGCAGGCATGACGTTGAAAAACGCAATCGTCACGGCGGCAGGTCCTTGGGCAGGAAGCGCGGAAGGAATTCAACGATGTATCGACGCCGGAGCGGCTGCCGTTATAACGGAGACTATTTGCCTTGAAGAACGGCAACGCATCAGCCCGCGACTTTTCATGAAAGGTCAGCAGCTTTTCAACACTATGCTCTATTCAAATCTTCATCTAGAAGACTGGGAGCGCGTACTCGATCAAATCGACCGCAAAGACGCAAAAATCATTTGCAGCATATGGGGCACATCGGCCTCTGAGATGGCTTATTTAGGTAAAAAACTGGAAAACATGGGCGCCGATGCACTTGAGATCAGTTTATCCGCCCCCATCGGTTCTAGGAATAAACTCATCAGTTACCACTCGCCGGATACGGAAGAATTTATTCGTGCCCTCGTTGATACAGTCGATATCCCTGTCATAGCCAAGCTCTCTTATGAATCGGCATCGTCACCCGATTTTCTAAAAGAACTGGAAAATGCCGGCGTTACCGCTTTCAGTGCCATCGATGCGCTGAAAGGACTATTGGGTGTCGATCTTGAGAATAAGCGCGTGCTGATGCCGACGTACGGCGGATATACCGGACCGAATATCCGTCCCGTCTCCCTTGCCATGACAGCGATGTTGCGCCAATACTCCCAGTTGCCCGTCATCAGTTCAGGGGGTGTTCATCATTTCGAACATGTGCTTGAATTTCTTATGCTTGGAGCGACAGCGGTACAACTCGCTTCCGCCATTCAACTAAATGGCTATAACATTATTTCTTCCATCATTAACGACGTGGAATCATGGATGGTTTCGCGAGACTATGACTGCATCGACGACATTCGCGGTGTTGCCCTCGCATCACTTCGACCTTTTGAGGATATCGTTCCAAGCTCACTTACTGCAAAAATCATCGATCCGTGCAGAAAGCTCGATTGCGCCTTGTGTCAGCAAAGCTGTCTGAAGGGGGCTATCGCGCGAAATGATGAAGGCACAATCATTGTCGACGCGTCGCGTTGTGACGGTTGCGGACTTTGCGTTGAACGATGCCCTGATAAGATCATTAAACTCTGTTGGCGTTGATCATCCACCACTCAAAAAACCGTTTTGCAAGTCGTGGACATAAGCAATGTAATTAGTTACAATAACTTTACACATTGTGTCCTAAATAGTGTCAGAAGGGAAGGCACGACATGAAGAATCCATCAACTTTAGGGAAAAACATTGAAAGGATTGACGCCCGGGCAAAGGCCGAGGGAAAGGCGCAATATGGCGCTGATATCCGGCTGACGGGTATGCTTTTCTGCAAGAACGTCTATAGCGAGCGAGCACATGCGAAACTTCTAGCCGTTCACATTGAAGAAGCGGAGAAAATGCCCGGTGTTGTCAAAGTGGTGACGGGAAAAGATATTCCCGGCGCCAAGATGTTCGGCGAACTGTTCAGAGATCAGTACGCCCTCGCATGTGACCGCGTGCGCTATTTCGGCGATGTCATCGCCGTCGTCGCTGCGGAAACACAGGAACAGGCCAATAAGGCGGCAAAGCGTATTTACGCAGATTATGAGGATCTGCCCGTTCTTGCCTCACCAAAAATGGCAATGGAAAGCGATATCGCCATCAATCCGGAATACCCGGATAACATCTGCGGAGAGGTCCATGTCAACAAAGGCGATTCTGAGACAGCGTTGAAAGAGGCAGAGGTCACAGTCAAAACGAAATATATAACTCATTTCGTCGAACACTCATACCTTGAGCCTGAATCGGTTACTGCCGTACCAAGCCCGATGCGTGATGAAGTCACTGTATACGGCTCCATGCAGGCACCTTACAACGCGCGGATCTCCATTCATCGGATGTTGAACATCCCGATGTCTCAGATCATCTTTAAACCGAGTACGGTCGGAGGTTCTTTTGGCGGCAAAATCGAAACGGCTGAAGCCAACGCGATTCGCGTCAGCCTGATCGCCCTTTTGACCAAACGACCCGCCCAAGTCACTCTGACACGGGAAGAATCCATACGCGAGAGCTATAAGCGCCATCCGATTGAATTTGATATTGAAATTGGCGCAAAAAAAGACGGAACGATGACGGCACTGCGCATGTTGTCTATTCTGGATGCCGGCGCCTACATCAATATGTCACCGCCTGTCGCTTTCAAAACGGCTATTCTCGGCGTTGGTCCCTATAATGTGGACAATGTCCATTCCCGCTCGACGGCTGTGTTGACCAACAACAATCACACCGGTTCAATGCGAGGATTCGGAACACCGCAAGCTATCTACGCCTTGGAAAATACCATTGATACGCTCGCCGCCAAGCTCGGCATGACGCCAACGGAATTCCGTCGCAAGAACCTTCTTAAGAACGGTGACGTCAGCCCGTGTGGCCATCTGATGGATTTCCATGAGGTTTCAATCAGAGAGTGCATGGAGAAAGCAGCTGAGGCCATCGACTTTGATCGAAAATTCAAGCAATACAGAGAAGAAAACAAAGATCCTAAACGGCGTGTCCTCCGCGGTGTTGGCATCAGCACATCAATGCGCGGCGCAAGCGTCGGCGCAGACGGCAACGGTTTCGATGTTGCCCGCGTGCTGATTGAAGTTATGAAGGATGCCAGTATTCACGCCAACATCGGTCTCGTTGAGATCGGCCAAGGGCTACGTACTGTCCAGATGATGATGGTCGCCGAAGGCATGGGCGTGAAACCGGAGCGTGTCACCATGGGTGAAACCGATACGTCGCGTTCGCCTGCAACTGGTGCCTGCATTGCCTCACGCGGCACGATGTTGGGCGGCGGAGCCATCGCGGATGCCTGCAGAAGCCTTAAACTGATCCTGAACCAGGGACTCTCCATGAAATATGGTGATGATATCGGCGAGATTGTCTACGAAGACGATCGCGTTCGTTTTGGCGAACAAGATCTCTCATTTGACGAGGTTGTCAGTATTGCTTACGGGTATAACCTGACTCCTGCCGCGGTCGGTACGTACGCAGTCCCTGTCATCGACTGGGATGAGGGAAAAGGCTTCGGCGAGCCTTTTTACTCATATACGTACTCGTGCCATGCTGCAGAAGTCGAAGTCGATCTCGACACAGGATATGTCACCGTCGTCAAGATGGCCGGCTGCCACGACCCCGGCCGTATCATCAATCCTCAGTTCGCTGAAGGCCAAATATACGGCGGTCTTGCCATGGGTCAAGGCATGGCGCTGATCGAAGATCTTGGACATAGCAACAGAACAGCCGCCCTCAGCAATCTAAACTTTAATAATTACTTGCTCCCGACGGCCATGGATGTTCCGGATGTCAACGTACCTATTCTGAACGGCCATCCCGACCCGCGTTCCGCTTTCGGAGGACGCTCGCTCGGTGAGCCGGCGACTGAACCTGCCGCTGCGGCAATCACGTGCGCCGTGAACATGGCACTTGGCAAGCCCGGTGCGATCAAAGAGCTTCCTTTCGATTTGGAGCGCGTCATGGAAATCGCACAAGAGATAGACAAACAGCGTGACGTTGACGCGGCATCAGCCGCCGCGGGCAAGGCGTAAAGACAGGAAGGCAGAACGACTTATGAAAATACGTAATTTTATACAGGTCAAAACGGTAGAGGCTTTCCACGAAGCTGCCAAAGCGGCGGACGGCCCGATCACCATTCTGGCCGGCGGAACCGACGTGCTTGTCAATGGTCGCGAAGACGATGTTTATAAGGATAGTACCGTCATCGATATTTTTCCGATCGAGGCGTTGCACGGTATTTGTGAAACGGAGAACATGCTGTTGATTGGCGCGTGTACAACTCACGAAGTGATCTCGCATGACCCCTTGGTGAAACAGTACGCCCCCATTCTCGCAGAAGCTTGCGGTGCCGTCGGATCACTTCAGACGCGAAACCGCGCTACCATTGGCGGCAACCTGGCCAACGCTTCCCCCGCGGCAGATACCATGTCAGCACTCGCCGTGTTGCATGCTGAACTGGTCATCGAACGTGACGGAGAAGAACGTGTCGAACCTATGACGGCAATTTTCACGAAACCGTACAAAACGAACCTCGCGCCGAATGATCTNATNACNACGATCCGTGTTCCCAAGCAGTCNCCCAACGTCCGCTACGACTACATCAAAGTCGGACGTCGCAAAGTCCTCTCCATTTCCCGTATGACGGTCGCTACACTTCTTGAAATGGACGATGATGGCGTCGTCACGCGCTTTGACATGACGGTCGGCGCAACGTTCCCGCGACCTATGCTTTTCCCGGACATCAGCGCGATGCTCGTCGGCAAGCGCCCGAGCGAACAAGACATCTTGGA
>JGI24709J26583_10004746_pt1 | contig 10145 bp, 8 predicted proteins | sample BioPla2DNA1_FD_26583 | JGI IMG/M metagenome (IMG submission 26583) | reverse complement strand
TCGGATAGTACAAATGCTGAAAGAAAAGGTTATACCATGTCTGAGAGAACCGTGGGAAATGTTTTTGAAGGAATATTTTCTGAAGCAATTAATAACCGCATCATGGTGGCTACCTTTGCTTCAAATGTGGATAGGGTCCAACAAATAATAAATGCTGCTCATAAATATAAGAGGAAAGTTACCTTTATTGGACGAAGCATGCTTAATGTTGTAAAAACAGCTTCTGAATTAGGGTATTTGGACTTACCCAAGGATATTCTCATAGAATTAGGAGAGATTAATAAATATAGGGACGAAGAATTAGTTGTCATTATGACTGGAAGCCAGGGAGAACCAATGGCAGCCTTGTCCAGAGTAGCTTCATCAGAGTTTAGACAGCTGGAATTAAAGCCTGGAGATAAAATTATTTTAAGTTCTTCTCCTATTCCTGGTAACGAAAAGACTATTTCCAAGGTTATCAATGAATTATTCCGAAAAGGTGCAGATGTAGTATACGAAGATGCTCATGTTTCGGGTCATGCTTTCCAAGAAGAACTTAAACTTTTATATAGTTTAGTAAAACCTAAATACTTTATTCCGGTTCATGGAGAATACCGCCATCTTAAGCATCATGCGGAATTAGTAATGGGTTTAGGAATGCCTAAGGAAAATATTTTTATATTATCTAATGGAGATATTTTAGAGTTTGCAAAAAATAGTTGTAAAATAGCTGGTACTGTTCCTTCCGGTCAAATATTAGTTGACGGTTTAGGAGTAGGAGATGTTGGTAATATTGTTCTTAGGGACAGAAGGCATCTTTCCCAAGATGGTCTTTTAGTTGTAGTAATTACCTTAGAAAGAGAAACTAATAAAGTTATTGCAGGTCCAGATATTATTTCAAGAGGTTTTGTCTATGTAAGAGAATCTGAAAATCTTATGGACGAAGCACGAAATGTAGTAAAGCATTCTCTATTTGAATGTGAAGATAAACAAATTACTGAATGGGCTCAAATGAAGAGCATTATTAAAGATACACTTAAAGAGTTTTTATGGCAAAAGACCAAGAGAAGTCCTATGATTTTACCTATTATTGTTGAAGTATAAAAAATAAGGGGGAATCCAATGAGTCTGCAACATGAGGTCAATTGTCTTATTAATGCCATACAAGAGAGCTCTCAATATAAAAATTATAAAAAGACAAGGCTTGATTTATTACAAGACGAAGAACTAACAAAAAAAGTAAATGAGTTTAGAAAACAGAGGTTATTATTAGAATCCCGGACAGTGGCTAACAATTATCCAGCAAATGAACTTAAAGCAGTACAAGAACTATATTCTTCTTTAAGATCTAATTATCTAGCTTCTTCTTTTTTAGATGCTGAAAGGGAATTAACTGAAATGATTTTAAATATCTATAAAGAAATTGGAGAAGCATTAGATTTTGATTTAGATTTTTTAAATCAATAATTATTAATCATAACTTTAATATAAATAATCCAGCTGTTTTATAGCTGGATTATTTATAAAAAAATGCTTGCAATTATTAGCCCTATTTATAATAAAAAACTAAAAGAACTTTTTAGTTGAATATTGTATTAAATATCTGTATAATTAGAATAGATTTTAACAGAATAGGGTGAAAAAATGAAAAGTAAATTATTAATGATTATAAAAGTCCTATGTCAATTAGGAGTTTTTTGTTTAATACTAGTATTATGTTATTATGTGGGACAAAAAGCGTATAATTATGTATATAATATAGCTAACCAACCTTCAGAAGCAGAAAGAAGCGTAAAAGAAGTTAATATAACTGTAGAAAAGGGAGCTACTACTAAAGATATTGCCAAGATTTTAGAAGAAAATGGCCTTATCCGCAGTAGTTTATTATTTGAGTTAAAAAGCAGATATTTTAAATATGATGGAAAGTTTAAAGAAGGAGAATTTTCTTTATCAACTAATATGTCTGAAGAAGAAATAATGGAAATTCTTGCCACGCGAGGAGCTCAGGCAGAAGGTATATGGTTTACTATTCCTGAAGGATATACTATAAAAAAAATAGCTGAGACCTTAGAAAACAATAAGATTGTAACTCAAGATGAATTTATGGAAGCTTTAAAGGAAACTAAATACGATTATGACTTTTTATCAGAAATACCAGAAAGAAGCAACAGGCTGGAAGGTTATCTTTTTCCTGATACCTATGAAGTTAGAGAAGGTGCTGATGCTGCTGAGATAGTTAGTAAAATGCTTAATAGGTTTGATGAGATTGTAAAGCCAGAATATTATAAGAGGGCACAAGAACTGGGTTATACTATGGATGAGATTATTATTATTGCTTCTATTATAGAACAGGAAGCTAAATTGGAAGAAGAAAGACCTAGGGTTGCTGGGGTTATTTATAACAGATTGGAATCTGATATACCCCTTCAAATGTGTTCAACTGTAATGTATGCGTTAGGAAAAAGAAAAGATCGTCTTTTATATAAGGATTTGGAGGTAGATTCCCCTTATAATACCTATTTACACGGAGGTTTACCTGTGGGTCCTATATGTAATCCAGGAGAGGCTTCTATAAAGGCAGCTTTATATCCTGAAGAACATGATTATTACTATTTTGTTTTAATGGATGAAGAAACAGGTGAGCATGTGTTTACTTCTACTGGAGAAGAACATAATGCAGCAAAGAAAAAATATAATCAGAAATTTTAGGGAAAGATATAAAGGCGAAAGAAATTTCTTTCGTCTTTATAATTTTAATCATTTCTATAAGCTTTAATACAGGAGGTTAAGATGAGTAATATTACTTATGATTACATTAATGATTATATAAGAGAAATCACTCCTGAAAGTCTAGGAATTTTAGGGAGGATAGAAAGAGAAGCAAAAGAAACAGATTTGCCCATTATTCAAAAAGAAGTAGCTAGGCTAATATCTGTTTTATTATCTGTTAAAAAACCAAAAAAAATATTAGAAATTGGGACTGCAGTTGGATATTCAGCAATTTTAATGAGTAATTATCTTCAAGAAGGTGGAAAATTAATTACTATAGAAAGATACGATATAATGCAAAATGCAGCAAAGGAAAACATAAAAGAGGCAGGCCTTGAAGATACTATAAGTTTGATTGAAAAAGATGCAGAAGAAGTTCTTCCAATTTTAGATGACTCGTTTGATGTAATATTTTTAGACGGGGCTAAAGGCCAGTATAATAACTTTCTACCACACTGTTTAAGGTTGTTAAAAAAAGATGGTTTACTTATTGCAGATAATGTACTGCATAAGGGTACTGTGGCAAAATTAAGATATGATATTCCAAGAAGGCAAAGAACAATTCATAAAAGGATGAGAAGTTTCTTGTGGGAAATTACTCATAATTCTGACTTAGAAACTTGTGTACTTCCAATTGGAGATGGAGTTGCAGTATGTCACAAAAAATAATTAGCTATATTAAATTGAAAGGATGAAAAATGTGGTGGACAAAAAAAGAAAGCCCGAACTACTTGCTCCGGCAGGAAGTTTAGAAGTATTAAAAACAGCAATTGCTTATGGGGCTGATGCTGTTTATATAGGAGGCAATCAATATGGTTTAAGGGCAAAAGCTAAAAATTTTTCAATGGAAGATATGGCTGAAGGAATAAAGTATGCCCATAAGCATAATGTTAAAGTATATGTTACTGCAAATATTATTGCTCATAATGAAGACTTAATAGGTTTAGAAAAATATTTTAAAGAATTAGAAGAACTGAGAGCCGATGCTGTTATTGTAGCGGATCCAGGCATACTTAGCATCCTTAAGGAAACTGTTCCTGATATGCCTATTCATTTAAGTACTCAGGCTAATAATACCAATTATAAGGGTGTATTATTTTGGTATAAACAAGGGGTAGAAAGAGTAGTTCTTGCCAGGGAATTATCTTTAAAAGAAATAGCAGAAATAAGAAGTAAGCTTCCTTTAGATTTAAGTTTAGAAGCCTTTGTGCATGGTGCTATGTGTATTTCTTATTCAGGTAGATGTTTGCTAAGTAATTATATGACAGGAAGAGATGCCAATAAAGGGGATTGTGCTCAAGCTTGCAGATGGAAATATCATTTAGTAGAAGAAAGCAGGCCAGGCGAATATATGCCTGTATATGAAGATGAAAAAGGTACTTATATATATAATTCTAAAGACTTATGTATGATTGATTCAATACCTCAATTAATTCAGGCTGGAATTGACAGTTTTAAGATAGAAGGCAGAATGAAAACTTCTTTTTATGTAGGTTCTGTAGTCAAGGCATACAGGGAAGCCATTGATGATTATATTAAAGATGAAGAATTATATAATTCTAAAATAAATTATTATATAGAAGAAGTGACCAAATTTAGTCATAGGGACTATACTAAAGGATTTTATTATGAAAAACCTTTAAGCAGTGAGCAAATTTATACCCATAGTAGTTATATTAGAGGTTATAGTTATGCAGGAAGAGTTATAGATTATGATCTAGCAAGCCAAATTGCTACAATAGAACAAAGATCGAAGTTTTCTGTTGGAGAAGAAATTGAGTTTATGCCTTTTTGCGAACCTTCCTTTACACAAAAAATTGATAAGCTTTGGGATGAAGAAGGTAATGAAATAGAATCTGCTCCTCATCCAAAGCAAATAGTTAAAATGAAAGTATTAAATCCTGTAGAAAAAAAAATATTAATTAGGAAGAAAGAAAAATAAAATTAACAAGATAATATTAATAAGACAGACACATCTTTGCTACTAGATTCATAGAATAAAAAGGAACCTTTTAGCGGAGGTGTGTTTTTTGTTTTTAGGACTATTACAGTTAATTTGTGCTTTTTCATATTTTACTGGAAATTCTTCTTTTCCTCAGCCTCTTAGTCCAGAAGAAGAAAAATATTATTTAGAGCAATACAAAAATGGAGATAATGAAGCAAAAAATATTCTTATAGAAAGAAACTTAAGGTTGGTTGCCCATATTGTAAAAAAATATAATGGTCTTAATAAAGAACTTGATGATTTAATATCTATAGGAACTATAGGCTTAATTAAAGCTATATCCTCTTATGATTTAGATAAAGGTACAAGGTTGGCAACTTATGCTGCCAGATGTATTGAAAATGAAATTTTAATGAGCATTCGTTCTTCTAAGAAAGAACGATATGAAGTATCTTTACAAGCTCCTATAGGTATAGATAAAGAAGGCAATGAAATAGCATTAATAGATATTTTATATAATGATTCTGAATCTGTTTTAGAACAGGTGGATTTTAAAATTAGATTAAAAAAATTATATCAAAAGATGAAAACAGTTTTAAAAAGGAGAGAAAAGGATGTTTTAGAAATGAGATATGGCTTAGAAAATGGCAATGAAAAAACTCAAAGAGAAATAGCAGATTTATTAGGGATATCCCGTTCTTATGTCTCAAGAATAGAAAAAAAAGCAATAAAAAAATTAAGCGAAGAATTAGTAAAATAAAGCACTTTGAATAGTGCTTTTATTTCATTATTTCCAAATAGTAATAAATATGGGATTTACACAAATAATTACATATGATATAATAAACTAAATAATAAATATATATATAAATAATGGTAGATTAAAAATATTTTAATAATTTATTTACATTTATTTAGAAAATTGTTATAATACTATTAAGAAAATAGGCAATATTAAAGAGGAGTTCAAGATGAAGAAATCAGATAAGAGGAAACTAGGGGACTTATTAGTTCAAGCAGACATGTTGACAGTTAAGCAGCTTAAGAAGGCCTTAGCAGAACAAGAAAGAACCGGGGAAAAATTAGGGGAAATATTAGTAAAAAGAGGATGGGTTACTGAACAAAACATAGTAGAGGTCTTGGAGTTCCAATTAGGAATACCTCATGTCGATTTATCTAAATATGCTATAGACCCTAAAGCCTCTTCGATGATAAGTGAATCTTTAGCAAAAAGGCATATGCTAATTCCTATACAAATTGAAAATGACCGTTTAGTAGTTGCTATGAGTGATCCATTAAATGTGTATGCTATTGACGACGTAAAACTTGCAACTAAAATGGAAGTAATGCCCGTTATAGCTAGCCTGCCTGATGTAAAACAGGCTATTGACAGGATGTATGGGGTAAGTAAGACTGTAAGTATTGCTGAAGAATTCCGTAAACAGATGAAAGAAAAGACTCCCAAGAAAAGTGACACATTTGACGAAGAATTAGAAGATGGTGTTGATGTTTTAAACTCTCCGGCGGTAAAACTGGTTAATAGTTTTATAGAACAGGCTATAAGAAGAAATGCCAGTGACATACATATTGAACCCTTTGAAACTTATGTTCGGGTGAGATTGAGAATAGACGGACAACTGCAAGAAATATTGAAAACAGATATATCAGCAATTAATGCAATTGTTACTAGGATAAAGATATTAGGTAAAATGAATATTGCAGAAAAAAGAATACCTCAAGACGGTCGTATTGGTGTGACCCTTGATAATAATCAATTGGACCTTCGTGTTAACACATTGCCTACAGTGTATGGAGAAAAAGTTGTTATCCGTTTACTTTATAGAACTGGTATGCAACTTAGAAAAGAAGAATTAGGTTTTTGTGAAAGTGATTTAATGAAATTTGAAAGCTTGCTTATGAAACCCCACGGAATTATTTTGTTAACAGGGCCTACAGGAAGTGGTAAATCTACAACTCTTGCAACTGCATTAAGAGAGTTGAACAAACCCAATGTAAACATTGTAACAGTCGAAGACCCTGTAGAAAATATGATTGAAGGGGTAAACCAAGTACATGTAAATGTTAAAGCAGGAATGACCTTTGCTAGTGCTTTAAGGGCAATTTTGCGACAAGACCCTGATATCGTTATGATAGGGGAAATGAGAGACACTGAAACTGCTAGTATTGCTGTAAGGGCATCTATTACAGGACACTTAGTTTTAAGTACCCTTCATACCAATGATGCTCCTAGTTCTATAACCCGTTTGATTGATATGGGAATTGAACCTTATATGGTAGCAACTGCTGTTGAAGGTATCATTGCTCAAAGGTTGGTAAGAAGAATATGCAAAAATTGTAAAAGCGCTGTTCATCCTACAAGTGATGAAGCAGAGATTTTAAAAGTAGCCAGGGATACTGTTATATATAAAGGAAGAGGCTGTCAGACATGTAATAATACTGGATATAAGGGACGTTTGGCAGTTCATGAAGTTCTTACGTTAGATCCTGAAACCAGACAAATGATTGTAAAAGGTGCCAATGCTGATGAAATTAAGCATTTTGCTATTAAAAATGGTATGATTACCCTTTGGGAAAACACCAAAAGAAATGTACTTGAAGGTAATACAACTGTAGAAGAATTACTAAGAGTTGCTTATGGTCAAGATTAGGAGGATATAGATGGATATAGATAAATTACTGGCGTATGCAGTAGAGTCAAAAGCTTCAGATACTCATATTACTGTTGGATTTCCACCAACCCTTCGTATTGACGGTAGGTTAGAACCTATGGATTTACCAAAATTAACTGCTGATGACACTGAAAAAATGGCCATGCATTTATTAAGATTTAGAGGAAAAAAGGATGTTTTATTTAGAGATGGAGAAGTGGACTTTTCCTATGGAATTCCATCCGTAGGCCGTTTTAGGGTAAATGTTTTCAGGCAAAGAGGAACATATGCTGCAGCTATCCGTACAGTTACAGTAGGTATTCCTACCCTTGATGAATTAAAATTACCAGGAGTATTAAAAAGTTTAGCACAACATGTAAGAGGTTTGATTCTTATTACAGGTCCTACGGGTAGTGGTAAATCAACCACATTAGCAGCTATGATTGATTTAATAAATAATCAAAGGGCTTGTCATATTCTTACTTTAGAAGATCCTATAGAGTATTTGCACAGACATAAAAAGAGTATTGTTAACCAAAGAGAAATAGGCCCCGATACCAAGTCTTTTGCTAATGCATTAAGGGCTGCACTCCGTGAAGACCCTGATGTTATCTTGGTTGGGGAGATGCGTGATTTGGAAACAATTTCCATTGCAATAACAGCCGCAGAAACAGGGCATTTAGTTTTATCTACTTTACATACCGTTGGTGCTGCTGAGACTATAGACAGGGTAATTGACGTATTCCCACCTCATCAACAAGAGCAAATACGNATTCAGTTAGCAAACGTATTAAAGGGAGTAGTATCCCAGCAACTTCTTAAATTACAAACTGGTAGGGGTAGAATTGCTGCAACAGAAGTTATGGTTACAACACCAGCTATTTCCAACTTAATTCGTGAAGGAAAAAGCCATCAGATTCATTCTATGATTCAAACAGGAAGTAAACATGGTATGCATTCTATGGATATGAACTTAGCAGAATTGTATAGAAGAGGTTTAATTGACAAACATCAGGCTGTAAGTTATGCCCAAGACCAAGAAGTTATAAGAAAACTTCTAGGAATGGAATAAAGATTAATATTTATTTTTACAAATTTAATATTTAGGAATTATACATATTATATATCTAATTAACCAAGCAAAAATAAGCACTTCATGGCGCTAAAGGAGGGGTATGATGCCTGTTTATGTATATCAAGCTAGAAATGCTAAAGGTGAAATGATAAAAGGAGAAGTTACTTTTGAGTCTGATGAGGAAATAAGAAGTTATTTATCGGCAAGAAAATTAATTCCAGTAGAAGTTAAGACCAAAAGTGCATGGGATACAGACCTTGCAACATTACCAATTTTTAAGGCAAAGGTAAAAACAAGAGATATTGCATTATTTTGTAGGCAGTTTGCTATCATGTTAGAATCAGGTATTACGATTGGTGGGACCCTTGATATTATTAGAAGACAAGTAGAAAATCCCACATTAAAAGAAATTGTACAAAAGGTATATGAAGATGTTCAAAAAGGAAGAAGTTTATCTGAAGCAATGGGAGATCATCCAGAATTTCCTCCTTTACTTATAAGTATGATGGAATCAGGGGAAGTATCAGGAAGCCTTGACAATGTTATGACACAAATGGCTGAACATTATGAAAAAAATCTGGATGTTCAAAGAAAAGTAAAATCTGCTCTTACATATCCTGCTATAACAGTATCTCTTATAATGGTACTGCTTATAGTGCTTATAGCATTTGTTATTCCAAACTTCTTAAACATGTATGCATCTGTTAATTTGGCCTTACCTTGGCCTACTAGAGTACTTATGGTTGTAACTGAGTTTACTAGGGAATACTTTTTGATTATTATGGCTTCTATAGCAGCTTTGGTAGGAGGATTTATTAGTATTAACAAAACAGAAAAGGGTAAATACTTTTTTGATAAATTAGCACTTAAAATTCCCATAGTAGAAAATGTAAACAAAATGGTTATTACAGCTAATTTCTGTAGAACCTTAAGCACCTTACTAAAGGCTGGAACGCCTATAATTAAAAGTATGGAAATTGTAAAAAGAGTGGTTGGAAATTCTATTGCTATGGAAGTAGTAGGAAGTTCAATTGAAGAAGTCAAACAGGGTACTGGACTTGCAATTTCTCTTCATGAAACAAAACTATTTCCTGATATGCTTACTAGTATGATTAGAATAGGGGAAGAGACGGGTGCTCTAGATTTTACTATGGAAAAGACAGCAGATTTTTATGAAGCAGAAGCAGATCTAGCTATAGAAAATGCAACAACTTTTATTAATCCTGCAATTACTATCTTTGTTGGTGTTATAGTTGCCTTTGTTGTATTAGCGGTAATGCTTCCTGCCTTTAATTTACTTGAAGCTATACTATAAAAGAAGATTGAAATAATCATAAAAATTGTTACTAATATTGCACACTTAGTTAAGCTAAATATATATTAAATATATATTTAAAATAAATTAAGGGAGGTGGGGAAAAAAATTAGCTTATAGGAATATTTAAAAGAAAAAACAGGAATTATTAAAAATTATAATTATGAAGGGGAGAATGTAAAATGTTAAAGAAAAATTTAAGAAATGAAAAAGGTTTTACACTTATTGAATTAATTATCGTTATTGCAATCATTGCTATTATTAGCGCTATTCTTGCACCAAGTTTTTCCAGAATGACAATGAGAAGTAGATTAAAAGCAGATATCAGTAGTGCAAGAGAGCTTACAAGACAAGCTGGCTTATACAATGCAGATAAAGGTGAATATCCAACCA
>JGI24709J26583_10004743_pt1 | contig 10151 bp, 9 predicted proteins | sample BioPla2DNA1_FD_26583 | JGI IMG/M metagenome (IMG submission 26583) | reverse complement strand
TTCTCATGGTCTTCACGGACAAAAGCCTTTACAACGCGAATTCCTATCAGGTTTTCCTGAACCATGGCATTCAAACCATCATATTTTTTGAGCATTTCTTTAAAGAGCGGGAATGCTTTTGTGCCGATAAGATAAAAAGCTGCACTCAGCAGAGGAATGGCTACTAAAAATATAATACAGAGTCTGGGATTTATAGTATAAGCCATTAATGTAGCACTTATTAACATTATGGGGGCACGGACCAGCATTCTTATTGATATCTGAAAAGCCACCTGAGTATGGTTAATATCAGTTGTCAGCCTGGTAATTAGCGATGCGGTGCTGAATTTATCCACATTTGCAAAAGAGAACATCTGTATCTTTTCAAAAAGAGTCTTTCTAAGGCCTTTAGCAAAGCCTACACTGGCTGTAGCTGCAAATTTGCCTGCAAGAACCCCGAATAACAAAGAAAACAGAGCCATTAATATCATTAATGCACCAATTTTCAGTATATAATTAGTATCACTGTTCTTTATGCCCACATCAATTATTTTTGACATAAGAAAAGGAATATATATTTCGAGAATTACTTCCGCAATCACCAAAAGTGGTGTCAATATTGCAAATTTTTTAAACTCTCCCAAACTGGGAAGAAGTTTTTTCACCATTAAAAGTCCTCCTTTTTATCTTAAGGGTCATTATCCAAGCAAATAAAGCAGCTGGCCGACTCCTATGCCAAGGTAATTTCCTATTGCGTAGCCTAGAATACCGCAGAGTATGCCCGGCAGAATAATCTCATCGTTATGTAACGCATTTGCGACAGGAATAATAAAAGCCGGACCGAAGACCCCTGCGGTTGAAGTAATAATCATGGTGTGATAATCCACTTTCCAGATTCTTGCCATGATAATATGTAATAATACAGTTCCGAACTGAATAATCAGCAGTATTCCCAATAAAACCAGGGAACTGCTTACAGCAGAAATATCAAAACATAAACCCATTCCCACAGAAAACATCAACAGGAAATACTGCCCGGAACTATAGGAACCGGGAGCAGTTCGTATTTTTTTGATAAATGATAACAGAATACCGAAGCTGGTAACCAAAAGCATTATTAAAGCGGTATACTCTCCTAATTTAGCTAAACCGGTATTGCCGTATTGGCTGGGAAGCAAAAGGCAGATTCCCATTGAAATCAAGACGCATATTATGGAAATGCCCACAAGACCGACACGTGACATAAACGCTTGAAAAGGTTTCACGCTTTGTTTCTTTCCGCTGAAGGTTTCAGCATAGTACTTAGCCTCGTCCGGGTTATAACTGCCAACCGGCTTATATTCAGGCAATATCTTTTTTAGTGCCCGGGGCATTATGGAAAGCAGCATAAAAAAGTAAAGTCCGCCGCCGATCATGTCTGCGGTTTGCAGAAGCATAATCCGTTCCGGCCCGGCGTTAAGTCCGTGTCCGATTGCAATCATATTGGGTGTGCCGCCGGTATATGTTCCCACCAGCATACCGCTGATATTGTGAGCATTCGGAAGTGTATATTTAAATATGAAGAATGATCCAACTGCCACTATCAATACCGCAGCAGTATTCATGACAAATGAGATTATCATAGGCTTTGCCAGCTTTTTCAGTGCAGGGAGATTTGCTGAAAATAAGATCAAGGGCATTCCAATCAGTACCAGAACTGAGGAAAAATCGGCTGCAAGAGTAATGTCAGCACCTGCATTTTTAAAAGGAGTACTTAATAGAAACCCTGTAACATAGCAAATAAAAACAGGCCCAATGGTTTTTAATAATTTGAATTTTCCGGAAACCAGCATAACCATTCGCGGAATAAACATAATGGCCAGAATCATAATCAGAGTTGCAATTATTTTAATCTCCCCCCTGCGCTATAATTTAATTGCCTCCCGGAAAGCTCTGTTCAGGGAACTCATGACAAAAAACTATGCTAAAGCTTTCCGGGTTGTAATCATAATATTTCTAAGTATATCACAACAAATTATATATTAAATGTAGATTACTGCACAATAATTATGACAGGGTTAACACCCAATGTGCAAAAAATCTATAATATTATCTGAAGTTTTTATAAAATAATGGCCAAAGACTGCTTAGCCGACGACTAATTCTTTCAAAACTGCATTGCTTGGTATATCTTAATTATATGGTAAAATAATTATAGAAACTTGTAATGGTGGTATATAGGATGAATATCGGGTTTTTCGATTCCGGAATTGGCGGGTTATCGGTACTCCGGGAGGCACTGATGCTCTTGCCCTATGAAAATTATATATATTTTGCCGACTCTGACAATGCACCTTATGGAACAAAAACCAAAGAGGAAGTTAAAAGACTCACTTTTGATGCAGTTAAATTCCTTAATGAAAGGAAAATAAAAGCACTGGTTATAGCATGCAATACGGCTACAAGCGCTGCTGTACGGGATTTAAGAAAAGCATATGGCTTTCCGGTAATAGGAATGGAACCTGCCGTCAAGCCTGCCGTGGAGAAAAAAAATAATGGCGGTAAGCGTGTTCTGGTTATGGCAACGCCCCTTACCCTCAAGGAGGAGAAATTCCAAAACTTAATTACAAGATTTGATGCTGAACATATTGTTGATATGCTGCCTGCACCAAAGCTCGTAGAATTTGCTGAAAAACATATTTTTCATGGTCCGGAAGTTACAGATTACATTAAAGAGATAATGCCGGAAAATATTGATCAGTACGGAACCCTGGTGCTTGGCTGCACTCATTTTCCCCTCTTTAAGCAAGCTCTGGAGGAAAACATGCCAAAGAGCATTAACATTATTGACGGCAACAAAGGCACCGTAAATCATCTTATGGATGTTTTAAAGAAGAATCACCTTTTAAGTCTGTCAGACAAAAAAGGGAAAGTGACCTTTTATAAATCCGGAGCAGAGGTAAAAGATCAAACTGTACTGGATAAATACAAAAAAATACTATATGGTTCTAAAGCTGCGAAACATACTTTTTAAACATATCTCCCCGGATTTCAAAATTCTTATACTGATCCCATGACGCACACGCAGGGCTAAAAAGAATTACATCCCCGGGATGAGCTGAGTTAAATGCCGATTTTGTGGCCTCTTCAAGGGTTTCAAAATCCTTACAGGGTATGTTGCAATCCTGAGAAAAAGCAGCTATTCTTTTGCGGGTTTCACCAAATGCTACAATTAACCTGACATATTTCAGATAATCCCGTAGCTCATTAAAACTATGGCCTCTGTCCAAACCACCCATCATCAATATTGTGGGCTTGTCAAAGGATGACAGGGCTGTTTGGGTGGAGGTGATATTGGTGGATTTTGAATCATTATAGAATTCAATACCATTTATTGTGGTTACATATTCCTGCCTGTGCTCAACACCTCCAAAAGTTTTCAAAACCCTGATAATGCTGTCATTGTCAACGTTAAACTCCTTAACGGCTGTTATTGCCGCCATAATATTTTCATAATTATGACTTCCTCTCAGCTTTATATCCTCAAGGTCGATTATTTTTTCAGCTTTATAATGAGAATAATAAAAGATAGAGCCATTTATTATTGAACAGCCGGTAGCATTTATCTGGTCGGAGGAAAAGTGCTTTTTAACTGATTTAATACCTTCACCAAGCTCAAGGGATTCTTTATCATCATAGTTTAATATGGCAATATCCTGCCGGGTATGATGGTTAAATATTCTCCTTTTCATGTTCTTGTATGTTTCATAAGAGCCGTGAAAATCTAAGTGGGCTTCGGATATATTGGTTAAAACCGAGATATTGGTTTTAAACTCGATTATATTGCACAACTGGTGGTCGGATACCTCCATAACGGCAATATCTCCGGCCTTTAAAACAGGGATAAAGGAGCATACCGGGAATCCTATATTACCCATTAAATAAACACTTTTTGAGGTTTCCTTTAACAGTTTATAAATTATTGTGGTGGTGGTAGTTTTTCCGTTAGTACCTGTTACTCCGATAATATTTACGCCCTTTGGAAAATATCTGTAGGCCAGCTCCAGTTCATTTATTACGGGGATACCAAATTCATTGGCTTTTTTTACATACAAATGGTTATTGGGTATACCGGGGTTCTTAACCAACATCTTAAAGGTATGGTCAAAAATATCCTCAGGATGACTTCCCAAAACCAGTTTTACACCTAATGATTCTAATTCTTTAATATGATCTTTTCGTTGTTCCTTGTTTAAATCATTTATTATGACATTATATCCTTTACCGGCCAATAACTTTGCTGCCTCGTATCCGCTTCTTGCCATTCCCAGAACGAAGGCCTTTTTATTCTCCATAATAAACCACCTCGTACCCAGTTTATTATACATTGAATAAGATTGACATTAAACAATATCGCAATAAAAAGTTATTTAATAAATTAATAAGTAAAGTTAAATAAAGAACCTGTCAGCTGACAGGTATTTGACTAGAGAAACCAGGTGCTTAAGATGATTGATTCTTAAAACAAAGAATGGCTTGGAATAGTAATGAATTTTCCGGGCCATTCTTTATTACGCATTAGTTTTAAGCAATGTGTCAAGTTATCGGTATTAGCGCCTATTATTCCTGTTTTCTTTGTTTTCCTGGTTATTTCTGTTATTTTCCTGGTTGTTACGATTTTCCTCGTTCCTGTTTTGTCTGTTGTTTTTTTCCACGATATCACCTCCTATATCTTTAATATTGGAAAAGTTTCGTAATATTATTCACTCACTTTGACATGAAAATTAATATTTTTGATTATCATAAAAATTAATAGGATAGTACTTCAGGTAATGCTAAAAATAAGGTAATAAAATCTGTTTTGAGAGGAATATATGTTACTAATAAAAAACGGTAAAATTTTGACAATGGCCGGTAAGACCTATGAAAATGGAAGCATATTGACAGATAATAAAAAAATCATAAAGATAGGCCCAAAAATAGACACTGATGAAAACGAGATTTCCGAGGTAATTGACGCAAGTAATTGCTGGGTGCTTCCGGGGCTTATTGAGTCCCATTGTCATGTCGGCATAATTGAAGAAAGAAAAGGTTTTGAGGGTGATGACTGCAACGAGAAAATTGAACCTGTAACACCTTACCTAAAAGCGATAGATGGGATAAATCCTATGGATTCGTCTTTTCACAATGCTCTTAGCGCAGGTATAACAGGTCTTATGGTGGGTCCGGGCAGCTCAAATATCGTGGGTGGACAGTTTGTTTTCATAAAAGCCTATGGAAGATCAATAGATAAAATGGTAGTTTTGGAGCCCGCAGCAATGAAAATTGCCTTTGGGGAAAACCCAAAGTCTAATTATGACGGTAAGAACAGAATGCCTACTACTCGTATGTCTATAGGTGCGATGCTCAGGGAAGAACTCTTTGAAGCTAAAAAATATTATGCTAAAAAGCAGAATGCAAAAAAAAGCGGTGACAGTTTTGACGAGGATTACAAAAAAGAGTGCTGGATACCGGTGCTGGAAAAGAAAATCCCTCTAAAAGCACATGTTCACAGGGCAGACGATATCTTGACAGCCATTAGGATAGCCAGGGAATATGATCTNGATATGACCCTGGACCATTGTACCGAAGGACATCTGATTGCTGCCGAGATAAAAGAATCTGGTTTCCCTGCCATTATTGGGCCTTCATTATCTACGAGAAATAAGGTGGAAACTAGAAATGTGGATTTTAAAACCCCGGGCATTTTAAATAAAGAGGGCATAACCGTAGCCATAATGACAGATCATCCTGTAACAAGAATACAGGATTTGGTTATCTGTGCCGCCTTTGCAGCCCGGGAAGGCCTGGGGGTAGAGGAAGCCCTTAAGGCCATAACTATAAACGCTGCAAGAATTTGCAATGTTGCAGACAGAGTAGGCAGTCTGGAAGTTGGCAAAGATGCCGACATTGCAATATTTGACGGACATCCCATGGATATTTTTACAAAAACATTATATACGATAATTAATGGGGAAATAGTCTACAGAGCCAAGAATATATAAATAAAAAATCATATCAAGGCTGTACTGAAATATCTCTCAGCTCTGTCGGCCAATACGGTTGCTATAACTATATCATTTCCGTATTTTTTAAGCATTTGTGATGCTGCCCACACATTTGCACCCGATGATGTTCCCACAAGCAATCCTTGTATCCGGGCTAATTTCCTGGCAGTATTTATAGCATCTTCATCAGCAACTTCAACAATCTCATCGACAAGGCTTGTATCCAGTACTGCCGGAACAAATCCGTCGCCTATTCCCTGAATACTGTGCAGCCCAGGCTCATGCCCCAGTAATGCCGATACATTCTTGGGCTCGACCGCAACAACCTTTAAATCAGGGTTTTTTTCTTTAAGAAATTTGCCAGTGCCTGCTAAGGTTCCACCACTTCCCAGGCCTGAAATAAAAACATCTACTTTTTGGTCAAGCTGGTGCCATATCTCAGGTCCTGTAGTTAAATAGTGAATCTTCGGGTTATCCATATTTTCAAATTGCTGAGGCACAAATATGTTAGGGTCCGATGCAATTCTTTTTTTGACTTCTTCTATAGATCCTGAAATGCTTTCTTTGGCTGGAGTTAGTATAAGTTCTGCTCCGAAAGCCTTAATTATCTTTTTTCTTTCCTCGCTCATGTTTTCGGGCATTACAATTATCACACGGTAGCCTTTTTGAACTCCGGCAAGAGCAAGACCAATTCCAGTATTGCCTGAGGTAGGTTCCATTATTGTCATGCCGGGTTTTAATTGCCCTTTTCTTTCAGCCTCTTCAATCATGTACTTTGCAATTCTGTCTTTTATACTTCCCCCAGGGTTTAAAAATTCAGCTTTTGCAAAAACATTGCCACCTGTCAGTTTCTTTAAACTTAACATTGGCGTATTACCGATAATATCAAGAACATTTTCTATGTACATATGCTCCTGCCCCTTTTACATTAGATGATTGTGGTTATATATTGATAATAATAACATAATAACATCACCGGTCACCGAAATCAAAGTATAATCGCATCCTTAAAGTCGCGCATTACCTCCAAATGTCATCCTGAGCGAAGCGTATTACCTCCAAATGTCATCCTGAGCGACGCGTATTACCTCCAAATGTCATCCTGAGCGACGCGTAGCGGAGTCGAAGGATCTTAAACGTCAACGCAAAAGATTCTTCATTCCACTTTGTTCCATTCAGAATGACAGAGGGGTGCAAGATTCTTCGCTTCGCTCAGAATGACATAAAAGGTGCACAGAATGACATAAAAGGTGCACAGAATGACATAAAAGGTGCACAGAATGACATAAGGAGGGCACAGAATGACATAAGAGGTGCACAGAATGACATAAGGAGGGCACAGAATGACACAGGATAAGTTTACCTTGTCCAATGTTTGAAGGTTAGTTCCGCTTCGAGAAAGCGCTTTATTTCACGGCGTCTGCGGAAGGGCTCAATAATATCAAGAAATAAAAGATGTACAGCCTCCCATGTAAAAACCCAGCCGCCAATCAACAGGCTTTCAAGCAAAACATCTGAGATTATTGATTCTTTAGTAACTTCCCGCAGTAAAGCATATGCAGTTAGCAATACAAGAGATGTAAAAAGCAGAATTGCCGAGATTTGAAAGAATCTTTTAGTTTTTCTGCTCTCTAAACGTTGTAAAGAATTATAGTAGTTCTTATAACTTATACGGATTTGTTCTTCCTTTTCGATGCTGATTTCGTCAGTATTCATGGTAAACACAATCTCAATCTTTTTACGCAAAGGGATATCCTCTGAGCATAAGTCAAGAAACTCCGCCAGCTCGGGATGTATATCTCGTTTTCTGAATACAGAATTATCCCACTCATGAAAAAACTCAAGATAGTCTTCCAGAGCAATGTCAATGATAATCCGACCTGTATCATTGTTTTTCCGATACAGTGTTTCATACTTATTTACTTTTTTCATAATATTACCTTCTGTTAAGAAGTGTTTACCCAAAATTCTTACAGATATTGTAACATAGTTTCATATTATTTAGTATGGTGACTTGCTGATGTTTTTCAAAAGCTTTACTTGTTTATAAGGTACAGTCCAAACATACAAATAAGTATGCCTGCGATTTTTGTTATAGTAATTACTTCTCGATAAATGAGAGCACCTACAAAAACCAGACAAATTGTAAGGATTATGCTGTGAACTATGTGCCCGCTACTGATTTGCCACCCTGCTTTATACATAAAAATTGAGCCTGCTTCAAGTCCTACGATTGCCAAACCTAAAACAAAACTGCTCCAGTTTATACCTTTCAATTCCTGCATAAAGCTGCTACTTTTGTTGATTGTAAAATACAAAACCAGTGATACTACGGCTCCAACGATATATGTAACTGTTAACGATGCAAATGGATTTATTGCAGCGGGAGTCTCTTTAGAACAAATATTATAGAAGATGTTGGATATAACAATCAGCGCTATCGGCCAAATCATAGCAAATCCCATAGTATTAAACACTCCTGAAAACAAAAATCCGGCAATCAGAACAACCTGACTGACGGTAGGTGCCCAGCCTTTATAATATGATAATTCAGTTGTAGTTAAAAAACAAGCATACGTATTAAGATTTAGATTTGCAGGGTATTATATTCAGAGATTCGATTCTCCAGGTCTGAATATTGTAGTCAAAGGTTTATAATGGTATGGTTAGTGTAAACAAAATTTATTACAGACAGGAGATATAAATAAATGCGAAAATTTTTGAGTTCATTATTTGTAATTATCATCCTTATTTTNACTTCTGCAGCATGTACAAGAATGGCCTCAAAACCTGCAGAATCAGACANTAGTGCAGAACCAACAGAAACAGCAACACCCGTTNCCNAACCAACACCTGACAGCAGCCCTGCCCCAAGTGCCAGTCCTGCTGAGATATATCCGATGTATGATGTCAGTAAAGTTATGTATGACACTGCTTTTAATGGTATAGATTCAAATCCACTGTATGAATATTTTACTGAAGAGGCTAACACAGAGCATACTGTTACATTGTCTGACGGCACTGTACATACTGTTCTCTATATCTATAATGATAAGGAAGCCTCAATATCAATAGATGGTAAGAAAACAATTATAAATGAAATGATTCCAATCGACCTGATATATGATAAGGTTGGAATATCTATTAACGAATTTGAAGGTTATGAGTGGATTGAAGTACATTATTTATACAGGGTTGCCCCCGATGGTATTTGTACCGGGATAGTTAGTCTGTCAGGTTCAGAAAGTGGATATCTGGACCCGTTTAATGAAAGAGTTAACTACGATATTGATGATTACTTAAATTTACTTGGCCAAAACGAAGAAATAATTACAAAGGAATTAGGCTATTACAGCGATTATGCGGATATTTATAAAGAAGAACTTCACAGATACTTATATGATCGGCTTAAGATATTTGCTTATGACGATGAGATCTGTGCTATAGCAGTATCAGGACAAAGAATGTTCGGAAGGACATGGGATACATTTACAGAGGACCAGGTTCATTTTAGCGAAATTGAAGAATTTCTCGGGCTTAATCTTGAAATCAGCAGTGTCCACACAGAGTATTTTGTGAATGCATTTAATGATCCGCTGGAATATATAAAAGCTGAATACGAGGATTATATTCTATATTTCAGGCTTTGGGGTAATAACAACGATGAAATCGGACTTATGGTTGTTACTCATAAAGACTTTGACGGTACCCTGGATGACGCACTTCTGGCAATGCTTAGCTAAGAATAAAAAGTCAGATAAAATGGTTGTACGAAAAACAATAAAAGTAATATCAAAGAACATATTAACCGCTTAAATATTAGCTTATAGGTTATGGAACTGTTAGTTCCGGCCGTTGACAATTTTATCATATTGAAGTAATATATAGCCACAAATGAATATAGCGTGTGTATTCGCACGAAAGTGCCGGGGCGGTAACGCACCGAGGGAATTCGGATGAGATTTCCGGGCTATCCCAATAACCGTGAAGCTGACGAATGAGCAATTAGCCACTGCGATATGCGGGAAGGCGCTCTGTAGGATGAAGCCAAGCCGGGAGACCTGCTTACACATTTATCCACTTGGGGGCGGGGCAAGCTATCTTTTTATCTTATATTGAACTCTATTTGCTTCCTGTTTCCAGGGA
>JGI24709J26583_10004741_pt1 | contig 10156 bp, 13 predicted proteins | sample BioPla2DNA1_FD_26583 | JGI IMG/M metagenome (IMG submission 26583) | reverse complement strand
ACATTTTTGGGGTCAGTAAAATGCTCTTTTACTACCTCAGAATATAACCACTCTTGCATAGCTATTTCTCCTCTATCTGTTTATACAGTGTATTCTTACATTGGAATCGATGACATTTTTCGAAGTCTATCGATAACCGGTGGAAATTTCTCTAAAATATAGTCTACTTCTTCCATTGTGCTATATTTTCCAAAACTAAATCGAATAGAGCCATGAGCAAGCTCTGGTCCCAAACCTGTTGCCATAAGCACGTGGGAAGGGTCTAAACTTCCAGAAGCGCAGGCTGAGCCCGTTGAAACGGATATACCCAAAAGATCGAGGTGGAGTAAAATAGCCTCGCCCTCGGCTCCTGGAAAAGAAACATTGAGGGTGTTGGGAAGCACTTCGCTTTCGTGCCCGTTCACGTGAATGTTGGGAATTTTTTCTAAAAAGCCCTCTCGTAAGGCTTCTCTCAACTTCCATGTATGAGATTTATAGCTTGATAATTCTTTTTTTGCAAGACTTGCTGCTAAACCAAAGGCGCTATTGCTGGAGCATTATAGGTCCCTGCTCGAAAGCCTTTTTCCTGGTGCCCACCTCGTATAAGCGGTTCTATATTGCGCCCTTCTTTTACGTACAAGGCACCGATGCCCTTTGGTCCATAGATTTTATGTGAGGAAAAAGTTGCATAATCAACATTCCATGCTTTTAAGTCCACAGGAATTTTCCCCACCGCTTGTACCGCATCGCTGTGAAAAAGCGCGCCGCTTTGATGGGCTAGGTCTGCAAGGACTTGTATATCTTGCACTGTGCCTATTTCATTGTTTGCAGCCATAATGGAAACGAGGAGAGGATTTTCGCTTAGGGCTTTTTGATACTCGTCCATATTGATTCGTCCGTCAGGATTAACCGCAACTTCTATAAGTCGAAAACCTTCTCTTTCGAGTTCTTTTGCAGATTCTATAACACAAGGATGCTCAATTGCAGAAATAACAATCGTATTTCGTTGCATTTTTTTTGATAGCGAGATCATTGTTTGAAATACGGTATTGTTTGATTCAGAACCACCTGAGGTAAAGATAATTTCATTAGCGGAGCAATTTANCAGNTCGGCAAATTCTACCCGTGCCTTTTCTATTTTTTTAGATTCAAGTCGNCCATCTTCNTGTAAGCTGGACGCATTGCCAAATTTTTCCAACTCTGAGATGTAAAAATGCTTTACTTCTTCAGAAAGTGGTGTTGTTGCATTGTAATCTAAATATATTCTCTTATGCATTTTCTATCACTCGGGAAATAATCCCGCCTCCTAGGCTAAGCCCTTCTTTATATATCACAACTGATTGCCCAGGGGCAACAGCTCTTTGCGCTTCTAAAAACTGCACCAAAACGCTTGTATCTTCAATGCTTGGTATAATATCTGCTTCGACTGGCTTTGATGCAAGACGAATTTTCACCCAGGCTCGAAAGCTTTTTTCGGGGCGATAGTCTCCTGCCCAAACCCAGTTTTCTGAAAGCAAGGCCTTTGAAAATAAATCATCCTCATAGGCGAGTATTATGGTATTGTTCTGAGAATCGATGGCTTGAACGTAGAGCGGTTTTACATCGCTAATTCCAAGCCCTCTTCGTTGTCCGACGGTATAATGCTCAAGTCCCCTGTGTTTTCCCAAAATACGTCCTTCGGGATTGATAAAGGAACCTTCTTGTGCTTTTTTATCTTGAAAGAGGATATCAAAATACGTTTGTGGTACAAAATCTTGGCTTTCTTTTCGCTTCGATGCTGCAAGTTCTCTTTTTTTTGCCATTTCATAGACTTCTTTTTTTGTAAAATCTGAGAGGGGGAAACGTACCTTCTCTAAAATGGCTGAGGGAAGGCGGCATAAAAAATAGCTTTGGTCTTTTTCGCCATCTTTTGCTTGAGTTACAACAAAGGGATGTAAGCCTGTTTTTTTGTTTTCTCCATAGACAGAGGCTATATCATCTTTTATTTGTACAATACGTGCATAATGGCCAGTACAAAAATAGTCAAAGGCTATTCCTTTTGCGTCAAGTTCTTTTTGGATACCTTCTATGAAGGCTCCAAATTTTACAAAGCGATTGCATTGAATACAAGGATTTGGCGTTTTGCCTGCTCTATATTCTGCTTTAAAATAATCGAGGACCTTTTCATTGTAGACCTTTGCTACAGGGATGAGGTAGTAAGGAATATCGTGTTCTTTGCAAAAACTGCGACATTCGGCTATGTCTTTTTCTTCATCGGGACTATAGCAAGATTCACGTCTGCCCGATTCTGAGTGCGGGATAGGGTAGCCCTCGTCCCATAAAGACATAGTTGCTCCGATTACAGTGCAGCCACGTTCTTTGAGAAGTAGGGCTGTCAATGCTGAGTCGACACCGCCAGATAAGGCAACAACGACAGTTGAACCAGCTTCGGGAGAGGATACTTCTTGTATTACAATAGGGCTTTTTTTAGAAAGCCCAGTACTTTCATAGGTCATACTTAAAATATACTGTTTTAATGAAAAAGAGTGAATAGACAAAGGGTATAAAAACTAGCGAAATACTAGGTTTCTTTAGTCAAAATGCTTTATTTTTTATTGGAACTATAGTATATTATGAGTATGAAGATTTCAACACGCGGTAGATATGCATTGAGGCTCTTATTGGACCTCATGTTACAAGATAAAGATAGCTATGTTTCTCTAAAAGAAATATCGAGTAGGCAAGATATTTCTGTGAAGTATTTGGAGCAAATTACCTCGCTTTTGACAAAGGCGGGTTTGCTTATCAGTACCCGGGGACCTACAGGGGGCTATAAACTAGCAAAAAGCCCTGATCACATACGAGTTTATGATGTTATGGTCGCTACAGAGGGTCCACTGCATTCCGTAGCTTGTTTAGGTGAAACGGAAAACCCTTGCCCTCGAAAAGATTCTTGTACTACCCTTGGAGTCTGGGAAGGACTCGATAAGGTTGTCTACGATTATCTAACTTCAATTACACTTTCTGACGCCCTTACATTGGAAAACAAGGAAGCAGTTAACTTTTCTATTTGACAGAATCTCTTATAGCTTCATTTTTCCCTCTTTTTATGCTATACTATCCCCATGAAACAAGAACGTAAAAGCGATTTTTTGTTTCGGGGAGGTAAAAATGAATCGCAAAGCTATACTCGGAGCAGCAGTCCTGCCTCATCCGCCTTTGGCTGTTGGTAAGGTTGCCATCGATAAAAAAGAGATAATCAAAAAAACAATTGCATCTTTTCATAGCCTTGCAAAAGAGATAGAAAGGCTTGCACCGCAAACCATTGTCCTTATTTCTCCCCATACGAACCTCTATGCCGACTATTTTCATCTGGGCTCTTATAGCGAGGGTGAAAAAATAGCTTGGGGAGACTTCTCGCGCTTTGGTGATGCAGAAAGTCGAGTTGAAGTAGGCTTCGATGAGCCCTTTATCGATGCACTGGCAGAACTTTGCCAAAGAGAAGATTTCCCTTGTGGAAAGCTTGGAAAAAAAACCTCCTTTCTCGACCATGGAATTACCGTACCGCTTTATTTTGTGCAAAAACAGTATAGCGATTTTCAGCTTGTGCAAGTTGGCTTAAGTGGCTTAGGCTTGGCAGAGCACTATGCCTTGGGTATGAAAATAGCAGAGGTTGCAGAAAAGCTTGAGCGAAACACCTATATCATAGCAAGCGGCGACCTCTCCCATAAATTGCTTGCCGATGGTCCCTATGGCTATGCTGCCGAAGGCCCAGAATACGATGAACGAATAATGGCGGTCTTGGAAAGGGCTGCCTTTGGCGAAATGCTGGATTTTGATGAAGCTTTTTTAGAAAGGGCAGCCGAATGTGGGCATCGCTCTTTTTGCATTATGGCAGGAGCCTTTGACGGGCTTAAAGTCGATGCAAAAAAACTCTCCTATGAAGGTCCCTTCGGCGTTGGCTATGGTGCAGCTCTTTTTATACCAATAGAAAAAGATACAGCACGGCATTTTTTAGAAGGCTTTAGAGAAAAAGAAGCTAAAAAACTTACAGAAAGACGAAAAAACGAAGCTCCCTATGTACAGCTCGCACGCGCTAGTATAGAACACTTTGTGAACTTTGGAAAAGTTCTTGAACTCGATGCAAAATTAAAAGAAAAAATTGTGCTAGAAAAAGAAGCCTATACAAAAAAGGCTGGTTGTTTTGTTTCTTTGAAAAAAAATGGACAACTTCGCGGCTGCATTGGGACTATTTCGCCGACACAAGAAAATATTGCCGAAGAAATTATTGCAAATGCTATTTCATCTGCGAGCAGGGACGGGCGCTTTGAACCTGTTCGTGTCGATGAGCTTTCAAGCCTCGTTTATTCTGTAGATATTCTCTCGGAATCGGAGGCTATTGCGAGCGAAAAAGAGCTTGATGTAAAACGCTACGGAGTTATTGTAAGTGCGGGACATAAGCGGGGACTTTTACTGCCCAATCTTGAAGGCGTTGATAGCATCGACATGCAAGTATCTATTGCCAAGCAAAAGGCGGGTATTTTGCCACACGAAAAAGTGAGCCTCGAGCGTTTTGAAGTTCTTCGCTATGAATAAAAAATACCTTGTAAACTGCGATATTTGTCATCATCGTTGTAAGATAGCTCTGGGAGCCTATGGTTTTTGTGGTATTCGCCAAAACCTCGATGGAAAACTTGTAAACCAAGGCTATGGAAAGATAACAGCCCTTGCCCTCGACCCAATTGAAAAAAAACCGCTTTATCGTTTTTATCCCGGTTCTGCTATTCTTTCCGTTGGTTCTCTCGGTTGCAATATGAACTGTAGTTTTTGCCAAAATCACCANATTGCTCGTTTACGCCTCGATTCTGCCGAGNCAAATTCTGNTTGGGAGTCTTATACNCCAAAAGCCCTCGTCGAACTTGCAATNGAAACCAAAAAACAAGGCAATAGGGGGCTTGCCTTTACCTATAACGAGCCCCTTATCAATTATGAATTTATTATCGATTGTGCAAAAAAAATGAAGGAAATGGATTCGGAGCTTAAAGTTGTTCTTGTAACAAACGGGCATCTAGAAATAGCTCATGCAAAAAAACTCCTTCCCTACGTCGATGCGGCAAATATTGACCTTAAAGCCTTTCGGAAAGCCTTTTATACAAAGATGGGTGGTGATTTTTCCCTTGTAAAAGCCTTTATCGAAGAAGCGGTAAAAAACTGCCATGTTGAATTATGCTATTTGCTTATACCGGGCTTAAATGATGGACTTGATGAAGTGGAAGAAGCCGCCGAGTGGATTGCTTCCCTAGATTGCACCGGGCAAGGACCCCTGGAAAATGGAAAAGACATAGCCTTGCATATTTCTCGATTTTTTCCGACTTACAAACTCGTAGATAGGGCTGCAACTTCAGTTTCCGCTGTCTACGAGGCAGTCGCAGTAGCAAAAAAACACTTAAACTGGGTTTATCCAGGAAATGTTTGAGCTTTAATCTCGGTTTTTATTTGGCTATCATAGAAAAAAAACTAGTAATTCTTAACATGTTGACAAGATTTGTCATTTTGGCAAATCTTTTATGTTTTTTGCTGTCTACGTATTGATTGCTCTTGTAACAAAGTGCAGACTTAATTATACTTATCGAATAGCAAATAGGGAGGTTTTTTTGTGCCAAAAGGTAAACCAATTATCGATATAGAAAAATGTAAGGGCTGTGCCCTCTGTGTAACAGCTTGTCCCAAAAAAATTATCAATATGTCGAGTCAAACAAATGCGCAAGGGGTACATTTTGCCTATTGTGTAGATGAAACGAAGTGCATTGCCTGTATGTCTTGTGCAACGATTTGCCCAGATATGGTAATTGAAATTCTTAAATTTGATTAGCTAAGGATAGAAATATGAATGATAAAATATTAATGAAGGGAAATGAGGCAATAGGTGAGGCTGCAATTCTTGCGGGCTGCCGCCATTATTTTGCCTATCCCATAACACCACAAAATGAAATTCCTGCCTATATGGCGCTGCGACTTCCAGAAGTTGATGGCACATTTTTACAAGCAGAAAGTGAAGTTGCCGCAATCAATATGGTTTTCGGGGCTTCCGCTGCTGGTGCGCGCGTTATGACCTCCTCCTCATCTCCTGGAATTGCCTTAAAACAAGAAGGTTTTTCCTATCTCGCTGGTGCGGAACTTCCTGCCGTTGTGGTAAATATGATGCGAGGTGGACCAGGCTTGGGAAATATTTCTGGCTCACAGGGTGATTATCATCAAGCAACTCGTGGTGGAGGAAACGGCGACTATAAAACCATCGTTTTAGCTCCCGGAACTGTGCAAGAACTTGCAGACCTTACGATAAAGGCCTTTGAACTTGCCGACAAATACCGCATGGTCGCAATGATTTTGGGCGATGGCTACCTCGGACAAATGTCTGAGCCTTTGACTCTTCCAAAAGCGGTTCAAAACATCCCGTCAAAGGCAGACTGGGCGCTCACTGGTCCTAAGGGTCGAGCTGGTCGCTCGATTGCATCCCTCAGACTTGCTCCAGACGACGCACTTTATCAACACAATATGCACTTAGCAGAAAAATATGCCCAAGTCGAGGCAGCAGAAACAATGGCTGAGTCCTATCTTTGCGATGATGCCGATATTGTACTTTGTGCCTATGGTACTTCTGCTCGTATTTGCCGAAAAGCAATAAAAAAACTGCGAAGCGAAGGCATAAAGGTTGGACTTTTTCGTCCTATTAGTCTCTGGCCCTTTTCCAAAAAAGAGCTTGCAATAGTTGCATCAGGGGCAAAAAAACTGCTTACCGTTGAAATGAGCCTTGGGCAAATGCTCGACGATATTCGTTTACATTCGGGTAAAATCCCCTCTGAGGTTGATTTTTACGGTACACCAGGTGGTGCACTTCCAAAAATTGAAACCATAATAGAAAAGGTGAGGTCCTATGTCTAAGCTAATATATACAAAACCAGAAGCCCTTCGGCCGGTAAAAACACATTATTGTCCAGGTTGTGGACATGGCATTGTGCATAAACTCATTGCGCAAATTATCGATGAGTTGGGTATTCGAGAAGATACCCTTCTTGTTGCACCCGTTGGCTGTGCAGTTCTTGCCTATAACTACATCGATGTAGACGGCTTGGAGTCAGCCCACGGAAGAGCTCCTGCAATATCCACGGGGCTTAAAAGAGTACACAAAGATAAAATCGTGATTTGCTATCAGGGTGATGGAGACTTACTTGCCATAGGGGCAGCTGAAACTATCCATGCGGCAAATAGGGGCGAAGATATTACGGTTATTTTTATAAATAATGCCATCTATGGTATGACAGGTGGGCAAATGGCGCCGACAAGCCTCGAAGGTCAGGTTACCAAAACAACACCGAAGGGACGAGATGCAAGCGAGGTTGGCTACCCAATTCGCGCTTGTGAAATGCTCAATACCCTTGTTGCACCCGTTTATATCGAACGATGCGCTGTTTACGACGTACCTCATATCAATAAAACAAAGGCAGCGATACGCAAGGCTCTTCGCTACCAAAAAGAAGGCAAGGGTACTCCTTTGTAGAAATTCTTTCCATGTGTCCTACAAACTGGGGCGTCGATCCCGTTAAAGGCGCCGAATGGGTAAAAAATGCAATGGAAAGCTATTATCCACTCGCTGTGTTTCGCGACATTCCTGCAGGAAAGGTTCCAGAACTAGCAGCACCAGAGGGAACATCAGCCTATGAGCGAAGGGAGGAAGCACGATGACAAAGGAAATCATTTTTGCAGGCTTTGGTGGACAAGGCGTCATCCTCGCGGGAAAGGTACTCTGCCTTGCCTGTATGAGCGATGGAAAATCAGTCTCCCATATTCCCGCTTACGGAGCTGAGATGCGAGGCGGCACCGCGAATTGTTCGGTTATTATTTCTGATGAAGACATAGCCTCTCCAGTTATCGATAAAAGCGACATCGTTATTGCATTGAATAAACCTTCAATGGTGAAATTTGAAAAAAGCTTAAAAGAAAACGGCTTACTCATTTATAATACATCCCTTATCGACTCAAAACCGAGCCGAACAGATATCAAAACGCTTGGCATCCCTGTGAATGCTATGGCAGAAGAAAGCGGTAACCCACGTGGAATCAATATGGTTGTCCTCGGCGTTCTGGCAAAACTTTTTCCCGAAATGCTTTCCAAGCATGCGCATTTTACTGCCGCTCTCGATGAAGCAATCTCTGAGCGAAATAAAAAGTTTAATCCCTTGAATATTGCAACGATTGAAAGCGCATATGCAAAAGACTATGTTTTAGAGTAAGGAAGAAAAATATGGAAAATAAAAACAGCCTTGGAAAAAAAGTACAGTTATTTAGAGAGATGCGAAACCTCTCCCTTGAAGAAGTGTCAAAACGAAGCGGACTTTGTGTTGATGAAATAGAAAAAATAGAAAACGGAGACCTCATACCATCTCTTACACCGCTTATTAAAATTGCCCGTGTTTTAGGAACACGACTCGGCTCCTTTCTCGACGACGATGAAAATCTCGGTCCCGTTGTTACACGAAAAGAAACACATACATCAATTACCCGCTTTTCAAACAGAGACGGGGCGGTAAGCTCAGACTTGGATTTTTTCTCCCTTGCACAAAACAAAACATCCCGACATATGGAACCCTTTTTAATAGACATTCATCCATTGTCAGAAAAAGAATACGAATGTCATCACACGAAGGCGAAGAATGTATCTACGTGCTCTCTGGTTCGATTGAAGTAAAATATGGCAGCGAAACCCATGTGTTAAACGAAGGCGATAGCATCTATTATGATTCAATAGTCGAACATCATGTGCACTCTGCATCTGGAGAAGCCGCTAAAATTTTAGCGGTTATTTACACCCCAGCGTAAAAAAATGCAACGAAGTCGAATAGCCCCTAGCTAGATTAAACCCATGATGAGTTTGTGGGCGACGGAGCCGGGCTTGGGAATTGAGGGAAGCTTGTCGCGCGAAAACCAAGCAACTTCTTGAATTTCGCTTTCTTGTATCTGTATATCGCCAGATTTATACTCCGCTTTAAAAGCCATCATCAACTGATCGGGAAAGGGCCAACTTTGACTGGTAATATAGCGAATATTTGAAACAGCAATGCCGACTTCTTCTTTTATCTCTCGTGCAACCGCTTCCTCAGCGCTCTCACCTTGCTCGATATAGCCCGCGAGGCAGGTAAAAACATCGGTATTGCGGTTTTTGTGTCGTGCAAGTAAGATTGTATCGTTTTTTTCTACAAGAATAATAACCGCTGGTGAAATACTCGGATAGAAGGTTTCCAAACAAAGCGCACAGTGCAAGGCTGTTTCAAATTTATCTGGTTTAAGAGGAAGCCCACAGTGGGAGCAGTACTGCGTCCGCTCCCGCCAGAGTAAAAGCGCATGGGCACGTGCTATTTTAGGGCTTATAAAAGAAACGTGCTTGGCAAACATGTGCCGAAGAGAGATAAATCGAAAACCACTTGGAGTCGGCGCATCATCCTCAAGCAAAAGCGCGGTATAATCAAGACTTGGTTCAGAAAACCAATCCCGCACAAGATGATGGGATATAAGTTTTTCTATCGTTTCTGCCCTTGGTAAGTCGTCATTTTCTTTGTTTACAAGTATTAAGTTTGAACGAAAAACCAAAAGAGTCTCACCTAGATTTTTTAAGTCGCCTCGTATCATTGCCATATCAAAATCATAGCATGCAATGACCAATAATGCAAATGAACCTTGATTTTTTTTGTTTTCGCGTTACAATGATAATATAAACTTTTTTAACTATCAGGAGTTTTCTATGCTTTCAAATTTTCATGTACAAATAAAACAAAAAACAAGCTATTTTGCTATAGCTATTTTACTTATATCTGTTCTTTTTGCCTCTTGCGTCTTACCGAGCTTAAAATTTGGCTCCGCAAGCATAGAAATGAACATTGCGATTCCCCAGTATTATGGAAAAGACCGCAAAAATAGACAGCTCTGCACGTTTTATTCACCCCGATGCAGAGAAACTTGTCGTTACTATAAAAGCTTCCGACATGGATACGGCAACTTACGAGTTTTCTATAACAACGAAAGTCAATAAAATTTCGATAAAGGACCTTGCTCCAGGAAAAAATCGTACAATTACAGTTGCGTTATACAATAAAACAGACCAAGTTCTGGCAAAAAACAGCAAAACAGTCGATATAAAAATGGG
>JGI24709J26583_10004739_pt1 | contig 10157 bp, 9 predicted proteins | sample BioPla2DNA1_FD_26583 | JGI IMG/M metagenome (IMG submission 26583) | reverse complement strand
TTCTTCCGTAAGCGCCTGAAGGAGATCATTGAATCTGATCCTACAATGCAGGTAGTAGGCGAGGCAAAGGACGGCAAAGAGGGTGTTAACCTTACTGCATCTTTACATCCTGATGTAATCACCATGGATGTGGAAATGCCTGTTATGGATGGTATTACTGCTGTAAAAGAAATTATGGCAAGAACACCAACACCTATTTTAATGTTCTCATCACTTACATTTGAAGGTGCAAACTCTACCTTTAAGGCACTAGAGGCTGGTGCTGTAGACTTTATGCCTAAAAACTTTGATGATATCGCTCACCGTCGTGAAGATGGTATCAAAGCATTATTAAATTCCATTAAAGCTGTTTCAAGAAGTAGAGTAAGCGGCTTTAGAGCTGTAAGCTCTACAACGCCAGCACGTCCTGCTACATCTGCAACTACTGCTGCAAGACCTGCTACTACAAGTACCTTTACACGTACTGCTTCAACTACTGCAACAACAGCAACTCCTGCATCAAGATTTGCAACAACAGTTGCAAGACCTGCTGCAACTACTACAACTGCAGCACCAGCTGGTAGCGCTGCATCAAAAGCATCAGCTATGGGTCAGTACAAGAAGATTAACGATATGTTAACCTCTGATCCTAGTCTTCCTGCAGCTGCCCGTAAGTTTACATTTGGTAACCACAAATCAGAGACTACTGCATTTAGAAAGTCAGGCAAATCACATTCTATTATTGCAATCGGCTGCTCAACAGGTGGACCTGTTGCTTTGCAGCAAATCATTCCACAGCTTCCAAAACTATCAATTCCTGTAGTTATTGTGCAGCATATGCCAGGTTCATTTACCACAACCTTTGCTCAAAGACTTGATGCGATGTCAAATCTGCATGTGGTTGAGGCTCAGGATGGCGATATTTTAGAGGCTGGTACCTGCTATCTAGCACCTGGCGGCAAGCAGATGATATTCGAGCGCTTTGGTGTTAAGACACGTATTCGCATTATTCAGGATACTGGTCGTTTAACCTACAATCCATGTGTGGATGTATCATTTGCATCTTTAGCACAGATTTACAGCAACAAGGTTCTTGCAATGATCTTAACCGGCATGGGGTCTGATGGTTGTGAGGGTTGCACCATTTTAAAGAATAAGGGCTCTGTTATCTGGGCTCAGAACGAGGAAACCTGCGTAGTGTACGGTATGCCTCAGGCTATTGTTAACGCTAACGTAGCTGATCTAGTACTTCCTCTTGGTGATATTGCAAGCTGTATTCAAAAAGAGTTAGGCTAAATTAAAACAATAATAAAGGGCGGTTAATATGAACTTTTTAGGTATCTTCCTGGGAATCGGATGTATCGTTATTGCAATGATACTTGAAGGAACACATCCTGGCATGATGCTTGTGCTACCAGCTTTCTTGGTAGTATTCGGTACATCATTCTTTGCATGCGTGGTTCAGTTCCCCCTACCTACCATTGTTGGTGCTCTAAAGTGCTTTATGTGGCTTTTAGTTCCTCCAAGGATCAGATTAGAGCCACAGGCAGAATTCTTAGTTGGTTTATCAACCACCGCTCGTCAGCAGGGGCTTTTAGCTCTTGAAAACTCCATAGGATCAGCTTCAGATGATTTTACCCGTGGCGGTATTCAGATGATTGTGGACGGTGTTGACAAGGATTCACTACATCAGATCTTAGAGCAGGCTATCGCTGTTGAAGAAGCAAAGTACGAGCCTTACNCAAAGTTTCTAGAAGCTATGGGCGGTTACTCACCAACNATGGGTATTATCGGNGCTGTGTTAGGTCTGATTCACGCTATGTCTCTACTTGACAGACCTGATGAGTTAGGACCTGCTATTGCTGTGGCATTCGTAGCTACCATTTACGGTCTTGTTCTTGCAAACATTATCTGTCTTCCTGCTGCAAACCGTATTAAAGGTATTGTAGCTGAGATGACTCTGTTAAAGTACATGACATTAGATGGACTTGTATCAATTGCATCTGGTGAAAACACCATGATGATCAAGCGCAGACTAGAAGTCTACTCTTCTGAAAAGAAAGACGCTCAGTAGTAGAGGTACCTCATGAAGAAGAAACCTCCAGAGCACGAAAACCTCGAACGTTGGATGGTGTCCTACGCCGACTTCATGACGCTTTTGTTTGCGTTGTTCGTGGTTCTATATGCTTTTGCTATGGCCAAGCAGTCAGATGCCAAATCAATTGCCGAGAGTATTGCTCAGGCCTTTACAGAATCTACCATCGTAAATACACCTGGTGGTGCTCTTTTAGTTCCAGGATCACTTGCACAGCAGTTATCAGAGCAGGTACAGGAAGCTGTAAAAGCTCAGCTTGATGCTCAGCAGGGTGATACCGGAAAACAGATCATTGAAGATGGTGGTGTGATGATGAATTTCCAGACCACCTCAACTGTATCTAATGAAAACCGTGATGATACAACCTCAGGCTCAGATGATGAGCGTGACGGTCAGAACAATGCCGACTCTGCAACATCAGCAGGTGAGCTTGTTGTATCAGAGAACACAGTATCTAAAAACAATAATCCAAAGTCATCAATGCCAGATGGCGGTGCTCAGACAGGTCAGGGTGGTTTCCAGCCAGGTGGTTCTGCTGATAAGTTTGAAGAAGGTGGCAGAACAGAAGTTGATGCAGATACTCAAGGTGAGGGCAAACTTGGTAATCACTTTGATGCAATCCGCCGTTCTATCTCTGAGGCAATTTCAGATACCGGCCTTAAGAATTACATTGATATTGAAGAGGATCCACACTGGTTATCAATTAATATCAATTCAGGTCTTCTATTTGCTGAGGGCAGTGCATCAGTACTTGCTCCTTCCCGTCCTGTAATTCTAAAGATTGCAGGTGCTATTTCAAATATCAACAACTATATTCGTGTACGTGGTTTTACAGACAACTCCTTTGTACCGAACGGTATTTTCAGAAACAGCTGGGATTTATCTGCAAACAGAGCTTTATCTGTGCTTGAAGANTTAGAAAAGGACGGTATCCGTCCTGAGAGAATGGCTATTGAGGCCTTTGGTGAGTATTCTCCAAAATTCTCAAATGCAACAGCTGCAGGTCGTGCAATGAATCGTAAGGTAGTAATTGCAATCTCACGTTATGCTATGGAGGCTCCAAAGACTGAGAATGTACCTGAAGGTGGTTTTACTTCTAGCAAGAAAGACTCAACACCTGAGGGCTCAGCTGGTACTGCAGATCTTGATGTGGTACGCGGTGAGAATAACTCTATAGAACTTAATTTCAGCAATAAGTAAGGAGCTAATGTGTTAGTTTGGGCGATTGCCAGTCAGAAAGGTGGCGTAGGTAAGACTACTACAGTAGCCTCTTTAGCCGGTTGGTGTCAGAGAGAGAATATCCGTTGTCTTATTATAGACACCGATCCTCATGCATCTTTAACCAGCTATTTAGGATTTGATTACAATTCTATTGAAAGAAATTTATACGATCTATACATTCAAAAAGATCTTACAAAAGAAAAGGTTTTAGAGTGTATTACTCATACAAATTTCCCTAATCTTGATATTATTGCCTCAAGCATGACTCTAGCTACCATTGACAGAAAGCTATCAGGTCAGTCAGGTGTAGGTAGAATTCTTTCTCGTGCGCTTGATTTAATCAAAGAAGAGTACGATGTGGTAATTGTTGACTGTCCTCCTGTATTAGGCGCACTGATGGTAAATGCACTGGTTGCAAGTACCTCTATTCTTGTGCCAACACAAACTGAGTTCCTGTCTTTAAAGGGGCTTGAGGGCATGGTAAGAACCTTCTCCATCATGAAGAAGGCAGATAGCGAGTGCAANATCAATTACACTGTAATACCTACCATGTATGATAAGAGAACAAAGGCTAGCAGAACCTCACTTGAGTTTTTAAAGGCTCACTACAAGGATAATCTGTGGAACGCTCAGATCCCAATTGATACTCTGTTCAGAGAGTCATCACAGAGGGGCATGCCAATTACNATGCTAGATGAAAAATGCCGTGGTGCTGTAGCTTATCATCAGTTATTAGTAGATGTTATCAGCAAGGAACTNATCAATAACGTTGAGAAAGTAACCCCAAATGTAGCTGCAATCGTATCTTTTGAAGAGAAAGAAAAAGCATCAAAAGAAACTCAGGATGTTGATATTGTTGCAGATGACATGGGCTCAATGCTTAGCTAATTGAATAAGGAATAAATATGTCATTTAACGAGATTGATGACACTCTAGTTGCCTACTTCAAGCAGATGCTTGAAGAGGAAATGCCTCAAGATCACGCACAATCNTCAATTGAAGAAGCTCAAGATACTGCATCAGCTGCAGCTCCTAGTGCGTCAGCAGTAGATGATGGTCATGATTATTTAAATCACGATGTACCTGTTGAAACTGAAATTGAAGTTGAACAGAGTGCTCCTATAATTGCAGATAGCACTGAGCAAGAGACAGCTGATGACACTCTAGATCTTCAAAGCAAAACTGATACAGATACTATAGAAACTGCAGAAAATGAAGCAATAGATAGCGCATTTACTCTAGAGCCTCAGACTCAGACAGAAACTGAAGTTGAAGAAGAGACTCAAGAGCCACTTCCTTTTGCTGAGCACCAGTCATTGCAGTCATTACTTGCCGATCTTGAGACCAAGACACAGACTAAGGTAGAGACTCAAACTAAGACCCAGATTGAAGTTGAAACAAAAACCAAGACAGAGGTCGCAGAAAAGACAGAAACTGCTACATCTGTAGCATTATCAGCATCTACCACTAAAGAAAAGGATATAAAGACCGATACTCAAGAGGATGTAAGCAGTGTTCCTGAAAATCCATATGAGTGGAAAAACATTGAGATGCCAAACGAATTCCAGGCACTGTTCTTTTTAGTAAAGGGCATTCGTTTTGCAGTACCACTAATTAATTTAGGTGGTATCTTCCAATGTGAAAAAATAACTCCACTATTTGGTAAACCAAACTGGTTTATGGGAATTGCTGACATTCGTGGTAAAAAGATGAATGTTGTAGATACTCTGCGTTGGGTAAAGCCAGATGCACCTAAGTCTGATATCTATGATTACATGATTGCACTTGATAAGACTCTATGGTCAGTAGGTTGCGATGTTCTTGAGGGTAACCGTATTCTTTCAAAAGAGCAGGTAACCTGGAGAGAGACAGCAGGTAACAGACCATGGCTTGCAGGTATCGTAAAGAAAGAGATGTGTGCCTTATTGCACGTGGAAGCTTTAATTAAGATGTTTGAAAATGGTGTTAATCTCAAAGATCTTGACTCAGAAATGTGTGAATGATCAAAATTTTAACTAATTGCAACTTCAAACGTTATAAATTTATTTACAATAAAAATATAAAGCCCACATTTGATGTGGTTGTAATTATGAGGAATATGGAATGTCTAAAGAAGAAACCAACAAATTTCTAGATCTTGGTGCAAACGGCAAGAAAGGCGAACTATTACGTTGGGTAACTTTCCAGTTAGGTAACGAAATTTATGGCGTTAACGTAATGCAGGTTCGTGAAGTTCTACGCTATACAGACATCGCTCCTGTTCCAGGTGCACCTTCATACGTTTTAGGTATTATCAATCTTCGTGGTAACGTTGTAACAGTTATCGATACCCGTGCTCGTTTTGGTATTCCTCATGCTGAGGTTACAGATAACACCCGTATTATGATCGTCGAATCAGAAAAGCACGTAATCGGTATTCTTGTTGATTCTGTTGCAGAAGTAGCTGATCTTAATACAGCTGATATTGACGACACTCCAAACGTTGGTACTGAAGATAACGCTCAGTTCATCTCTGGCGTATGCAACCGCGAAAATGATCTATTGATCCTTATTGATTTGACCAAGTTATTTACTGAGACAGAATGGAAAGATGTAACTAACTTAGGTTAATGTGAGTTTTGTTAGAAAAGCGGTGTTATCACCGCTTTTTTGTAGCTAAAATTCAGAATAAATGATACAAATACCAAAATGTTTGGTAATATCGTTTCATAAGTTACTAAATTTAAAGCAAATTCAAATAAAAAAGAGCAACTATGCAATCTTATTTAGATGTATCTATGATGATAGTTTTTGGCACAGCAGCTGTGCTGTTGCTCTTTATTCTTATCTCTTTTGTTATCTCAAACAGAAGATGCAACACTCTTGAAAAAGAAAACCNAAAGCTTAAGCAGTCTCTTGAAAAAGCTGTGCTAGAACTGCAGGAGCAGGTTAAAAAACAGGGTGTATCTGTTGACNCTCTAGAGCGTAAAAGCAGAACCTTTGATTCATCAATNAGCTATGCTACACAGACACTGCAGGATTTAATTGACAAGCAGCGCAGTATGGATACNTCTGTTGANAATCTTAATATCAAGGTAGAGCAGCAGAAAAAGGAATTCCAGGANAAGTCNGTTGAGAATCAGCCGATTTACCTTGCTAAAACTCTTCTTGCTCAGGGCATGAGCATTGATGAGGTCTGTCANAGAACAGGACTTCCTAGTTATGAAGTAACCATGTTAGCAAAAGTTAACAATTACAAGGTAAAACCACTTACCATTGAAGAGCAGGCTCGTGCACAGACTGAGAAGTTCTTCTCAAAGGGCTCTAATTCAGAGTCTGTTCAGGAAAAAGACTCATCTCATGAGAGCATTGAGCCAAATCCGCTTCCTCCTCATCATGTGGCAAATCTAAAGGCACGTGATGCTTATGGTATTTCTGCAAAAGCAGGTCTTCGTCGTCCAAGATATAGATAGGACATAATCATGTATCAGAACTTACAACTGGAGATCATTACTAAAGCTAATGAGCTCAAAGAGTTATTTGTAAAATATCATCAGTCATATGTAACAGCTGAATCTTTAACAGCAGGCTTTATTGCAGCCTCCATTGTTGAAGTACCAGGTGCATCAGCTTATTTTGAAGGAGGTTTTGTAACCTATTCAAATGAGCTTAAAGAGGATGTTCTAAATGTCTCAAAAGACACCATTAAAGAGCATGGCGCAGTAAGCAAAGAGACTGCAGTGCAGATGACTGAAGGTGCGCTAAACAGAGCTCGTCTTGCCACCATAGCTGTTGCTGTAAGCGGTATTGCAGGTCCTGATGGCGGAACACCTACAAAACCTGTTGGCACTGTGTGGATGAGCGTGCAAAAGAGAGGAGATAGGGCAGTTCCTTTATGCCTTCATTTAAAAGGGGATAGAGAAGAGATAAGACTTAAAACTACTTTGTGTGCTCTAAAGGGGATCATCGCCATGACCAAGGGAGAGAGTTTAGATTTTGACACTAAGTTTTAATCATATAGAGTTTTAATTTATAAAGGAGGCTTTGCCTCCTTTATACTCCTCGTGATTAGCTGTTTTTATAATCTACAACTATGGCGCTGCCAGCTTGCAGTGTCTGATTTAAATCTAATTTTTTGCAACTAAAGAAATCTATAGCTCCATTTTCAAGAGTAATATTTCTATCCTCATTGCCAAAGTTATAGTGTACATGCAGACAATGATCTTTTAACTTAACCTTAAAGAAGGTAAAGTCATCGTTATAGGAGATCTCTTTATCCTGTTTCTTTACATCAAGGATTTTATTGATATCAGCAAAGTCACTGCTATCTAAAGTCTCAAGAGCATCTCCTAACATAAAGACACCGTCTGATAAGAGGATTGTAGCTTTATGAAGGCTGTAGTCATTAGATGCTGCCACCTGCTCACCAAGATCTTTAAGGCACAGACAGTCAGGATCATTAAGCCAGAGAGTCTTATTCATCCACAGTCTGTTGAAAAGCTCAAAGCTTACCTGATGAATTCTATCCTTGTTACGCACGATATCATCGCTTATGCGCATACCATGCACTAAGCCTAGTGACGGCCACATAGGTGCGTTACAGCCTAAAACAAAGCTGTCTTGTCCTACAATCTCTAAGATGGACTCTAAACCTGCTCTGTAGTTATCCACGCGAGAGAAGTTTCTATTGTATCTGTAGCCTGCAATTGCAGCCCAGTAGCAAGCATCAAGCTTATAGTATTTAATCTTTAATTTGTCGTGGAAGTATCTAAAGACCTTCTGAATGTACTTAATCACCTCATAATTTGAAAAATCAAGCACATACCAAGGNGTATCACGCCATCCGCCATAGGTAAGCTTATCTGAGCTTACAAGATTGCCTTCATAATCACGTAAAAGGTAATCAGGGNGCTCTTTAAATAATCTTGAGTGCTCACTTACAATAAATGGAGCTACCCAGAGCGCAGGCTCTTTACCTGCATCTATAATGGTCTTTACCACCTTATCAAGACCATCAGGGAATTTATCAGAGAAATCCAGCCAGTCTCCCATAAAAGTCTGATAACCGTCATCAATCTGCACATAGGACAGATCTTTATGCTTTTTTAGTATCTCAAGATTATTATAGATATCTTTATCAGTTACCTTCTCATAGTACCAGTACCATGAGCACCAGCCGTTTACATCCTTTGAAAAGGTAAGAGTCTTATGGTTATTCTGTATGAGCTTTGCATACTGCTTTAATACAGCATCTTTTGAATCACCACATAGAATGGTGAATTTCTCAAAATTAAGAACATCGCCTGATCTTTTGGTGCCACCATCTAGTGACATAAAAACTTTTAGATAGCCGTCAGGGTAAATCTCAAAGACACCGCTGTAGTGATTGCAGCTTGTAAATCCAAGAAGACACCAGGTATTATCCTTCCTGAAAATTATGTAGTTATAGGCTATCTTGCAGTAGTAGTTTGGATNAAATGAGTATGGAGGTTCATCATCAGGACAGCGACCTATTGCTTTTGGAGAGCCAAAGGTACCGCCAGTCTGAGATAGCATCTGGAAACCTTCAGAATAGAATGGAGTATCAAAGCTGCCTACCTTTCCTTCAAAGATAAGAATATTGTCTGAAAAGATAGTAGGAATAATCACCTTAACTAGCTGATACTCATTAGTATCAAGCTCTTTGTAGGCGATATCCTGATCTTTTAGCGTCTTATAAAAGAGTGCCTGTAATGTTTGTTTGTTCATAAGAACTCCATCTTGAAGGTGGTAATAATTGTTTTATCTTTAGTTCATCATACAGGTAATAAAAAAATAAACTTATAGTATTTTGTATTATTTTGGTGATCCTTCATCAGCANAACATATAAAAGGATTANCAAATGTTAGATAACACATCAAAAGAACAGTTATTTNTAGATTATTACGCTCAGTGGATCTGCGTTTATAAGGAAGGCGCTATCCGTAATGTCACCATGAANAAGTACAGGCAGACCTGTCGCTGGATTGAGAAGCTCATTCCTGAACTAAAGATAGGGGATATGAACAGAATTACCTATCAGAAGCTTTTAAATGACTATGCCATGTATCATGAAAGACAGACCACGATGGATTTTCATCATCAGCTAAAGGCTGCGATTCTGGATGCGGTTGATGAAGGACTGATTCTGCGTGATCCTACAAGAAAAGCTATTATCAAAGGCAAAACACCGCGTGATAAAAAGATTAAATATCTAAATCAGTTTGAACTGCAGACACTATTGTCCTCTTTAAATCTAAAACAGGGATTATCTATGTCATGGCTTATCCTCCTGATTGCCAAAACAGGACTTAGATTCTCAGAGGCTATAGCACTTACACCATCAGATTTTGATTTCTCACATCAGCTTTTAAATGTCAGCAAGACCTGGAATTATAAAGAGAATGGAGGATTTCAGCCCACCAAGAACAAATCGTCGGTTAGAAAAGTGCAGATTGACTGGCAGACGGTTATTCAGTTTTCTGAGCTTATTAAAGATTTACCTCCAGAAAGGCCTATCTTTGTAAAAGAGAACAAAAGAATACATAATTCAACGGCGAACGATTTATTATCAAGATTATGCAAGAGAGCAAATGTACCTGTAATCTCAGTTCATGGCCTAAGGCACACCCATGCCTCATTACTTCTATTTGCAGGCGTATCTATAGCCAGCGTGGCAAGGCGATTAGGCCATGCAAGCATGACTACCACGCAAAAAACCTATCTGCATATTATTCAGGAACTTGAGAACAAAGACATCGATATCGTTATGCGCTCAGTGTCAGGGTTAGTGAACTAGTTTTAGGACATTCGCTGATGAAGGGTAATAAGGTTATCTAATTTTGAAAAGAAGGTGCCTATCTT
>JGI24709J26583_10004738_pt1 | contig 10157 bp, 12 predicted proteins | sample BioPla2DNA1_FD_26583 | JGI IMG/M metagenome (IMG submission 26583) | reverse complement strand
AAAAAAACAGTCCATTAAAGACTGTTTTTTATTTGCTCCTATTTAAGCCCTTTTAGTTAAGTTTTCTTTAAATTCTTCTATATAATAAATGGTATTATTGCTTAATTTGCAAGCTTTATTAACTATATTATTTATTTTTTGAAAAACTTCCTTTAAATCTTCCCCATTCTTTGACTTTTTATAAGCCACTCTTCCTAGTGAAGTAAGTTCTTCCCTTTCTTTCTTTGAAAAATTTACTAAGGGCAGCCTTGCTACATAACCTGAAGTAATCATATTAGTTCTATTTAATACTCCTCTAACTAAATAAGTTACTAAAGTTGAGTTTAAGTATGCCATTAGAAAGAAACTTTCATCTTCATCACATAAAATACAGCAGTTAACACCAAAAACACTCTTTTTAGGAAGCTTACAGGCAGAAAACTCTACCCCCATGGAAGAACATATAACCCCTTCCTTAAATAGATGCTCCTTATTTCTTACTATAAAATTAGGTATATTTTTTGATATTTCAATAAAATTCTTATCTAGAAAAAGCTTTTTATCTGTGTAAAACTTATCTTTCCCTGGATTTTTATAAAAGGGGATTGTATATTGATTTTTACATTCCTTAGATAAATACTCCTTATCATTTCCTGTAGATATACCTGTTATACATTTATATATATCACCTAATCTTTTTAAATTAAAAAGGGCCTTTATTTCACTAGGACATTCTATTAAGAATTCTAGGTTATCTCTCTCATCCTTTAATATTATATCTTCTATGTAATACTGATTATTTTCTAGTTTTCCACTTTTCAATTTTGCTTCAAATTCAATTTTGTTATTATTTCGGTTATTTAAAATAACTTTATTTTGATATTTACTTCCCTTTTGCAATATTATTATGCTGGTTCTAACATCTGCCCCTTGATTTATAAATAAGTCTGTTGGACACATAGTAATTTCATGGATTGAACATTTATCTAATATTTTTCTTCTAAAGTTTTTATAGCTTTTCGCTGTAAAAAAGGAGTCATTTGTAATAATTCCTATTAAGGCCCCTTCCTTGGCTAAATCTATTACTGCGGATATAAACATAAGATACATATTTTGAATTCCAACATCCTTAAATTTTGATTTTAATTTGCCTTTATTATCTTTAATATATTTTACTTCATGGCAATTATAAGGAGGATTTAAAACGTAATAATCATGGCTTAAAGAACTAATATCACCATTAATATCAATATTTGAAGAATAAAACTTTATAAAATCTATATTTTCAAAGCTGCAGCAGTATTTTTCCTTATATTTATATATATCAACTCCATAAGATTCAATATTATTATTTATAAAGGGTTTTAGCATTTCTTCCCTTCCACAGCAAGGATCAAATACACTCTTNCCTCCATTGTTTATTGAAAGCATTCTATCTGCAATATAATTACATATATAATCAGGTGTTGAATAATAACCTAATTCTCTTTTATCTATGGATTTATCCTTTGATATTTCTTCTTTTATTATTTTTTCTTTTCTTCCCATAAACTTCACTTACCTTTGTTAATAAAAATTATAGACTACATCTAATTATATAATAAAAATAAAAACAGTTAAGTCAGAATTTCTTATTAGTTTAAATTCCAACTCAACTGTTATTTTTACTATTTTAATAATTATTAAATATCTTTGTAATTAATTACTTCAATATTATTTTCTTTTAAAAGATCTTTTAATTCCCTTGAAGTTAGGACTTCTAATTCTTCTAGCCTTTTTAAATTGTAGGAACTATTTTTTAATAAAAATGAATCTACATAGGCAGGGTGAGCCATTACTTCTATTAATTCATATTCTTTATTTATTATTTTTTCAAGAGACTTAACTGAAACATCTTCACCATAAAAGGCTCCTTCAAAGGGTACTACCTTATTATAATCTAGTTCATATCCCAAGCCGCCTCTTATTGGCAGATTATACTTTCTTAATATTTTTTCAATAACAGGCTTTAAAAATTCAAAGGTATGAACATGGTGATGGGAATCTAAATGGGTAATGTTAATTCCCCTTCCCTTTACCCTTTCAATTTGAGCGCAAAATTCTTCGAATACTTCATTTAAGTCTATTTTATTAAGGTCTTGTTCTGTTAGTAACTTCCTATAAAAGTTTCCTTCCTCATCTACTATAGTTTTATGAGTTTTTAATACTGGCTTATAGGCACTTAAGGTTAAGTGAACACCACATCCCAAACCTGGGTTTTCCTTAAGAAGTTCTACTGCATGATCAAAGGCCGGCATTCCAGCCATTATAGTAGTGCTTCTTACAACACCAGTTTTGTAGGCTTCAATTATCCCATAGTTTACAGCCTTGCTAAACCCAAAGTCATCAGCATTTACAATTAATTTCATAAATTCATCCCCCTTATAGGTTTATACTAGCAAAACTTTCCTTAGTCTTCAATATTAACTTAAAGCTCAAATATAAAATTATTTTGCATATTTAACTATACAGTCTCTTAAAGTCTCTGTTGCTTCTTTTGTTCCAGCTGCATCATTATAGTACTTTGCAAATCTTTCATCTGCAACATACATTTCTGCTAAACCTATATGAGCCTCTGCTGAATAAGTCGGCCATGTGAATGTTAGCCATTCCTTATGCTTTTCATAAACCTTCTTAGCAGCTTCTGATTCTAAATCCTTTGTTTTTATAACTTCTTCTAAAGCTTCAAACATTTCCTTTTCAATATTTTGCATCTTTTTCATATCTTCTTCAGTCATATTCAGCCACTTTTTATTAGATTCTTCTATAGTTTTCTCACCATATTTTTCTCTAATTTCTTTACCATATTTCTTTTCATTTTCTTCTAATGCTTGTTTTTTAAATCCTTCAAACTTTTCTTTATTTGACATCTCAATCTCTCCTTTATTATAATCTATTGTTTTTTCTACTGTTTGAATAAGCAAATCTAGTTGCTTTCGTCTGGAGATAAGTCTTTCCCTGTGTTCAATTAGGGATTTATTTATATCAAAATCCTTATTATAAATAATTTCTTTAATATCTTCTAACTTTATATCCATGGACCTATAAAGTAAGATTTGTTGAAGTAGGTCTACCTCTTTTTCACCATAAATTCTATAGCCGCTAGAACTAACCCTGCAGGGCTTTAATAAACCTATTTCATCATAGTATCTTAATGTTCTTGAGCTAACTCCAGCTAATTGTGATAATTTTTTGATTGTATATTCCATACCATTACCTCCTGACAAATACTATAATAAAGTATTCCGTAACGTCAAGGTCAATAGCTTTTTTAAAATTTTTTTGAAAAATTATATAAAAAAGCTGCCACACTAAATAATAGTGTAACAGCCTCTCTAATTAATTAGTTTTTATATAGGCCCCTTCTATTCCTGAAACTGCATTTCTGCAATAATTCCCCAGGAGACCCTTAGTGTATTTACTTGGCTTTATTTCTTTTTCTAATTTTCTTTTTTCTAAAATAGCATTAACTTCATCTAATGTAAGGTTCTTATTATCTATATCTACTATATTAATAGATCTATTTTCAATGTCTATTTCTATAATATCTCCATTTTCTAGATATGCAATTGGTCCCCCTGAAACAGCTTCTGGAGATACATGGCCTATAGCTGGGCCCCTTGTCGCCCCTGAAAATCTTCCATCAGTTATTAAGGCTACAGTGTTATTTAACTCCTTATCAGATAGAATATCCCCATATGGATCATTCTTAACATAAGTTTTTTCAAATTCATCTAAGTTTTCACCCACTGTTTTTCCTGTAACAGTCATGCAATCTAAGTGTAAGTAATCCCTTAATTCCAGCATTATTCCTGGCAGCCTTCCTATATAGCTTAAACAATCTGCANGGTATTTTCCGCTTGGCCTAATGTTTAGAATATATGGAACCTTCCTATGAATTCTGTCAAAGTCCTCTGCAGTTATTTTTATTCCCACTTCATTTGCAATAGCAGGTATATGAAGCAGGGAATTACTTGATCCCCCAATTGCTGCATGTACAATTATTGCATTTTCAAAAGCTTCCTTAGTTAATATATCTTTAGGTTTTATATTTTTTTCAACTAAAGTTAATATTGTTTTTGCAGCCTTCTTAATATATTCCTCATGTTCTGGAGTGCCTGCAACTATAGCTGCTGATCCTGGTAGCGCTAATCCTAATGCTTCACTTAATAACTGCATAGTAATTGCCGTTCCTAAAAATGAACATGCTCCATATGACGGACATGCTTTTTCCTTATACTCCTCATATTTTTCCTTTGTAATTTCATTTCTTAAATAAGCCCCCATCAAAAGCTGTTGCATTTACATGTATTTCAATCATATCTGCAATTATTTCTCTAGAGGGTAATGAATAATTTATTCCATCATGGCCTTGAGCTTGACCATCACAAATATCTGTTGCATAGTAATCTGCTGGATATCCCCCCTCTGCTAAAACAACTTCACTACAAAGTCTTGTAACTTTATTTAAATGAGCACTTCCTGGATGACTTTTCCCATAACTACTCTCTATTATGATTTGCTTTTTTTCTAGGTCTTTCTTTTTCCAGCCCATNCCCATTCTTAAACTGTCCATTTCATAAGCTACTTCTCTTACTTTTTGAAAATTACTCATTTTATTCCTCCCAGCTAATATTTAATTCCTTATATAGCTATTAAATTATTCTTTATCTTTAGTTATTATTTTGATTTATTATATTTAAATGCCTCTATGTTTTTATAAAAATAGTGTCTTAATATAAATTTTTATATTAAAAGACACTATCTTATTTATTNTTATTTCTTTATTAATTTTAAGGCTAAATCTAAAACGCTAGCTCCGTTGCACATACCATAATCTACTGATGGAATTACTTCAACATTTAGTCCAAACTTTTCTGCCTTTTTCTTCATATCATTTGCCATAAATCTTATTTGTGGTCCTAATAATACTACATCTGCTTCTTCCATGTTTCTTAGAGCTGCATCTGTTGATACTGCCCAAATCTTAGTATCTAATCCTCTCTTTTGAGCTTCCTTTTCCATTTTTGTTACTAANAAACTTGTTGACATTCCTGCTGAACAAACTAATAAAATTCTTTGCATAACTAATCACTCCTACTATTTTTATAATATTTATTTGTATTCATTTTCGAATATTTCTACTTCAAAGCTTCTATTTTCTTGTACTTTTCTATACCAGTTTCCAGACTTTTTAATTTTTCTATTTCTGNTATCTTCTAAATTAACTTCTACTAAGCCATATCTATTTTTAAATGCATTTTGTGGTGAAACATTGTCCATGAAAGCCCATAGCATATAGCCTATTCCATTTGATCCTTCTTCTATTGCTTTTAATGTCCAATATAAATGTTCTGAAATATATTCAATTCTGTAATCATCTTGAATTTGTCCATCTTCGTTTTTATATTNGGCTTCATTTTGAACTCCCATTCCGCTTTCTGCTANAATCCACTCTACATTGTTGTATTCTTCTTTAAGTCTCATTCCAATATCGTATATTATTTTAGGATATATCTCCCAGCCCCTGAAAGGATTCATCTTCTTTCCAGGTAGATCAAATAATTCGTAATAACGAGCTGGATGGAAAGGTATTTCCTCATTCCATGCTGTTGATCTAGCTTTTACCCTATGTGGATAATATAGATTTAATCCTAAAAATTCTATAGTATTATTTTTAATTATTTCTAATTCTTCTTCAGTATAGTCAAACATGCAGCCATGCTTCTTTAAATCATCAATTAACTCTTGCGGATATTCTCCTTTTAACATAGGATCCATAAATACTCTATTAAAGTATAGATCATACATATAAGCAGCCTTTTTATCATGTTCTGCACTTGATCTTGGATAAGTAACTTCTGGATTTAATATTGCTCCAATTTTACACCTCTTTATTTAATTTATATGGAAATTAGGTTAAAATTGTTTTATAATATCTTTGTACACGTTTACTTTATAATGTCATTTAGTTTAAGGCCTATAAACTATCTGACATTAATATATCAGGTGTGAAAGTTTTTTTNAAGGGGTGAAATAAATTTTCTTTAATTGTTTTATTTTTCATTTTTTTATTATATAATAATAGTAAATTAACATAATGTAGAAAGGATTTGTTTAATTGTCTAAAGAAATGAGTTGTCTTCTTCAAATGCGCAAAAACTACAGTAAATTAAGCGCTAAGGAAATTGAAATAGCTAATTTTATATTAGAAGATCCTCAACNAGTGATTTACTATACTATAGATGATTTTTCTAAAGCTTTAAATGTATCTGAAGCAACAGTTTCTAGGTTTGTACGTAAATTAGGATTTAAAAAGTTTCAAGTTTTTAAGGTTACCTTAGCTAATGAAATTACAACATCACCCAATTATAAGGCTCCAGCTATAAAGAAGGGTGAAAAAAACTTTCATAATTTTAATAATACTATTTTTGAACTTATTAATAACTCAAATAATAGTACTAATGAAAAAACTTTAGATAAGCTTAAATCCAANTTAATTATTTATGATAAGGTTGCATTTTTAGGAATTGGAAGTGCTAACGAATTTGCCTTTAATGCTTATAATAGCTTCCCTAATGCAAATAGTAAGCTTTTTTATAATCAAGATTTTATATTTCAAAGGAACATTGCTTTTGATTTATCTAGAAATGACTTGGCAATTGTATTTTGCACAAATGAAGAAGATGAAGAATATATTTTAAAAATCATAGATATCTTGAAGAAGAACCATGTGACAACTATTGGATTCTCTTATAATTCAAATAGTGTATTTGCCAAATCTGTTACATATTCTCTAGCATCTAATATAAATAGTGATTCAAAAATAGTTGAAGATATGCCTGATAAATTTTATATTTTATCTTTAATTAAATATATGTACACTAAATGCTTTACGGAATAAAAGGCTGTAGCACTAAATAATTAGTGCCACAGCCTCTTTCATTACCATTTAATTAATTTTTTAAAATAGCATTGATAGTTATTTGCATCTTTTTATTTAATTTAATATCTTCTAGTAATACCATTGATATCAAATCTATTATATACATTACAGAAAATTGAGTATTTATAAATCTATTTCTATCTATAAAGTTAGGATTATATACTATAAGTTCTATATCAGAAATCTTGCTAACTCTACTATCCTTAAAGCTAGTTATTCCTACTATTTTTGCCCCACTTTTTTTAGATAACCTTAATGCTTGATTAAGTTCTTCTGTTTCTCCAGAAATAGATATTCCTATAATTAAATCCTCCTTTGAAACAATAGAGCTATTAATTATCATCATATGGGAATCTGATATGCTATGTACGTTAAAGCCCATTCTAAGAAGTCTTTGCATCATTTCTTTACCTGTTAATCCTGAACTTCCAACACCATAAATATATATATGTTTTGCTTTTTTAATTTCATTTACAACTTTAAATATGGAATCCTTGTCAATAATCGCCTTGGTTTTCTCAATTACTTCATTATAATACTTATATACATAGGAAAATATCCCATCTTCTTCACTCTGCTGTAATTCAGAATTATTTGAACTAAGTTTTATTTTCATATCTACAAAATTATCACAGCCAATTTTCTTTGAAAATCTTGTAATTGTAGAGCCTGATGTACCTATTTCCCTTGCCAAATCAGTAATATTTATATTTTTTATCTTATCTCCATATTGGAGTATGTAATCAGCTATAGCCTTTTCTTTTTCAGAAAACTGAGTATACTTATTTTGTATCTCACATAAAATATCCACTTATTTTCCTCCATAGATTTATTTCTATAAATAGGATACCATTAAAACAAATAAAATTAAATATTAAAAGTTATCAAATCCACCTCCACCGCCAAAATCATTTGATGGAAAATTCATATCATTGTTCATGCTGCTAAAGGAATCTTGCATCATTGTATCTGAGGGGTTAAATCCATACCCTTGAACATACCCACCATGATCAAAGGGAGTAACACTTTTTAAACTTTCACTCATTGCCCAGTCTGTAAATTGACTAAACTGTGCATCATTTAAGTCATTAAAACTTGTATTAACTAAATGATCCTGCATACTTGCAAAAGCACTAAAGCCATCAAAGGATGCCCTTTCATTTAATATATCATCATAAAAATTCCTTGTATCCTCATCTAAAGCTGATAGGAACTTTTCCTTTTCTGAAGGATCCATTTCAATTACTCTCACCCCAAAATTCTATTTTTTTATTTTTCTTCTTCTTGTTGGTCTAAATAATATAAGAACTGCTGAAATAATTAAGATTAAAATACCAACAGTTAAAACTATATTTATTAAACCTAAATATATAATTTTAAATATCCCTGCAGCATTTGCTAAAGCTGCCTTAGCATTCTTTAACATTATACCTGTGACTGCTATTACTAAGATTCTCTTTGTTATTGAACCTTCTTTTACATTTTTGCTTATATAGCCAGAAAATAAACTAGGATTTGCCTTTATAAAGTTCATTTTAAATAGTGCTTATTAACAATATACCTAATTTTTTGCACTTATCCAAGTAAAATAATGTAATTTTCTTTCTTAGCAAAAAATAGAGGTAGAAACAAATTTCTACCTCTATTATATTTCATGCAATTATAATGCTTTAATAACTTCCTCATTAAATTTTTTTGTTATTAATTGTGGTCTAGTTATTGCACTTCCTACAACTACTGCGTGGGCTCCCATTTCAATAGCCTTTTTAGCCTTTTCAGGGGTATCAAAATTACCCTCAGCAATTACTTTCGCCTTACATTTTTCTACTAAAGCCTTTAATACTTCAAAATTGTTCATTTCCTTTGAATGATCTGTATATCCAACTAAAGTAGTTCCAATATAGTCAAAGCCTAGCTCATCAGCTCTTAATCCTTCTTCAATTGTAGATATATCTGCAAAAAACTTTTGATTTGGATATTTTTTTAATACTTCCTTTAAAAACTCTTCATCTTGATCAATTGTCGCATCTAAAGCAAGAATATCTACTCCAGCTCCAACAAGAGCATCAACTTCCTTCATTGTAGGTGTAATATATGNCTTCATTCCAGGGTAATCAATTTTGATTATCCCTATTACAGGTAAATCAACTACCTTTTTTATTTCAATAATATCTTCAACGCTATTAGCTCTTATTCCTATAGCTCCACCTTCTTTAGCTGCTACAGCCATTCTACTCATAATATATGAACTATGTAATGGTTCATGTTCTAACGCTTGACATGATACTATTAATCCTCTACTTACTGTTTCCATGCTTACTAATCTCTCCCTATGATTTCATTTATTTTCTTACTTAATGGGTCTGCCTTAGCTCCAAATATTGCTTGNACTCCTCCACCAACTTCTAATACGCCAGTAGCACCTAATTTCTTAATTCTTTCCTTATCTACTTTTTTAATATCTCTAACAGCAACTCTTAGTCTTGTTATACAAGCTTCAACATCTTCTAGATTTTCTTTTCCACCTAGGGCTTCTAAAACTTGAACTGCTTTATTGCTTAAATCATCCTTTGCAGAAACTACCTTATCTTCATTTTCTTCTTCAGAACTTTCGTCTCTACCTNGTGTCTTTACATTAAACTTAGTTATTAAGAATCTAAATGTGAAGTAGTATAATGCTGCCCAAACAGTGATACATAGCTAAACATGCTGCTGGTAATCCAAACATCATTGTTCCAAAACGTCCTGCAAAGAATCTTGTTCCTTCTGTAAACAAGCCAACATGATTTGGATCTGCTAATTGAGCAAAGAATATATTTTGAGCACCAGCTATTGTTTGACCTGCAATTGTTTCAATTCCACCTAATTCTGTGTACCAGAATAATGGGTANATCATGTGGTGTAATCCTACTGCTCCTGATAATCTTAGTAAGAATCCATATAGGAATGTTCCTATTACTCCTAGTCCTGCTATTCCATTACCTGCTGCTACCAGCCAGTTTTGGAATGTTGGCCAAATTAAGAAAAATACAAGTGCAACTATAACTGCTCCTAATGATGAAACTATTGGTACAAATCTTGATCCACCAAAGAATCCTAAAACATCTGGTAATTTGATGTTGCTATATTTATTATGAAGATATGATACCATTAATGCTATTACTATAGCTCCAACAACACCAGTATCTATAGA
>JGI24709J26583_10004736_pt1 | contig 10158 bp, 8 predicted proteins | sample BioPla2DNA1_FD_26583 | JGI IMG/M metagenome (IMG submission 26583) | reverse complement strand
CTGACGGTCTCATTAGTGGACGGTTACGCGGAAGTCACGACGCTGTCTTGGGATGCGTACAACGAGTCTCAGGATTTGATCAAGGCAACTGAAGCCTACAAGGAACGTTATGGCCACTATCCTCGGCGGATTCTGGCAGATAAAATATTCCGCACACGACACAATCGCCGGTATTGCCAAGCACGTGGTATTCATCTAAACGGTCCACCTCTCGGTCGACCGCCCAAGGATAGAACGGTCTACGACGAACAGTTACGCCTAGAACGGGAAGACTCGCGTGAACGGAATGCCATAGAAGGCAAATTTGGCGAGGGCAAACGTCGCTACAGCTTGGGGCTGGTGAAGACAAGGCTGCAAGAAACGAGTGAAACGCAGATTCACCTTGCGTTTTTGGTGATGAATTTGCAAAAGATCCTGCGAGATCTTCTTATCTTCTTTTTTCCCATGCGATTTTTCGCAAAAAGACGGCTGATATTGGTTGCAACGGTGGGATAAAATTCTGACAGCTGATTCGTTCAGTGGACCCTATCATATGCCTTGAGCAGACGTTCGTAACTCTCCATTTCTTCATGGTTAAAGCTGTCTATTAACGCTTCGATGTTTTCCGGCGGTTCGCCAATCATTGGATACTGAATTTCGCCATTAATTTCTTTTAATAGCGAGGTCAAGAAAGCCATCGGGTTTTTAACCTTGTATTCTTCATCCTCATGCCGATCTTTAGCCATGGTCTGATACATCATGCTTGCCACCCCATCGTGCTTCGGCTCCATTCCTCCCTTTCCTTGCTTTCCGCTTGTATAGTTCTATATCCTCAAGCACTGATTCGCTCTATAGCTCCGTTTTGTTCTCATTGCTTGATATCAGACCATAAAGCACGAGGTCATCAACGATCTTTTTAAGAGCATCCGCATTAACATGAAAATCATCAGCTAGCATGTCATACGTGTAACCTTTAACATCAATGCGCCCATTGTCTTGAACAGCCATGTATTCTAAAATACCCCAATACACATAACCAGCCTCACCTCCGTACTTGCGTAAGATTGCGCTAAACTCGGGCTTGCTCTTAATATTCAGATCGCGCTTTATCCAACTAATCCCCATTCGGTACCTCCAGCGCGTCAACGATCCTAAAACGCTCCAGCAGATACCGTTTTTCTACTCTCCCTGATCGGGTCCCACCAAAGTAAAAGCCGCTGAAACGCAATTGTTTCAGCGGCTTTTTACTTTATATACTGTATGGATTCAGCTTACAGTTTCCGCAGCAGCCTTAGCCGAACAGTGAGAATGCGAGGAAAATAGAAGCCATCAATGAAGCGAGTAACGAAACCACGGTAATTTGCGTATTGATGGAAGGTCCCGCAGTATCCTTGAACGGGTCGCCTACCGTATCGCCGACGACGGCCGCTTTATGGGCTTCAGAACCTTTACCTCCGCAGTTGCCCGCCTCCACATATTTTTTTGCGTTATCCCAGAGTCCGCCTGCATTCGACATGAAAAGCGAGAGCAAGAGACCGCTGACAATATTGCCGGTCAGAAAACCGCCAATGGCAGAAACGCCTCCGACAAAACCGACGATGAGCGTTGCCACGATTGCAAAGAGACCCGCGGGAATGAGTTCTTTCAACGCGCCGTCGGTCGCGATGGCGATACATTTACCATACTCGGGAGCGACGCCTTCCACACCTTCTTTGAGACCTTCGATTTCGTCAAACTGGCGATGGATTTCCCCGACCATGCGCACGGCGTTCCTGTCCACGCCGCGCATCAACATGGCGGAAAAGACTGCCGGAACGGCTGCGCCGACAATCAATCCGAAAAAGACCAAGGGATCAATGATGTCAAAACCCTTCAAGAGAGTTTCTCCCGCCTTGATGATACCCTGCTCAATGGCCGCCCCATTGACCTCAGTCATGTAGGCGCCCAACATCGAGATAACCGTCAAGCCTGCCGCACCGATGGCAAAGCCTTTCGTGATCGCTTTGACCGTGTTGCCAGCGCTATCCAACTCATCCGTGATTTCCAACGCCTCCTCTCCCAAGTCAGCCATCTCGACCAAACCGCGCGCATTGTCGACGATGGGACCGTAGGCGTCATTCGAGACAATCATACCNACAATGGACAACATCCCGACCGCGGACATCGCGATGCCGTACATGGCATAGCCGGCTCCGAGCGGTTGACATAACAAGTAGGCCACCANAGAGGCCACCGCAATTCCCACCATGGCGGGAAGTACGCTGAGGAAAGAATAAGAGATACCGGAAAGAATNGTAAAAGCGGGACCCGATTTCGACATCTTGGCAACTGCACGAACAGGCGGACGCTCATCATTGGTGAAATAATCNGTCGTCAGCCCGATGATCAGGCCGACAGCAAGTCCGACCGCCGCAGCTCCCCAAACTCTCCAGGAAAAATTCAGCAGAGCAGTCAATGCCGCAGTCAAGGCGAGATAGACAGCCGTCGTCACGTACGTGCTGAAATTTAATACACGCGTGGGGTTCGCGCCTTCTTTCAAGCGAGCCGTACCTACGCCGATGATGGATGCCAACAAACCCACGGCAGCGTAGCAGAATACGGCCATAACATTGAGATTGCCGCCGGCTTGTTGGTCAAGCGATATTCCCATAACCAAGGCGGCAGCCATGGCGGCAACGTTGGAGTCGAATAAGTCGGCTCCCATGCCCGCTACATCACCGACGTTATCGCCGACATTGTCGGCAATGACGGCAGGATTGCGCGGATCGTCTTCCGGCAAGCCGAGCGTCACTTTGCCGACGAGGTCAGCACTGATATCCGCCGTCTTTGTAAAAATACCGCCGCCCGCCTTGGCAAACAGCGCCATGGTGCTGGCGCCGAAACTGAAACCCAACATGGTCAACGCATCGCCCGTAAGAGCATAAATTGCACAGACTCCCAAGAGGCTGGAGCCGACGACAGCCATACCCATTACGGCTCCCCCGCGGAAACCGCTGAGGAAAGACAGGCTCCTTCCATGCTTCGCTGCAGCCTCCGCTGCGCGCACATTGGCCCGCGTGGCGACGGCGATGCCGATTTTCCCCGCCAATCCGGAGAAAATGGTGCCGGTGATATAGGCCAAGACCATCCAGATGTTATCTAGGACACCTCCTTGCCAAATCGGCTTAGGCAGGAAAAGCAAAATCAGACAGGCGACTACAAAACAAAAATACGCCAAATAGCGGTATTCACGTTTAAGAAAGGTGTTGGATCCGTCACGAATCAACTCCGATAACTCAAGCGCTCTCTTGTTCTCAACCTTGATGCCTGTCAGCCAGCGGTAAAGCAACCAAGCGACAATGAATGCCAGTATGCTGACCGCAAACGAAACGACAAGAACAATATTCAATTGATCCATAAAAAACCTTCCTTTCAGGTTTTAATAATACCAAGCCAACACTTCATTGCATTTTTGGAAATGCAACGCGAAAAAACCCTCCCGGGAGACTCGTCCCGAGAGGAATCGTTCTCATGCTAGAGAACAGTGTATCAGAAGATGGCACAGTAGAAAATAATATCGGCTTAATCGGATAAGAAACCGGACGCTAAACCGGACGCTATTGCTATTTGCTTGGCGGGCGCTCACGCGTGAGCACAGGGAACGCGTAGAGTGTGTTAAGGGGCGCATCGGTATGCACGAACCTGCTCTCTAACGCAACCTCCTTATACCCCGCTCCTAACGGAATGAATAGCCATTCCCGGAGCAGCCATTCGGCAAGCGCTTGGTAGCGGGCAACGATGTAGGAGCGAGAATGACCGTCGGGGAAAGCCTCGAGCACGTCTCGCGCACGGATGACATCGAACTCTTTTCCCGTGACAAGTTCGCCGTCTTTCCTACTCGGTATTGCGGCAATCCTTTCGATTGTCTCAACGAATGTCTCATTGACGGACGATTCCATGTAGGCGAGTTCGTAGTCTCCGCTCGTCAATGCGTTGCGCCACCTGTCCACCGTCAGAGGTCGTGTGTGAATCGTCAGCCCTTGCTCTTCCGCCATTTTTGCGTACTGAGAACAGGCAGAAGCGATGCGGTTCGAATACTCGGGATAGATCAGCGTCAAAGGTTCGATGGGTACGCCATCCATACAAATTTGCCCGCCTGACTGACGCGTCAAACCCGCTTCTTCAATCAATGCATCTAGGACATGTCCCGATACTTCACCGAGAATCGATTCCAACGCATTTCTGTCCAGTTTCTCCATCACGGACGGAATAGTAAGAACGTCTCTTCTCGTTATTTCGATCGGGTAGTCCGACCACAATTCGCCTGTAATGTCGGGATCTGCGATGGCGACGAGCAGATGACGGAAAGATCGTCGCCCGAGTTCCTGTCGGCTGCCATAATTGATCGCCAGTCCACCCAATGTTTGACCCGAATGAATGCAGAGCAGATCCGGGTTCTGTTGGCTTTCTGCCTTTCGATATTCTTCGGCAGCATTCACATCGCCCGCGCTATATTCAGCGATCAACAAATCAATCTCGGAATTCTCAATGGCATAGAACGCAAAAGGGGCTTGTGCGTACTTCAAGATTGTCAGGTATAAAGGCTTGGCGTCGCTTTCAACTGAATGCCTGATGAATGAAATCGATGCGGCATCTTCTTGGTAAAACTTCCAAGGTCCCGTACCGACGACGCGCGTCGATCGGTCGAGTAACGAATCCATATCGGATGCGCCGGCAACGGCATCTTCCCAAATATGCCGCGCGGCAATCACCATATGTGAAAGCGTATCAAGGATGTACCAACCGGCATTTTTTTCACTTTCTCGGAACGATATGTCAAGCGAGTGATCACTCTCCGCTACTATTTCGGTCACATAACGGGCGAACACTCTTCCCTTGTCCGTATTGAATTTCCGGTGAGCATCCATCGTAAATAAAACGTCTTGAGCCGTGAGAGAATAACCGTCGTGCCATAAAACATCTTCACGGAGCGCGATTTTGAGACTTCGGTCGCTCAATTCAAAAGATTCCGCCAGAACGGACCGGTACACGAGTTGAGTCGGTTCGAAAACAAACAATGTTTGAAAAACGGGCTGATAGAACCCGGACGGGTCGATGGGGAACAGCTGCGTACCAAGGGCAAACGGATTCAGGTTCAGACGATCAGGGTCATTAACCCCAACCATCAATCGATCTTTTCGATCGCCGGGCAAACCTCTCATATGAAAGGGATCGTTAGAAAACAAAGGGGCTGTAGCGGACGGCTCCGTTACCATTGTCGGATTCACGAGCTCCGATTCCGAAGGAACAGGGGGCATTTGAGGGGAACAGGCAAACAGCAGTGCGATCAAAAATACGCATGCCGTTGCAATCGATAAACGCCGAGATGTTTTATGTCGCTGACAACCTCTCATGAAAACCTCCGCCAGTTGGACAATTCACTGGGATTATTTTAACATGAGCCGGAGGGTAACATGAAACGACAGGGAATGCGAAAAGACCGGCCTTGGCTGCGAGCGATCATCCGCGTGATTGCCGTCATATTGGGGCTCATTCTTGCCGTATCGGGTTCCATTTTCTTCATTTATGTCTATATCTCGATCAAGGGGAACGCTCACACGTTCGAACTCCACGATCTACCTCAGGGTGTCGACTGCATTATCGTCCCGGGAGCTCAAATCATCGGAAACCGCACTCCCTCACCTATGTTGCAAGACCGCCTCGACGGTGCCGTCGAACTCTACCGCGCCGGTGTATCCAATCGCATCATCGTATCAGGAGATCACCGTGAGGACAATTACAATGAACCCCTCGTTATGTATAAGCATCTTCTCTCACAAGGTATCCCGGATGAAGCGATTTTCATGGATCACTTCGGGCTCGATACATACGATTCCATCTACCGCGCCATTCATGTTTTTAAGGTACAGTCGGCCATCATCGTAACACAGCGATTCCACTTACAACGAGCGCTGTACATCGGAGGCAAACTTGGGTTGGACTGTGTCGGGTATGCGACGAATCCGCGCTCTTATTTGTCGACTCCTTACTTTCTTGCCCGCGAGATAGGTGCCCGCCTGAAAGCCGTATACGAAACAAATACCAATGCGTCTCCGGAAAGGATGAGTCCGCCTTATCCGATTTCGGGTGACGGTCGGGGCACGCGAAAATCGTTCTGAGATTTTACCACCATGACCAGTTTCAGATGCAGAGCGTTTGCCGATCACACATCAAACCGTTCGGTTTTTATTTTGAGATGGAGTATTCGTATCGAATAATTGCCGCTAATTAACAGCGAATATAGCGCTTCGCTCCTTTGCGACGCGTACGGCGCGAACATTTGTGGCGAGAACGTTAACGGCAGTGAACAGTTCGACGCCGGCACTAACAGCCGTCTGGGTCTCCGCTAAAACAGACTGAGTGCTCGAACCATAAACGATCGCTAAATCGAGATCAAGGATCACACCGTATGGCTCTTTATGCACTTTCTGATCGACAACATCTTCCACGCCGTCAACTTTCAATGCGAGAACACTGACGAGATCTTTCATCGCCTGATCGGACATCGCGTAACTGCCAAGGGTTGAAAAGGTCGGGCGCACGACCGTGCGGTCATAGTCCGCGGGGTTTTGCGCACCTAACGGGTTGAAGACGCTGGCAAGATCGAACTTTTGCCATAGTCTTGCAAGTGGCTCCGTCAGGTAACCGGAAAACTCGTGTTTAATCTCCATGCTTGGAACGGGGATCGTATGTTTCCCTTCCGACAAGCGCGTTTGTTTTGCCTGATTTCGTTCACTTTCCGTCGAAACATCCTCGATTCTGATCTTGATCGACGGCTGGTTGAGCCAGAGATTTTCGCAAATGCGGGACAACATCGCATCCGACGTGCCGAGCACCATCAATGCGCTGGGAAGTCGCTCAACTAAAGTGCGTCTCATACTCTCCGCGCGCGCGGGATCGAGGAACAGTGCCTGTCTCACCGATTCCATTTTCGACTCCGCTCGTTTGGCGGAAGAACCGGCGATGATGGCGCCGCCGTGAATTAAGAGGCCGTCATCGATGATATAGTCGATCTTGTACTCGCGCGCGACACTGATGGCACGCGTCGACTTGCCCGTTCCGCTCGACCCGACGAATGAGATAACGGCAATGTTCCCGAGCGTTTCACGTATTTCGTTCTGTGTCTGTTCTTCATACGCGATATTGCGTTCGTTCATCTGCATGATAACGGCATCTGCCAATCTTCCGAAAGGATTGAAAATCGGCTCAGGCACGTGCGATTCACGCTCTCGTCTGAGCTCCGTCGCGCGCTCTTTTTCGGATTTGCGCAAATCACGTCGTCGTTTGAGCCAACCGTATATCATCGCTATGCGTCATCCTCGCGAGCCCAATTATGGTAGACATCCTGCACATCGTCGTTATCTTCCAAGAGATCGATAAGCTTGGTCATGTTCGCTATCATTTCCTCATCTTCAAGCTCAACCCATGTAAGAGGAATAGGACCGAGCTCCTGTGCAGCGAATTCATACGTTGAGGCAAGCGCGTCGCGCACCGCGGCAAATTCAGTCGGAGGCGTCGTGATCTCGATAATGTCTTCCTGTTCGAGATCGACATCTTCAGCGCCCGCTTCAAGTGCGTCCATGAAGACTTGCTCGTCATCGAGTGCATCATGGCGCTCAATCACGAGCGTTCCTTTGCTCTCGAACTGAAAAGCGACACATCCGTCGGATCCGAGATTTCCGCCGAATTTGTCGAAAATATGCCTCACTTCACCGGCCGTCCTGTTGCGATTGTCCGTCAGTGCGCGCACCATCACCGCCACGCCGCCGGGGCCGTACCCTTCGTATTGGATCTCCTCCATGACATCGGAAGAACTATCACCGGCCGCACGGCTGATGGAGCGTTGAATATTGTCGTTCGGCATATTGTATGACTTCGCTTTTGCGACGACGTCGCGGAGAACGGTGTTTTTCTCCGGATCAGGACCGCCCATGCGCACGGCAACCTGAATTTCACGCCCGATCTTGGAAAAAATCTTGGCGCGCTTTTCGTCGACAGCACCCTTGCGACGCTTGATGTTGCTCCACTTTGAATGACCAGCCATAAAGCCTCCGCTCAACCTGTGTTACGGTCAATACACGATAACAACGCGACAAACCGTCAACCGTTGTTCATCCATTATACATGCTTCTAAAAAGCCTGCTATTTGTCAATCATCACGGAATACTGAACTCGGTAAATCGACGATCGCGAACATTGATTCAAACCGACCGCACTCAGGCACATCAGGGAGAGGGATCAATGACGAGCGACGATTCAAGCCACTGTTCACCTGCGGGTTCCCAAACAGCTTCACCGGAAGAATAATTCATAATCATCTCATGAAGCGAATCAACCCGGTCATCGGTCGCGCCGACGATCCAGCAAACGGAAGCTCCGAATTCAGGCGTCCGTTGAAAATACCCGCCCGCTTCGATTCGACCCGAAAGCTGGTGGTAAACGGAATAATCCGTCACGACGGAGAATGTCTGACAGCGGATGAATTCGATCGGTTGCGCTTCGAAGAGAGCGCCTCGCGCGCCGTGTGAATAAGCGCGAGTCAGACCGCCCGTTCCCAACTTAACGCCTCCGTAGTAGCGCACGACGACGATAGCCACGCGGTCGATTTCTTCCCTCAGAATCACCTCAAGCACTTGTCGACCTGCGGTGCCCTGCGGCTCTCCGTCATCGGAGAACCGCTGTAATTGTACAGGGCGATCAATACGCCATGCATAGACGTAGTGAGTCGCCTCAGGATATTGAACGCGTATGTCTTCTAGGAAAACGGTCGCATCCTCGGCCGATTGAATCGGTCGGCAAACGCCGATGAAACGCGAGCCACGTTCGAAAAACTCGAAGCAGCCTTCGCGCCGGACTGTCGTAAAACGATCAGACATTGCCCTCGTCAAGCGGGCGAATAATCTCTATGCCGTGCATCCACGGTCTCAAAACTTCCGGAACGACGATCGACCCGTCGGATTGCTGACACTGTTCAACGAGCGCAGGAATGATACGCGATGTCGCGAGCCCCGAACCATTCAATGTGTGACAGAAGTCAACCTTGCCCGTGTCCGCTCGCCTGTATCGAATATTGCCTCTTCTTGCCTGATAATCGCCCGCAGTCGAAACGGAACTGACTTCCTTGTAGATTTGCATGCTGGGAATCCAGATTTCAATGTCATACGTCTTGCGCATTCCCGCAGAGCAGTCTCCCGCCGCCAGACGGCTGACGCGATGCACAAGTCCCAGCCCTTCGACGAGTCGAGAGGCTTTTCGCACCAATTCCTCGAACGCTTCTTCGGAATCTTCGGGGCGCGTATACTGGAACATCTCCACTTTATTGAACTGATGACCGCGAATCATTCCGCGCTCTTCCGCGCGATACGAACCCGCTTCTTTACGGTAGCAGGGTGTGTAAGCGAAATACTTCTTCGGCAATTCCTCTTCCGATAGTATTTCGTCGGCGTGGATATTCGTCAGAGCCGTTTCCGCCGTCGGAAGCAAGAATTGAAATTCATCGCCGCCGCCTCTGAGCTGAAAAACATCATCCTCAAACTTCGGGAATTGTCCGCCGACATAGCCGCAGGAATAATTCAGAATATGCGGTGGCAACATCATCTCGTACCCATCGTTCAAGTGATCGTATACAAAATAGTTGAGAAGCGCCCACTCGAGTACAGCGCCGGCTCCGCGATAAATCCAATAACCGCTTCCTGAAAGCTTGACGCCTCTCTCGTAGTCGATCATACCGGTCGATTCAACAAGGTCAACATGATTTTTCACCGCGGCATCAACAGGCATGGGCTCGCCCCATACGGAGACGATTTCATTGTTTTCTTTGCCGCCCGCAGGAATATCATCGGCTGGAATGTTGGGAATGCCTCTCAGAAATTCCTGTTGCTCCTCAGTCATCTTGTTGACCATGATATCGTTTTCCTTGATCCGGTCACTGAGTTGGCGGAGACTTTCCGTCCATTGTGAGATNTCGCCGCCTTCTTTTTTGATCATCGGAATCTCGGCGGACTTCCTGTTGCGNTCGGCTTTCAGCTCTTCATTCTCNTGCATCATGGCACGCCGCTTCGCATCGGCCTCAAGAAATTCCGTAAAGTCAATATCAAAACCGCGCCGCGCCAGCTTTTCGCTCACTTCCTGCGGGTTGTT
>JGI24709J26583_10004732_pt1 | contig 10164 bp, 7 predicted proteins | sample BioPla2DNA1_FD_26583 | JGI IMG/M metagenome (IMG submission 26583) | reverse complement strand
CTTGTTGTCAAGGGCACTCCGAAAACAAGCAATTGGTCTAACGAAAGACAGAGAAATTTTGAGAACGAGGCAGTAAACTAACGTAATTGTATGTCCAGTTTAATCGGGACAGACCAGTTAGAAACATTTCTGGTGCTGGGGAGCACACAATCTTTGTCGCAGTTGGGAAGTGCAATGACCAGCTTTGCACTGATACTGTGGTTGTATGAAAAGACGGGCTCTGCATTACAGACAGCTTTGCTGTCAATCTGTTCCTATGCACCCTATGTTTTTATGAGCATTTTTGCAGGTGCTGCCGTATGCATTTTCTTTGAACAAATATTGAAGAAATATCAATTCCGGGAGCCGTAGGGACAGGTACCTTGTACCTGCTCTCTAGCTCTTTTAAATACTAATAGATAATTCTCCATGTGTGTATCTTGGTGTAGGTGATCCTGATATATATTACTTAATGTGCCGTATTGACAAAGTGGATGCTATCTGTTATATTAATAATATAACAGATAGCATTTATAAAAAGGAGGTGCTCTTTTGTTATTATCCTTGGATATGCAGTCGGAAACTCCTATATATGTACAAATCAGAAATCAAATAATTGAAGGAATTGCATCGGGTAAGCTTTTGCCGGGAGATACATTGCCATCGGTTCGACAGATGGCGTCTGATTTAGGTATTAATTTACATACTGTAAATAAAGTATATACACTGCTAAAACAAGAGGGTTTTTTGGTTGTTCATAGAAAAAGCGGTGTAGTTGTAAATGAATATAAGGAGTTTAAAGTGACGGATAGTTTTCTTGAAAAAATGGAAAGTGATTTAAAGCCTATTGTAGCAGAATCAATTTGCAGAGGTCTTACAAAAGAGAAGTTTTTGGAGAAGTGTTTGAATATCTATGAAGAATTTCGCGATAATAAATAAGGAGGGAAAAAGGGATGAATTTATTTGGGATTATTGTTATGTATTTTATTTGTTTTTTCTCTATTATGGGTACATTTTTAACATTTCCGCATATAAGCAGAAAAAATATAAGTTTTGGTATAAGTATACCGGAGGACTTATATTATAGCAGCGAAATTAAAAATGTAAGAAAAAAATTTACGCAAAAGGGTCTGGTTATCGGTTTTATTATATTGATTTTTGCAATAATTACATCACTGGTATTAAATAATCAAGGTAGTCCGGATAACGCAGTATTGGTTGTAGTTCCAGCGATTTTTATACTACTTTTAGCGTATATGGTTTTATACTTAAATGCATATAAAGAAATGAAGATTATTAAATCGAACAGTAGCTGGAAAGATCAATCCAAAGAGGTAATTGTAATAGATACAGACTTTAGAAAAGGTAAGTTAATGGTCTCTCCTTTATGGTTTGTTTCATACTTGTTAGTCATAATGATTACACTTTTTGTAGGAATATACTTTTATGATACAGCACCTGAAAAGATACCCATGAATTTCGATTTTAGCGGTAATGTGACTAATTATGTTGATAAATCCATCAGAGTATTTTTGATGCCTGTTTTTGTTCAGCTTATGATGTTAGTTATTTTCATGTTCTCATATTGGATGATTGGAAAATCCAAACAACAGATTGATGCCTCAAATCCTGAGGTTTCAAAAGAACAAAACAGGATGTTTAGACTTAAGTGGTCTCAATTTATTATATTTACCGGTTTTATAATGATGATTCTTTTTATGATTTTGCAATTAACAAGTATTGGTGTCCTCAAAAACCTTCAAATTGTTACCCTGTTTGCAATAGGCGTACCGCTTCTAATTGTGGTTGCAGCAATTGTTTTGTCCATTAGAACCGGTCAAAGTGGCAATAGGATTCATGTATATACAAATAAAGCCGGTGAAAAGATGTCAATTAGCAGAGATGATGATAAGTATTGGAAGCTTGGTACCTTCTATTATAACCCTCAGGATCCTTCACTATTCATTGAAAAAAGGTTTGGAATAGGTTGGACCATGAATTTTGGCAGACCTTTATCCTGGGTGATATTTATAGGACTAATGCTGTTTATCGCTGGCTTTAGTATTTTTACTTCAATTTATATGAAATGAGGTGGATTAAATGGTTAGTACTACATCAATTATTTGTATGATTTTTACAGCACTATTTACAATTTTTATGCCAATTGTTGTTGCTATTGTTTTCTACAAAAAGACAAAGTTTAAATGGAGGTTTTTCTTTGCAGGTGCTGTTGTTTTCACAGTAATGCAGATTTTCATAAGAGTACCCATATTGCAGAGTGTGCTTCCGCAAATGCAATGGTATAAGAATATGACGGAGAATGTTTGGATTTATGCAATATTTTTGGGCTTAACCGCTGGGATTTTCGAAGAGGTTGGAAGATATATTGCGTTTAAAACTGTGTTAAGAAAGCATTTGAACTGGAAAAATGGCGTTGCTTTCGGTATTGGACATGGTGGAATCGAATCAATACTTATTGTTGGGTTAAGTTACATTAGTAATTTAATTATGGCTTTTATGATTAACAATGGGTTATTTGATACTTTGATTGGTCCGACAATGTCTCAGGAGCTAATAACACAATTAAAGAGTGGACTGATAGACACACCGTCGTATATGTTTTTGGTTGCCAGTCTTGAAAGAGCACTTACATTTGTTATTCATATTGGTTTTTCAGTGTTGGTAATGTTGGGTATACGAAGAGGAAAGGGTTTATTGTATTTGCTTTTGGCAATTCTGTTGCATATGGTGCTTGATGCAGCTGTGGTTATTATGAGTTCTTACGGGGTAAATGCATTCATTATTGAAGGATTTGTCGGTATATGTACAATTGCATCCATTGTATTTTTAGTAAAGACAGGTAATGATGCAAAGGATAAAGAAGGGGAGATAGGATTTATTAATGAGTAAATATTTTTAAAAATACAGTATTTCACTTCGTGAAATCTCACTAATAAAAGCTTTGGGGATATTATGTTTCCAGAGCTTTTTGGATATTCTACTTCGTTTAGGCATATTAACAATGTAATTATTGTGCTTTATTCATAAAATACGTATAATAATATTAAATGAATAGACTAAAAAACCTTTTGCCTTTCGAATATATATAATATATATGCAATAGGACAAATCAATTGTAATGTTAAGAAAAATATAGTAAGATAAATATGAGAGGTAAAGTAGCATAATGAATAATAAAACGCTAAATTGCAGTAGTTGTAGAAATACTATTCTTTTATAAAATCATTTAACACGGTTAATCAATTCAAAACTCGTTGTGCACTATTCTGTATTTCGATTCCGGTTACTTTACTATTTTAATATAATAGTTTTTTACATTACCGCATAATACTTGTATAACATTATTTAGAAAAGCGGTTAATAAGTATAATATTATTTCATATTTTTTAAAGGAGGAGTTTCTATGTATAAGAAAACTAAAGCAAAGGTTTTCTTAGTACTGACATTGGCATCTGTTATATCCTTGATGTCATTTATCTATGCAGTAAATGCCATAACGGAAGATGGCGATAAATATGAATTTGAGGATGGTGTTCATAACGGAGCACAAATCTATACGGACTATATCGGAGAAAATGACGATGGTGATGTGTTTGACCTTAGCGGTTCAACCTGCAGTTTTTTAGGTCAAAAGGGGACAAGCACTTCTGTTAATGTTGAGGTTGATAATGCCGGACTTTATGAAATTATTATTTGCTATGTACAGCCCTATGACAAAAACAAAAAGGTGCAGTATCTTAATGTAAATGGTTCTAATCAAGGAGAGGTAAGTTTTCCATATACTCTTAATTGGAGAGAGCTTTCTGCCGGTATTGTTAAGCTTGATGGGGGAACTAACAATATCGAATTGGAAGCCTATTGGGGATATACTTACTTTGACTATATGATTGTAAAACCTGCCGATGAAAGTATAACAAATCTTAAAGCTCCTAAAACATTGGTAAATCCTAATGCTACCCAAGAGGCAAAAGCCCTTATGTGTTATCTTGTGGACATTTACGGGAAGCATATACTCTCAGGTCAGCAAGAACTTTGTGGATCTCACAACTATGAAGGTTCTGAAGCGGAGTTTACATATATAAAACAAAAAACCGGGGAAATGCCTGCAGTAAGAGGTTTTGACTTTATGAATTACAGAGGGAACGGTTTAATGTGGGATGATTTGTGTGCCGAGCGGGTTATCGAGTGGTATAACGAGAAAAACGGCATTCCTACGGTTTGCTGGCACTGGTTCTCCCCTGGGGACATCGGAAAGAAAGCGGACAACAGCTTTTATACCGAAAGTACAACCTTCAGCATATCAAAGGCTTTGACCCCGGGAACGGAAGAAAACATTGCCTTGCTTAATGATATTGATTTTATGGCAGGAAAGCTAAATCAGGTTCAGGACGCAGGAGTTCCGATATTATTCAGACCTCTTCACGAGGCAGAGGGCGGATGGTTCTGGTGGGGAGCCGAAGGTCCGGAGCCTTGTGTTGAGTTATACAGACTCCTTTATGACAAATTTACAAATGAATACGGTCTGAATAACCTTATATGGGTTTGGACTTCCTATGATTATGAAACCTCAGAGGCATGGTATCCCGGGGATGATGTGGTTGACATTGTAGGTTACGATAAATATAATGCCAAGGATGGATTGCCTAACGGAAGTGCTATTTCCTCTACATTCTATAATNTGGTTAAACTTACTGGCGGAAAGAAAATGGTTACGATGAGTGAAAATGATACGATTCCACGGGTTTCAAACCTTATAAACGAAAAGGCCGGATGGCTTTATTTCTGTCCATGGTATGGATGGTGGTTGACCGGCGAACAGAACAATCCCGTTGACTGGTTGGTTGAAATGTATCAGAGTGAGTACTGTATAACCCTGGATGAGTTGCCGGATCTTAAAACTTATCCTACGACGAGTTTTGGAACGATACCGACACCAACGGCAATTCCTAATCCAACCCCAACGGAAACACCGAAAATCAAGCATGGTGATTTAAATAGTGATGAAGAGATAGATTCCACGGATTTGACAATATTAAAAAGATATATTCTCAGGAAGCTTAATGAATTGAGTGTTCCGGAAGAAGCTGCAGATTTGAACGGCGATGGAGATGTAAATTCCACGGATATCACTTTATTGAAAAGGTATTTACTGAGAAAAATAATTATTTTTCCTGTTGACGCAATCTGAAATTTATTAAGTTAAAACATTTTATATTTAATATAAATTTATATAAGAAGGGAAGGGATAAGATGAAAAAGGGTAGATCTATTTCAAAGAGAATAAGAGCTATGGTGACAAGCTTTGTTCTCCTTGTAGTGTTGGTTGCTCCTTTTAATACTGCTCTTAATGCAGCTGAGATGGAATTCAACTATGCAAAGGCATTGCAGTATTCCATGTTTTTCTATGACGCAAATATGTGCGGAACTGGAGTTGAAGAAAATAACCTATATGATTGGCGAGGAAACTGCCATGTTTATGACGCGGAACTTGTGCTTGACTCAATAAACACCAACATGTCAGATGGTTTTATCAGTCAAAACATGAGCGTTCTTGATCCTGATGGAAACGGCACAGTTGATGTTTCGGGTGGATTTCATGATGCAGGCGACCATGTCAAATTCGGTATGCCTGAAGCCTATTCCGGTTCTACATTGGGATGGGGATATTATGAGTTCAGAGAGCAGTACAAAGCAACGGGGCAGGATGATCATATTGAAACAATATTGAGATATTTTAATGATTATTTTATGAGGTGTACATTTTTAGATAAGGCCGGCAATGTAGTAGCCTTTTGTTATCAGGTGGGTGACGGTGACATTGACCACGCTTACTGGAATGCCCCGGAGATTGATGAAATGTTCAGAAGGGGATGGTTTGCTACCGAAGAACTGCCTTCAACCGACTGTGTATCGGCGGCAGCAGCTTCTCTTGCGGCAAACTATATGAATTTTAAGGATGAAGACCCTGAATATGCACAAAAGAGTCTTGACTATGCAAAAGCTTTGTTTGACTTTGCAGAGAAAAATGATAAAGAAGTTAATACAGACGGACCTAAAGGCTATTACGGCTCTACAAAATGGGAGGATGACTATTGCTGGGCTGCGGCATGGCTTTATTTAGCGACACAGGATGACCATTATTTAGATGAGCTATTCAAATATTATGATTATTATGCACCTTCCTGCTGGACACACTGCTGGAATGATGTTTGGGCAGGTACGGCATGTATAATGGCTCAAATAGATGACCTGTATGATAAGGATAGTGATGAATTTGAAAACAGGTATAGACAAGCCCAAAATAAAAGCCCTTATGAAGAAATAGGCTTCTGGAAGGAGATTGAAAAACTAGTTGAGAAATGGATGAGTGGTGATGGCATTACAATTTCTCCTGGTGGTTACGCATTCCTTAACAAATGGGGTTCCGCAAGATACAACACAGCTACACAGCTTGTAGCCTTGGTATATGACAAGCATCATGGGGATACACCGTCAGAATACAGTGAGTGGGCAAGGTCGCAAATGAATTATTTAATGGGCGACAATCCCCTTGAACGGTGTTACATTGTGGGATACAGCGATATTTCCGTTAAATTTCCGCACCATAGAGCCGCATCCGGTTTATCGAAATGTGAAGATCCGGATCCCCACAGATATGTTTTATATGGTGCTTTGGTAGGTGGTCCTGATGATAGTGACCAACATATTGATGTAACAGAGGATTGGGTCTACAATGAAGTTACAATAGACTATAATGCTGCGTTTGTCGGAGCATGTGCAGGTCTTTACAGGTATTTTGGGGATTCTTCAATGCAGGTTACACCGGATTTTCCACCTGCAACGGGAGGTGGAAATGATGATGAGCCGGGAGGCACCGGATATTGGGTGGAAGCCTTTGGTGTTGATATAGTACAGTCTGACGGACCAAAGGTTACTGAAATAACCCTGTTTGTATGTTCTGATGTCAGGAAGCCTTCCAAAAACATCTCAGTTAGATATTATTTTGATGCTACTGGAATGTCATCTTTGGAGCCTAATAAAATCGAATTGAGGCAATTATATGACCAGACTGCGGCAGAAACCGATTATGCGGCAGAGCTTACAGGTCCCCACCACTATAAAGATAATATTTACTATATCGAGATATCCTGGGACGGTTTTGTAATTGCAAATTCCAATAAAAAGTACCAGTTTGCCTTGGGAACATATGCATGGGGAAATTGTTGGGATCCTTCAGATGACTGGAGTTATCAAGGTTTAAAAATTGAAGAAAGTAATTACACCGGAATTCCTGAAAAAGCAGATAACATTTGTGTTTATGATGAGGGCGTTCTTGTTGGAGGTACGGAACCGGATGGGACAACTCCTGTAACTCCAACACCGACAGTAACACTTCCGCCGACTCCGACACCTACTGAAACTATTGCCTTATACGGTGATTTGAATGGAGATAAGGATATAAATTCCACGGATCTGACACTGTTGAAAAGATATATTCTTAGAAAAATTGATAAATTAAGTGTTCCGGAAGAAATAGCGGATTTAAACGGAGACGGAAGTATTGATTCCACGGACTTGACGCTGTTGAAGAGGTATGTGCTCCGTAAGATAAGGGTTTTTCCTGTAGAACAGTAGACTAAAGGTACTTGGTTATTGATTTTGCAGAAATTAATAAATACACATAAAAATCTCAGGGATGTGGTTTTCCCTGAGATTTTTGTGCTTTACTCTATGAAGTTTATAATTTCTTTAATATCTTACCAACTCTACAATTTCACTTGTTCCATAATCAAATGCTTCAATTTTCCATACAGAATCTTTCTTTCTTAGGTGTGCCGTAACTTTAGTTTTTTTAACCAGTTTTGCTGCACTGGTTGTTACTGTGTTAATCTCGTAATAGGTAAATTGAACACTGTTGGAATCATTTACAGATAAATCGATTGGTTCAATTTCATATTTAAATGTAAATGAAGAATCCATTAAAAGATAATCCTTCAGTGATTGGATGCTTGATTCATCCAGTAAATCTGCGTAGTAGAAACAGTCAATAAAACTGTCAAAATCCTTATTATGATGGGCTTCATAATAAGTGGTTAAGATATCCTGGGGAATGCTGAAGGGATACGCTTCCAAGTAGTTAAGTTCGAATATTTTCCATGTGGTGTTAGACTTTACAAGTACAGCTGTGACTTTTTGAGAGTTAAGAATAAATCTGTTGTTATTTCCCCTTATTTTCGTGATTTCAATATATGTAAATTCTGCAATATAATTTCCACGAGTATATTCTAAGGGCTCAATGCTAAACTCAAATTTCTCATTATAAAATGTTTGTTTAAGGGTTTCTCTGTCTTCTTCCGGCAACAGATCTCCATAATAAAAACTGCTGATAAATTGATCGAAGTTATTGGTATTACGACCGTTATACATAGAGTAAACGACACTTTCGGGCTCATTGCTCGCTTGTGCAAAGACAGGAGTAACAACTATTGTAGAGCATAAACAAATGACAAAAGCTAAAATCAAAGATAGTACTTTTCTCTTTTTCATATTTCTATCTCCTTTCGATATGATTTTTTAATAAGTTTATACTATAATATCAATTTTTTCAATAACATATTATTTTTTTTTACATCTGTTTCATGTAGTCTCTATAAATGAGTGTACATTTTTCTTCACATTTATTTAATAAACCCGGCTTGATGTCTTGAAAGGAGATGACTGATATGAATAAAAATAAAATTTGTGAGTTTATTAACCAAAACCCGGTTTTATATCTGGCAACTTGTTAATTTATTGGGTTTTATAATTTGCAGTGTAACTTAGAAAAGATTATATATTGAATTATATTTAAATGCTTGAAACTCTAGGCGTGGGAATAAGACCTGAGTTTGTTGCAAACAGACCCTTTGTATTTGTAATTGCAGACGAGAAATATGATACAATACTCTTTATGGGTAAGTTATCCAACGGTAATTTGACTAATTAACAGTTGATATTAAAAGCAAACAGACAAAAATAAATTTGTATAATAAAGAAATCTCCTCTTTTCTTTTATTGCAAGGAGAGATTTTTTTGTCTTAATGCAGCATCAATATTTTAGTTATTATCCTTTTTTTTCAATGCATCCAGAAAATATTTTGAAATATTGTGTATTTCTCCAGAGAGTTTGATGCTTTCTTTTGTAGCAGCTACCACATCCTTTTTGCCACTGGTTAATTTGTTAAAAGAAAGGCAGTTAACTTCAAATAATTTTTGTGCGATTAAGGATAGGGCGTCGTTTTTCTGGATATTTTCATCTGTTAGATGTTTATACTCGGTTATGTCAAAGAACATAATAATCTGACCTATTATGCTGCCTCTTTCCTGTATTGGAATGATATAAACCAAATAACACATAGGCTTGTCCTGATTTGGCCATGTAAACTCAAATTCACCATTGAATGGTTCTTGTGCTATTGTTTGGAAACGTTCTAAAACCGGAAGATTTTTTTCGTCAATATAAACTTTTTGTTTGAGATATTCGATGAATTTAAAAATATTGTTTTCAATAGATGGTGTAAATCCTGGTAAAAAAGTATGAAATGCATTATTTATATAGTTGACATCATTATTGCTGTCAACAACCATAATTGTCTGAGGTATGGCGTCGAGTATACTGGTGATTGCAATTGGCAACAAGTTGAGAAAACGGTATTTAAAGACAGATACGAAAAAGATCAATGATGAAAAAACAAATCCAATGGGAGTAAAATCACTATTATGCTTAATTGTTCTTGTTACATATAAATAGTTTAAAATAGTTGGGAAAAGAATGGATATGGACAATAAAATATATTGAATCCTATATTTTTTTACACATCTAAATAACTCTATTAAAAGAATTATTACACTACCTAAAAGGTACGCATATGAACATAATGCATGGAGCCAAAAAATAATGCCATATGTTTTGGCTCCATATGAATATGTGGAAAAAAACATATGGTGGTTGGTGTTGGTAAGGATAGCAAGATTAAATATAGTAGGACAAGAATATATTAAAATCAGAGACTTTCTTAAATTTTTTATTCTATTGGTATATAGTAGACAGAAGGTAAGCCAAGTAGCTCCTGTATATATAATTGCAGTATATTTAAGCAATGTGGCATTCCATATATGTTCTTC
>JGI24709J26583_10004730_pt1 | contig 10168 bp, 8 predicted proteins | sample BioPla2DNA1_FD_26583 | JGI IMG/M metagenome (IMG submission 26583) | reverse complement strand
TAAATGTAGATGTTCAGATAGTTCTTCCAGATAGGATCGTCTTTGATAAGAATTTATTTTAGTTTTTGATTCTATTTCTTTATAGAGATGTTTCATAGATTCTTTTTTGAACTTCTTGTGGGTTGATTTAATCTTGCCTTTCATTACTGCCCCCTTAACATCAGTAGGTACTGTTAATAATATATGAATTTTTCAGCATTTGTAGACTAAAGGGGACAATGTTTTCCTATTAGAATGCAAAAAACTTCCAATGAAATCATTGGAAGTCCTTTTTATTATTAATATTTACGTTTTCTAGCCGCCTCAGACTTTTTCTTACGTCTTACACTTGGCTTTTCATAATGCTCCCTCTTACGGATCTCTTGTTGGATACCGGCTTTCGCGCAGTTTCTTTTAAATCTGCGGAGAGCACTGTCTAAAGTCTCATTATCTTTTACAATAACATTTGACATAGTCTCACACCTAACCTCCCTCCAGTTGTGTATTGTGCCTATACAACTGTTTGGGTATTTATTTGAATAGCACTATAAAGATTATAGCATATTTTTCATTTTCGTCAACAGTTTTTCGGCCTATATTTACTTACACAATTGAGTGGTAAGTACTTCTTTTGCTTTAGCAATGGCGGAATCGATACCCTGTGGATTTTTACCACCGGCTTGCGCCATGTTAGGACGACCACCACCGCCTCCCCCTACTAGGGTAGCTAATTCTTTGATAATGTTACCTGCATGGGCTCCTTTTTTAACCACTTCATCGGTAACCATAGCCAAAAGACTTACCTTGTCTGGAGCCGTTGCAGATGCAAGGATTACAACACCTTCACCCAGATTATCCTTTAATTGATCACCAAGGTTACGAAGGCCATTCATATCTAGCTCAGGAACCTTTGCTGCTAATAGTTTTACACCATTGATATCAACAACCTGATCTAGGATATCTCCTAGAGAATTCTTAGCTAATTTACTCTTTAGCTTTTCATTTTCAGAGCGAAGAGTTTTGATTTCCTCAATATAAGCTTCAATTTTACTTACCAGCATAGAAGGTTCAGCTTTTGCTGCTTTAGCCACATTTTCTAACTGCTCTTCTATCTTTTTATAATATGCAAATACAGCGTTACCAGTTAATGCTTCAATTCTTCTAACACCAGCAGCAATTCCTGTTTCGGAAAGAATTTTGAAGACTAGGATAGAACCTGTTTGATCCACATGGGTACCACCACAAAGTTCTTTACTATAGTCGCCCATCATTACGACACGGACTTGATCGGAATATTTCTCCCCGAATAATGCCATGGCGCCTTCTTTTTTAGCATCTTCTATATTCATTATTTTTGTATCAACGGTTAGATTTTTAGCTATTTGTTCATTTACCAAATCTTCTACACGGCTGATTTCTTCCGCTGTTAAAGCAGAAAAATGAGTAAAGTCAAAACGTAAGTAATCCTTTGAAACTAAAGATCCTGCCTGCTCTACATGGGAGCCTAAGACAGTTCTTAAAGCCTTTTGTAAAAGATGGGTTGCACTATGGTTCTTGGCTGTATCATTTCTTTGTTGTTCATTTACTTGTAAATCGACTTGGTCACCAATCTTTACAATACCCTTGGTGACTTTTCCAACATGAGCTATCTTACCACCTAGTAACTTGATGGTATCTTCTACTACAAATTCAGAATCCTTGGTAGTGATTACACCAGTATCTGCCTCTTGACCACCGCTAGTAGCATAGAAAGGTGTCTCCTTAACTATAATAGTACCCTTCTGTCCAAGAAGTAATTCATCAACCAATTCCTCTTCCGTAGTTAATACGCTTATTTGGGAACTATGTGAAAGTTTTTCATATCCAACAAATTCAGAGCTTATACTAGGATCAATCTGATCATAAACAGTTTCATCAGCACCCATATAATTGGTGGTTCCTCGAGCGCTTCTGGCTGTTTTTCTCTGAATTTCCATTGCATTTTTGAAGCCTTCTTCATCGATTTCGTATCCCTTTTCGTCCAAAATTTCTTTGGTTAAGTCTTTAGGGAAACCATAGGTATCGTAAAGTTTAAACACATTTTCACCGGAAAGAACCTTAGCCTTCTTCTGTTCCATTTCCTTTTCCATCTCTGCTAAGATGCTAAGTCCCTGGTCAATGGTTTTACTGAATTTTTCTTCTTCAATGGTAAGAAGTTTTAAAATATATTCTTTCTTCTCTTCTAACTCTGGATATCCATCCTTGGATTCCGCAATGACAACCTTGGATAATTCAGCCATAAAATTACCCTGAATTCCAAGAAGTCTTCCATGTCTTGCAGCACCTCGAAGCAAACGACGGAATACATAACCCCTACCCTCATTGGAAGGAATTACTCCATCGGAAGCCATAAAGGTAACAGAACGAATATGATCTGTGATTTTACGGATGGAAACATCCTTCTTTTCATCCACTTGATAGGAGGTATTGGCCAATTCACATACCTTATCACGGATGGCTTTTATGGTATCAACATCAAAAATAGAACTTACGTCTTGTACGATGGTAGCAAGACGTTCCAAGCCCATACCAGTATCAATGTTTTTATTTTCTAATTCTTCGTAATTGCCCTTTCCATCTCCATTGAACTGGGTAAATACATTGTTCCAAACCTCAATGAAACGATCGCATTCGCAACCAACCCGACAATCTTCACTACCACAACCATATTTTTCACCACGGTCATAGTAAATCTCAGAACAAGGTCCGCAAGGGCCAGCGCCGTGCTCCCAGAAATTATCCTCCTTACCAAAACGATAAATCCGGTCTGCAGAAACGCCAATCTTTTTATTCCATATTTCAAAAGCTTCATCATCTTCCTCATAGACGGAAGGATAAAGACGGTTTTTATCAAGACCAACTACTTCGGTTAAAAACTCCCAAGACCAAGCGATGGCCTCTTCTTTAAAATAATCTCCAAAGGAAAAATTGCCCAGCATTTCAAAAAATGTACCATGTCTCGCTGTCTTACCAACATTTTCAATATCAGGAGTTCGGATACATTTTTGACAGGTTGCTATTCTTTTCCTTGGGGGAATTTCTTGTCCTGTAAAATATGGCTTTAAAGGTGCCATACCTGAATTAATTAACAATAAGCTTTTGTCATTATGGGGTATTAATGGAAAACTGTTTAGTATGAGATGTCCTTTACTTTCGAAGAAATCAAGAAACATCTTTCTGAGTTCATTTACGCCATAAGCTTTCACTATCATCTGCCTCCAATTGTATAATATAATCGTTCATTTTATCCTTCGTAAAACAAGTGGTCTAACGAGAACATTTTATTATCTAGTCATTGAAATATCATCTAGACATTTACTTTCTGTGTGCCAGTTCACGGGTAATATCATCCCAATCCAGACCACATTCCACCATAAGTACCATCATATGATATAGAAAATCCGCGATTTCATATCGCAGTTCTTCTGAGCCAGGATTTTTTGCAGCAATAATAATCTCGGATGCTTCTTCACCACATTTTTTTAAGATTTTATCAATCCCTTTGTCAAACAAATAATTGGTATAAGAACCTTCTTTGGGATGTATTTTTCGATCCATAATCACCTGATAGACATCCTGAAAAACAGAAAGAGGATCGGTATTATTATACTCCTTCTTTACCAATTCTGTAAAGAAACAACTATTACTACCGGTATGACAAGCTGGACCAGCTTTTGATACCTTGGCTAGGATGGTATCCTTATCACAATCTAGGCTTAGTTCCTTGACATATTGATAATTTCCAGAACTTTCACCCTTGATCCAGAGTTTGTCTCTACTTCTGGAATAATAGGTCATAACTCCAGTTTCAACAGTCTTATTATATGCCTCCTCATTCATATAAGCAAGCATTAAAACCTCACCGGTCTCATAATCCTGGGTAATCACTGGCAATAACCCTTGGGAATTCTTCTTAAATTCAGAAAAAGGAATCTTACTCTCATAAGTATTGACATGGATTCCTTTCACTTTTAAAGCATGCTTTGCCTTCATGATATCTTTATTTTCGTAAAAATGACTTGCAATTCCCTTGAGATTACCTAATGTTAATAATGGATGAAGATCATTCCCAATCGGATGATCCCCGAGAATGACTGGGAGTGGTAGATCAAGGATTAAGGGAAATGGTAAATCTTCGATAGAAGCTTTGTTAAAGCTAGAATCATTTTTAACATTATTAAGATCAAAAGCTTTTATTAAAAGCATTCCAATGGAAGAATTTGATAGCAAGTCCTTGAGTTCTGATCCTTGATTGAAGTTATCATCTGATCCATCAAGCTCCACAATAATTTTCTCAGAACCAAATCGTCCACTTGCTTCTTTTAGAAGTCTTTTATCTTCCAAAATCGAATATTTCACTACAAGAGCGCTAGCCCCTGTATATAGAGCTTTTTTAACATCCTCCAAGCGCTCCATATAACATCCTATGAAAAATGGGATATCTATTTTTTTAGAAAGCTCCTTTGCAAGAGATAAAAATTCTTCCCTAGACCCTTCATCTTTCGTATAATTATAGATGAAAAGCTCATCTGCTCCCCCATGGGAATAACTTAAGGCTAAGTCAATAAGATTCCCTGGAATTTCCTCTTGGGCATTGATATAGGGGATGATTTTTTTAATAGACATTCGATTACCTCCTGCATATATTAGGCTTCAAACATATCAATGGCTTTTTTTAATTCTATTCGGTTCTCATACAGGGCTTTACCAATGATTGCGCCATAAACATTGATTTCCTCTAACATTTCTAGATCCTTCAGAGAAGAAATCCCTCCGGATGCGATTATGTTTAATCCAGTAACATCCACGATTTCCTTGGTATGGGAAATATTTGGTCCAAGTAACATGCCATCCTTAGAAATATCTGTGTAAACAATGGTGCTGACCCCGATTTTCTTCATTTCTAATGCCAAATTCACTGCATGGTAATTACTGATTTCTTCCCAACCTTCGATGGCAACCATTCCATCTTTGGCATCAATTCCAATGACAATTCTGTCTGGTCCGAAGGTTGCTAAGGCTTCTTTAATGAAGCCAGGATCTTTTACTGCCTTGGTTCCAATAATTACTCGATTTACTCCTAGGGATAATTTGTTATCGATATCTTTTATGGTACGGATCCCGCCACCAATTTGGACAGGAATGGTTACAGTCTGAATGATTTCTTTAATAACATCATCATTAACAGAATATCCAACCACTGCTCCATCCAAATCTACGATATGGATAAAGGAAGCCCCTTGTGCTTCCCATTCTTTTGCTATTTTAGAAGGAGTATCCGAATAAACTAAAACATCCTGGAAGTTACCTTGTCTTAATCTGACGCATTGTCCATTTTTAATATCAATTGCTGGAAATAGTTTCATGGAATTTATGCCCTCTTTCTGTAAGTAAATACTTTATTCAGCTGCATTTTATAGATGATAATCATTAGCTATGGCTTGTGGTTATAGGTAATGTTTGACTTAGCCAAGGCGATTTCTAGATAATGTTTGGCTTAGCTAAGGCGTTTTCTAGATAATGTTTGGCTTAGCTAAGGCGNTTTCTAGATAATGTTTGACTTAGCCAAGGCGTTTTTAGATAATGTTTGGCTTAGCCAAGGCTTTCATAGTTAATGATTGGATTTTGCCATCATACATCTTATATAAAAAATAGGAAATGGATTAGCTAATCGTTCCTTTGGTTGATAATACTCCTTGAATACGTTCATCTATTTGGGTAGCCTCATCCAAAGCTTTTGCAAAGGCTTTAAATGTTGCTTCCGCAATATGATGGTTATTGGAACCATGAATCATTTTAATATGTAGATTCATTCCTGCATGATAAGAAACCGCGTAAAAAAACTCCTTAATCATTTCAGTATCCAGATAACCGATCTTTTCCGTTGTAAATGTTAAATCATAAGAAAGGTAGGGGCGCCCGGACAAATCAATGGCACAAAGTACCAAAGTTTCATCCATGGGAAGGAGAAAAGAACCATAACGCTTAATCCCCTGCTTATCCTTTAAAGCCGATTTGATTGCCTGGCCGAGAACGATTCCGGTATCCTCTATGGTATGATGAGAATCCACATATAAATCACCCTGGACAGATAATTTCATATCAAAAAATCCATGTCGAGAAAAGCTTTCAAGCATGTGATTGAAGAAGCCTATATTAGTTTCAATTTGTGATTTTCCGCTTCCATCAATACAAAATTCCATATGGATATCTGTTTCCTTGGTTTTTCGGTTAATTAAGGAACTTCTTTCGCTCATCCTATTTTCCTTTCTATAGATAGATGTGACACGATTTTTATTCCATATGATTTAATACAAAAATCCTCTTATTAAGCCTCTTATTACGCCTTTTATTAAGCCACTTATAAAGTTTGGATTTGACTCCTTATATGAATTGTAGAGGAAATTATGAAATAATAATCGTGATTAGTAATCAGTATTTATATTTTTCTAACTTTATATAATTATACATTTTCTGAAACAAATGTCAAACGAAACCATTTTTTAGGCTATATTTTTTTGTTCAATATATAAGAATTTTTTATGTTTTTTTTATTGAAAACGTACAGAAATTGAATTGGCATGGGCTGTCAATCCTTCTGATTTAGCAAAGAATACAATATCCTCTTGGAGTGGTGCCAAGGCTTCTTTGGAATAAGATAGAATACTGGATTTTTTTACAAAATCATCCACGCTTAGGGGGGAGAAGAATTTAGCCGTACCATTGGTGGGAAGAACGTGGTTGGGTCCAGCCATATAATCTCCCAAAGGCTCACTAGAATACTCTCCCAGGAATATGGCACCGGCATTTTTTATCTTAGTCATTACCATAAAAGGATCTTTTGTCATGATTTCCAAGTGCTCTGAGGCAATGTCATTGACGGTTTCAATTGCCTCTTCCATATCTTTAGCAACCAGAAGATAGCCATATTGATCTAGGGATTTTTGAATGATTTCTTTTCTTGATAGCTGGGACACAAAGATATCCACTTCTTTGGAGACCTTCTCTGCTAATTCCCTACTGGTAGTAACCAAGATGGAGGAGGCTAGCTCGTCATGTTCCGCTTGAGATAGTAAATCAGCAGCAATATATTTGGGATTAGCTGTTTCGTCTGCTAATACCAGAATTTCACTGGGTCCTGCGATCGAGTCAATGCTTACATGGCCGTAAACCGCTTTTTTAGCCAAGGCAACATAGATATTTCCAGGACCTACTATTTTATCCACTTTTGGAATACTTTCGGTTCCATAAGCTAAGGCTGCGATTGCTTGAGCACCGCCCACTTTATAAACTTCTGTGATCCCAGCTTCTTTTGCCGCAACTAAGGTTCCAGGATTCACCTTACCGTCCTTATCCGGTGGAGTGGTCATAACAATTCGACTAACCCCAGCCACTTTTGCAGGGATGACATTCATTAAAACAGAGGATGGATAAGCAGCCTTTCCCCCAGGAACATAAACCCCCACGGTTTCAATGGGGGTGATTTTCTGACCCAGGATGGTTCCGTTTTCTGTGGTATCAAACCAGCTATATTGCTTCTGCTTACTGTGATAAACCTCAATATTGACAAGGGCCTTACGTATAATATCAATTAGTTTTGGATCAATTTCATTATAGGCAGCCTCGATTTCTTCTTGGGTTACTCGTATGTTTTCTGAATTGATATCGGCCTGATCAAAGCGTTTGGTAAATGAGAATAGGGCTTCATCCTTTTTCATCCTTACTTCTCTCAAAATATCGTTCACTGCTTCAGCATAACTTTCATATTGGTTGGGGCTACGTTTTAGCAAATCCTCTAGGATATTTTTCTTAGTTTCTGAATTCAATTCTATTATTTTCACCTTAAACATCCTCCCTGGTAAGTACATTCTTTATATTGTTAATGATATGAGTAATCCTTTCATGTTGCATTTTCATACTGACCTCGTTAACCACCATTCGGGCAGAAATATTACAGATATCTTCCAAAACGCAAAGACCATTTTCCCTTAAAGTGGATCCGGTTTCTACAATATCGACGATAACTTCGGCAAGGCCAACGATTGGAGCTAATTCAATGGATCCATTCAGTTTGATAATTTCTACCGTCTGATGCTTTTTATTATAGAAATAATCCTTAGCTATGTTGGGGTATTTGGTGGCCACTCGGATAATTCCACCTTGCTCTAAGAGTTCTTTGGCTTTGGAAGGTCCTGCAACACACATTCTGCATTTTCCAAGTCTCAGATCCAGTACTTCATACATCTTCCGCCCTTCTTCCAAAATGGTATCTTTACCAACCACACCAATATCCGCAGCACCATATTCTACATAGGTCGGGACGTCGCTTGCCTTTGCTAAGAAGAATCTTAGTTTTAAATCTTCGTTCACAAAGATTAATTTTCTTGATGATTTATCCTTAATTTCATCACATCGTATACCGATACTCTCTAATAATTCCAGTGTCTGTAATGCCAAACGCCCTTTTGCTAGGGCAAAGGTAATATATCGCATATATTTAACACTCCCTCCCTAAGTTAATATCAATTTTTCTTTTATAGAATCCTAAGGCTTAATTCAGAAATTCTGAAAATTGTGCTGACGACACGCTGCCTGTGGAGCTTTCAATTGCTTTAATTTCGCTCTCACTATCAAGTAATAAAATTCCTCCTATGTTCCATTGTTTTGCGTAGGAAAGCATTTGGGATAGTTCTACTGTAGTGATCGACTTTTGTAGAATGGTTGTCATTCCCTCTTTACGAAAATGTTTTGCCAAAGCAATGGCCTGTTTACGGAAATTTTCTGTATAGATAATTAAGGTATCACTGGCTTCGGTCTCTGGAATCAGTTTTTGCCTTGATAAGGCTAACATCAGTTGATCTATAACAATTGCTAGGCCAATGGCCGGTGCCTCTTTTCCAAACTGACCTACCAAATGATCGTAACGACCACCGGTTGCTACCGGTTCACCGGTTCCATAAGTATAGGCCTTAAAAATAATTCCAGTATAATAATTTAACTTACTTAACATTCCTAGATCAAAGGAAATATATTTTTCATAGCCATATTCCTGTAATACTTCATAAATTTGCTCTAGCCGTTCAATGGCACCATGAGCCCTTTGATTCAGGGTAAAACTCTTGGCAAGTTTTAATACGTCCAAATTTCCAAACAATTCTGGAAGTTTAAAAAAGATAGTTTTCAATTCCTTGCTCATATCCTTTGCCATAACGGTTTCTTCTACACCAAACATATTTTTATTTTCAATTAAAATTCTTAAATTTTGAATTTCTTCTTCATCATGAAATCCAGCTTCTTCAATTAAAGCCAGGAAAAAATCGGCATCCCCTATCTCTAATTGAAATTCCTTTAGACCGGATTTTAATAAGCAGTCTATGGTTAAGGCGATCATTTCAGCATCGGCTTCAATGCTATTATCATTAATCAGTTCAGCTCCCAATTGGGTGGCCTCTTTTAATTTTCCTTGGTAGCTAATATTATTAATAAAAGTATTTCCAATATAACATAAACGGATTGGTAATTCTTCATCTTTATAATATTTGGCAGCACATCTGGCGATGGAAGGGGTAATGTCTGGTCTTAGTACCAGAGTGTTGCCTTCACGATCAAAAAACTTATACATATCTTTTGAGGAGACCGTACCTCGTTCCTGACTAAAGATATCAAAAAATTCAAAGCTCGGGGTCTGGATATCACAAAAACCGTATTGCTCCAAAACCTGATGTAGGTCATGTTGCAGCTTTAATTTCGCTCTGCACTCTGCATTATAAATATCTCGAACTCCTTCTGGGGTATGCAATAGTTTATCCTTCATAGTAACACCAAGCCTTTCTTTTTTTTATAGATTAATATAAAATTAACATAAAAAACGATTCATAAACCTAACTTATAAAAGAATCATAATATAAACAAATATTCCTAAAAAAACCATAATATAAAAAACTAATACTAAATAAATCATACTAAAAGAACTATATTATTAAAGTACGATATTATTAAAAATCTATATTATTAAAAACCCATATTATTAAAAATCATATAAAACCTATTAAATAAAATGAATTATTACTATAAAAAGATTTGTCTCATTATGATTTTAAAAGTATATATTTCGCCTATACGTATGAAAAATTCAAATCAGGTATGTAAA
>JGI24709J26583_10004724_pt1 | contig 10172 bp, 9 predicted proteins | sample BioPla2DNA1_FD_26583 | JGI IMG/M metagenome (IMG submission 26583) | reverse complement strand
ATCGTCCGATCCATCAGGCTGTTGCCGGTTCTCGGGTCGATCAACTGGGGGAACTCCCTGAGAACGTCCGTCATCTCGTTTCCCCGCTCGCCGCAGCCGATGTAGACGATGATGTCCGCATCACACCACTGGGCGATTGAGTGCTGGGTCATCGTCTTGCCCGTGCCGAACCCGCCGGGAATCGCGACCGTTCCCCCTTTCGCCAAGGGAAACAGCGTGTCGATGACCCTCAAGCCGGTGATCAGGGGGCGGTCGAGGGAAAGCCGCTCCTTGGTGGGCCGTGGAACCCGGATTGGCCATCGTTGGACCATCGGGACATCCACGATCCGGCCGCCGGGAAGGGTGATTTTCGCAATCGGTTCAACAACGGTGTACGAACCTTTTTTGACGATCTCGGTAACGATCCCCTCTTCAATCGTCAAAGGCACCATGATCCGGTGTTCGATCTGGTTGGTCTCCTGAACCGTTCCGAGAATCATCCCCCTGGAAACCGAAGCGCCCTTTTTTATCACGGGAGTGAATTCCCACTGTTTTATATGGCTGATCGCATCGAAGGAGAGACCCCGGGCGATGAACGCTCCGGACAAGCCCATCAGCTCCTCCAAAGGACGTTGAATTCCGTCATAGATCTGCCCGATGAGCCCCGGGCCTACTTCGACGGATAAGCTCATCCCGCTGCCGTAGACGTTATCATCCGGCCTCAGGCCGGTGGCGTCTTCGTAGACCTGGACGGTAGCTTCGCCATCATGGAGCTTGACGACCTCACCGACGAGGCGCTGCTCGCCGATGTGCACCAGCTCCATCATTCTGGCATCCTGAATTCCTTTGACGATCAGAACGGGACCGTTGACCCGCTTGATCTTTCCAATAATGCGTTCGTTCATGCCCGCTCCTGAATCATTGATCGAATCAGCCGCTCAAAGCGTCTGAGCCGGATGTCGACTTGGTTGTTGAAGGAGGTTGAACCATCGATCGAGGAGAGGACAACCCCAAGTCCCTGGATATACTTCTCCTCCAGGTGAAGGCGAATCTTCGCTCCGGTGGCTTTGAGAATCAGGGCTTCCGCTTTCTTCAAGTCTTCCTCGGTCACGGGACAAAGGCGGCTGTAGGCGACCTTCGCTTCTTTCCGATCAAGTCCGATCGCCGCTTCGGCGATCCAATACGGCAAATGGGGCTTCAAGGTCTTGCAATCGAGGGCTACAAACACTGCATCCATCACCCGTTGATAGGAATCATCAACCTGTCTCAACGCCGCTTTCCGTTTGGCCGACGCTTTGTTGGTCGCAAGGCGCAACTGGATCTGCTTCACTTTTTCATCGGTGGCGCGCTTTTGGGAAGCGACCTCCTCTTCGGCGCGGCTTTGCGCTCGTTCCAGAATCTTTTTGGCTTGTGTCCGGGCATCCNCAAGATGGTCTTGNGCACTTCGGGCCGCTTCCTTGAGAATTCCTTCCAGCAATGGCGTTTCTGTACTCTTCATCTCTTCATCCTCACAACGACACTCCGATCGCCTGATTCACGAGGGCTCGGAGGTCACTGCGTTTCGTGCCGCTCTTCGGCGAGGGAATCTCCACGACGAGGGGGAACGTTTCGCTGAACAGGTATCGATCAACGGAGGATCGAATCATGTTGGCGACTTCATCGGTGATGATGATGATTCCGTTCTCTTTGTCCTCGAGCGCTTTTTCCCACGCGATTCGGGCTTCTTCCGGGTTTGTTGCCTGCATGCCGAATACACCGACCAGGGAGAGACCCAAGACGGTGTCTTCGTCACCGATGACAACGTATCTCATCGTCAAACCTTCGCGAGAATCATCAGACTGGTGATGAAGCCGAAAACGACGACTCCTTCGGCGAGAGCGATGAAGATAAGCGCTTGAGTTCCGATCTCGGGTCGTTCACTCATTGCACCCATCGCGGCGCTTCCGACCCGTCCGATCGCCATTCCGGCGGAGATCGCACCGACGGAGAACGCCAGCGCCGCGGCAAACGCCACAAGGGCAAGGTTGTAATCCAATCCGGTTGCGGCTACCGCTTCGGTCGTGGCGGCGTAGGCGCTCGGGGCGAAGATGAACCCTGAACCCACCAGCACCAGGGCGGTTGCAATTAAGCTCATCGTGACTTTCCTTCTGAACATCGATTTGGTCATACGAGACCCTCCTATCAAATGCACTAAATTATCGATCGGCGGACGAAGACCGCTTCAGTCCAACTGGTCTGTAGGCGATTCCTCGACCGGTAAAATACCTTGAGAAGAATTCGTAGTAGTTCAACCTGAGCGATTGAATACCTGCACTGAGGCCCTCGAGGACGATTACCAAGAGGTTGCCCGCGATGAAGATGAGAACACCCGCCACTCCACCGACCATTGACTGAAGATACTTGAACGTTCCCATCAACGAAGCGTGGGCGATGCCAAGACCGGCAACCCGCATGAAGGAAAGGGTGTTGGAGAGATACCCGGTGAAAATCTCCAGAACATCCACCAGGAACTCCATGATCGAGCCGGCGGCCACCTGGCCGAACGTCTTGTCCGTCCTCCCTTGCTTAAGGTCGACGAAGTGTTGCACATACGGCTTGGCGAAGAGCAGAATCAGGCAGATGACGAGCGTGGGGATGATCCAGGGATCGGAGGGGAAGGAGCGATAGCTCGATCCGACGAACCCGAACGCCATATAGATTCCGGTCCCGAACAGGACACCGCCGACGACCCCGTTCTTGTCAAGCAGCATCGGAACGAAGGATTTCTTCCTGAACAGGTTGACCCAGTTCAAAACGAGGCCGGTGTAGATGATGATGATTCCGAACCTGATCGTAATGCCGAGAATCCCGTACACGTCACGGACCAGTGCGGTGGCGGGAGCGTGCCCTTCGACTGCCGCTTCGAAGTTGAACCACAGCGGCGGCAGGAGCGGCAGGCCGAAGTAGGATCCGAACAGCGCTCCGAAGAGCATCGAGGAGAGCCCGAGGTAGACGAGCAGGTTCGTGACATTGCGCGTCAGGAGCCCTTCCTTCTTCTCCGGATTGCGGCGGTAGCTCCGCGATCCGAAGAGTCCGACCAACAGCAGGACGAGCCCCTGTCCTACATCGCCGAACATCAGGCCGAACATCGAAAGGTAGGCGATCATCACGAAGATCGTCGGGTTGACGGTGCCGTACTCCGGTGTGGCGTAGTTGTTGACCATGTTCTGGAACGGTTCCAGCACTTTGGGGCTGGTTACCGCGACCGGAACGCTTTCACGGGGAACCTCCGTCGCTTCCGTCCACTCCACGACGCACTGCCCGCCGCTTGCTTCGACGATTGCGTTTCGAACGCTCTCAGCTTGATCGCGGGAACCCATCCGCTGAAGAGGGTCGTATTGCGGGTATAGGAGAAATAGCTCTTAATCTGGTCGCTGAGCTCGTTGAGCCGGAGATTCGACCAGATCGCATGGAGCTCTTCTTTGCGTTCGGCGATCGCTCGTTTGACCGATTGCTCAATCTCGCCCCGTTTATCAATGAGCTTTTGGTGCTCCGTTTCAAGACGGGTTCGGACAAGCACGACCGCCTGCTTCTGAAGCAGCGGATCGCTTTCCTCCGTCCAGCCGAACTTCTCCAAAAGCGGATCGATTTGCGCGAGATCCCGCCGAAGGGAAAGCACGGTTACAAACTCCTCGTCGATCGGCTCGACGAATGCGCCGTACGGTGAGAGCTTCTCCTCCAGCTGTTCGCTCTTTCCCTCCTTCACGCTTCCGACTCGCAGATCCAGATATTGCCACTTGGATTCAGCGAGGTATCGGCGCATCTCCTCCACCCCCAACAGGGCTTGGTTGGCGACTTTTTGGCGCTCTTTAAGCGCAAGCAGGGTTTGAGTCAGTTCATCGAGGACCGCCCGATACGCATCGACCTGGGGTTCCGCCAACAGGGATACGTCCAACGTGCTTTCCCCGGGAAGGGCAAGGTGTCCCTGTTTCAGGAGCGCTTCAACTCGACCTCGAAGGTCTTCGAGCACCACCCGGTTCGTCGTACTCGGTTTGGAGGAGAGCTTCGCCAGCTGGTCTGCCTCAAGCCGGCTGATGTGAATGAAATCCAACACACCCAGCTGGAGCAACGCTTTGACCACCTGATCGCTTCGTTGCTGTAGTACTACCGCAGTAAGCAGTCGCATCGGCTTTGTGAATAAGTTCATCCGATTACCCCCCTGATATATCCTTCATCAAATCCATAATACTTTCCATTCAAAATCGCCTTGATCCGCCTGAATTCCTCTTTGTTGAGGAAGAAATACGCCAAGGCCACACCGATGGTGAACGGGTCTCCCCCGAGGAGGCGCCGATACGCTCTCTTTTGGTTTTGAGCCAGAAGCTCTTCGATTCGCAGCACCTCTTCAACCGCCGAGTGATCACCGACCCGTTGCTCATCGGGCAGGAACTGCGAAAGCAGTTCGCTTGCCGAGCGATTCTCCTTCGGCGTCTCGATATAGCGGTTCACCTCTTTGCTCTTGAAAACCTCCCCCCACGGCAGGAGCAAGGAGAGCAGCTCCTTTGCTTCCAGACGGTGATACCATCCGTAGCGAACAAGGATGAGGAGGTTCTTCAGATCGATCTCCTGATCAAGAAGTTCCAACGCTTTTTGACGATCGGTTTTCTTCAGCCAAGCGGTCGCCTTGCGAATCTCTTCATACCACACCCGGTCGAGCCGGCTCTCCAATTGAAACAGCCCTTCTTCCCGCAAAGACTCTTCCGTATACTCCGGAAGAATCGGATGGTAGGGGGTGTTTGCCGTGGCCTCTACCACCCCATCCCATGAGAGCGCATTGATGAGCGCAGTCCAATCGACCGGATGAAGAATCACCTCCTTGAAGAGGTATTCACTCCGATGACGAATCGGACGACGGTGGATGATCGACGAATACCAGAGTCGAATCGAATTCTTCAGGTTGTCGATCTCGATTTTCCCAAGCAGTTCCGCTACGAACCGTCCCTCCACTCCATCCAGATATTGGGCGATNTCCCGATACAGGGCGATCTCCATCTTGAGCAGAACCAGCTCGATGGATTGGATATCCCCGCTTTGATCATACGAACGGGCCAAGGCGGCATATCGGGTCGGTCTTAAGGCGGCAATCGCATCCACCAGGGTCGGAGCACGCAAAAGAGCCTCGGTAACCGCTTCTTCCCGCGCTTTACCGAGTCGGGCACGCATCTTCGCATTGACAAATCCGTATGTATCTACTGAGCTCATTATGACTCGCTTATTCCATCCAAATTGGTTTTACACACCTCGATGACGATCGCCTGGGCGATCTCTTTCACTTCTTCGGCGGTAAGTCGGGAAGAGCGGTCCAATGAGGCTTCATATTCGGTCAATTGGTCGACCANGTCCGCTTCGGCTTGAGCAATCGTTTCTTGGGCNAGGATTCGATCTTGTTTCAGCGCATCCCGGACAAATGCATTCGCTTCCGTCTGGGCATTGGTGATGATTTCACGAGCTTCCCGCTCCGCATCTCGGACTATTTGCTGAGCCCGATCTTCAACCGTTAATACTTCGTTGATAATATCACTGCGCACGTGCCGACCTCCCACCCTTACAACTCGATATGCTTTCTCTCATATGTTCTTCTTTTTGTTCAAAGGTGTCAAGCAAACATTAGGGCGCAGCGGTGGTGACTGTTTGTTCTGTGGGAGGTGATTCCCAATCACCGATCATCTCGTCAAAGACCAGCGGATCGAAGTAGAAGTCATCGTCCGTCACGAAGGCATCGTCGAAGCCGAAGAACGGGTCCTCATCGAATGACGGGAAGATCGCATTCCAGAAGCTCTCCTCATCCGTTTGCTCGATTACGTTGAGGGTCAGACGGGCATCATACTCATCCGCCACTTCGACATGGAAGGCATCTTCAATCTGAGCCTCAAGAAGTACGGCGACCTTATCGAAATAGCTGACTCGACCTTCAAAGGCGGGGTCGTCCACCTGATAGGACTCAAGAAGCAATATGGTGTTGATTCCCATCGTCTTGGCATCCTGTTCGGGCACATCGAAGCGGACTCCATACCAATCGTCATCCACCTTCAAATCAAAGAGGTAGGATCCGGCTTTCACCTCATTGAGGATGAACCGTCCATCCTGGTCGGTGAAGAGGTAGAGCGTATCGTCCCGATCATGTTTCTCCTCGCCCTCCTCGTTGGTCGTGATCCGATATATCGGCGAGGAGTATTGGATGTACGGGGTTCCATCCTTTTGGATGAGCACTCCACTGACGGTAAATGCCGGCTGCATGCTGATTCTCACGACGAAGCTTTCTCTCCCCCGCGGCGAAAGCGAATACACGAAAGAGCTTCCGGTGGAGAATTCGGTGGGACCGCTGGAGAAAACGGCGACGGTGTTGGTCGTATTGGTGGAAAGCCCATTGTACAATGCGCTTCCGAAGGGACGGGGCAGATAGGTGGGACTGCTGTCGAGGCTTCGGGCGACCGAGACTTGGCCTCGCTTGAGGAGCCCCGTCGGCTTGACCAGGAGGAAGGAATCACTGACGCTGCGCCCAAGGCCGAACGCTCCACCGGCATACGCCAACGCGGTGTTGATCATAACCGTGGTGGTCATATTCTTCTGAGCAAGCGAATACTGGTGCCTCAGATTCAAGGAAGAGAACGTCCCCGAATGATTCCANGACCCGGCGAGAACTCCCGCCCCGAACTTCGGGGGACTGCCATCGAATTCCGTACGAACTCCGCTGTAGGANAGAGTGATGCTGTCATCCTTTGAAGGACGCAGACTCATGCTCAGGTTCGAATTCACCCCGGTCGCTTGAATTGAATTCGTATTGCTCATGCTTGCTTTGGAGCTGATGGAGTAGCTTCCGCTGATTTGACCGGTGAGAATCGGTTTGGGAGTGTTGCTCGAACCGGTTAACGAGATTGAACCGTTTATCGAAAACCCTTTAAAGGGCGAGAAGCCGGTTGAGGCGCTGACCGACCATGTAGCGAGGGACGTATCGAAGGTATAGGCGCCGCTTCCGCTGAGCGAGTAGCGGAGCAGGTTGAANAGGCTGTCGGAGTATGAGAGGGAGACGGAGGCGCTTCCTTTCGAGTCGACCGGTCGGTTGTAGTTGCCGGACAACCCGAGCCGGTTCAAAAAAGACGTTTCACTGATGCCGAAGCGTTGGCCGAGGTTCACGTTATACGAGGCTTTCCATGTATCGGTCTCCACATTTGCAGACCCCTGGATCTGGGTCGATCCGATCATTGTGGCAAAGACGATCCCCAACGATGCCTGGAGGGTTCCGGGGGTGAATGCAAGGTCGATACTCGTCGTCAACGCATCGGTGACACCCAGTTCCTGCCGGTATGTCGCGGTAAACGCTTTCGGGTGGTAGGAAAGATAATCCCCCCCAAGCCAGGGAAGAGCGAACGAGCCCTCCTTATTTGGACCGCGGCTCTGAGGCATGCTGAGTCCGATGGCATAGGTGGTATCGCCTTTGGCCAACAGGCGGTAATCGTATCCGAAATTCAAATAGATCGGTTTTTCCGGTTTGCCGGTGGAAGTCGGTGTCACCTCAATCCGGATTCGGTTTGCCCCTTGAACGAGAATGAAATCCCGCAGGCGGTAGACGCCGGGCTTGAGTCTCCGAGTATAAAAGGACTTGTCGTTCAGGAAGATTTCAACGTCCGATTCTTCGACAATGGTAAGAGTTTCTTCAATCTGAGTACGCTTTGCACCCGTTGTACCGAAAGCGTAGTTTTTTTCCAGACTTATACCGATACTGGACTGGGCTCCGAGGATTTTACCCAAACCGCCGCCGATGTTTCCAAAGGAAAGCCGGATGCTGGCATCGACGAAATCGTAATATCCGTTCCATGAGCCGGGATTATAGTAGGGTTCCTGATGGGAAAGGGTGAAGTTGTAGTTCAGCGCCACCCCGAAGAGGGAAGCGCGATTGGAAACGGAAAGGTTCAGCAGCGTCCGGTTGAATTTACTGAAATCATCCGGATATTCCAACTGACCGAACAGGTTCAAATTCGCCGCCAAGCTGAACCACCGCGGCTTCAAGGGAATTGCCACTGATCGCGTACTGTTCGCGGCGGTTGACCGTGGCGGATGAGAGACTGAGAATTCGTTCGGGCATGTCTTGGATTGAGAACGTCAGATACAGAACGAAAGCCTGTTCATCATACACCGTCTCAACTCCACGTCTTTCCAACTCCTCAGGAGTCACATGGGAGCCAAGATCGGAGAAAATTCGAATACGGGCCGCCATTGTAAGATGTTCGGCGACGTAGAACTGCAGATCCTCCACGTTGACCAGGCGTTCCTCCCCTTCGAAAACAACTTCGATTGTTCCTACAAGATCCTCGTTGACAAAGAGGCGGAAGTAATACGTGCCATCATCATACGCAACGGCGCTATCCTCGCCGACGACAAAGAAGTCCGCCCAAAAATCATCATCGGCGGGCAGCGGTTCAGGCGCCGTCGGATAGAAGAGGTCATACTCTTCTTCGGTGAATACCAACGGATCGAACACATATGGAGGAGGTGGAGGACCGACGAACTCCTCAACAGGAGGTTCTTCGACCAGGGTTCCAATCAAGGCGACGATCTCGGGATCTTCATCGATCTCTTCGGGAAGCGTTGTTCCATAGTGTTCGGCCATCTCCCCGTACGCCTGAAGAATCTCGCTCGCCGACGGATTGAGGAGATCTTCGGCTCCGAAGGTCAGCAGCTGGGTCAACATCACCTCACGATCGACGATCGTTAAGACCAATCCCCCTATGGAGCGCAGCTGCTCTTTACCGCGGACGATGAGGGTATTGTTGACATCCAGAACCGTCTCCCCTCCGTTGCCGTCGATGATCAAGTCGATTCCATCGATCGACTCCGCAAGATCCACCGAAGAAAACGGTCCGTCGCCCAAGTCGGTCAGGACGATCAGATAATCGACGAACGTATGGGCAAGATCCACGGCATGCCGGGCGTTTTCAAGAACAAGATCCGAATCAAAGGTGACGTTCGGGACATCTTTCGGCCCCACAACTCCGACGACGCCGACGACGAAGCCGTTGTAGATATAGAGCTGATACGGCTGAACGACGAAGTACCCCTCTTCATCGAGGGCGTTGATCGCAAGCGACCGGGCGTTCTTCGTTCCTTGGATCTCAAACGGCAAGTATGCGTCGTAGCCCATCTCATCGACTACCAACGCCGCAATCTCCTCATGCTCGGGGGCGATCGATCCGACATCACCGGTGTTGAGGAACAACAGGTTGTCGGAGTAACCCCTTCCCATCTTCATCAGCGTCGATAGCCGGGCAAGACCGAGACCGCCGTTCTCCGTATAGATGTTGCCCTTCACATCGTTGGTGTGCACAATCACCAAGTCAAACGAGGTGCTGCCATCATCACTCTTGATGATCGGAACGATTCCAAACGGATACCCGGAAGGTTCCTCTTCAGGAATCATCGGCTCTTCGGGTGAGGGGCCGATCAAAGCGACGATCTCAGGATCTTCATCGATCTCTTCGACGATGAGAACGGAAGCAGGTTCTTTTTCAATGACGGCAGGAGGCTCTGCGCCAACATCCTCTACAATGGCAACACTGATTGGTTCAGGGGGAAGTTCTTCCGTAAAAACAACAGGAGGCGCTGCCGCCGTTTCCGGCTCAAATACCGCCGGTTCTTCGACTGCGATGGGGCTTGGTTCGACCCTGACCTCTTCCACGGGTAAAACGATCACCTGTTCCTCAATGTGAGGAGCAGGTCTTTCAGGAGGTCTCGTTACCATGTGATAGAGGAAAAACGCAATAATCAATACCCCGATACTCAGAAGCAATCCGAGGAAAACTGCGCTTTTACTAGTTTTTCTGCCCATCGCGAGTCCCTTCTGCTTTGGAAGGTGGTGCGCTATTTCGTATACTTAATGGTTGCTTGATACGTTACACCCGATCCGCTGGATAATCCGTTCGGCCACGGGATCGTCTTTGTTACAGTTTTGCGAGCCAGCAGGTTCATTCCATCCAAGCTTCCAAGAGCATCTTGGCCTTCAAGAAGAACAGTGTTTCCTTTATTGTCGCGAATTTCCAATGTTGCGGCTATCAAGAGCTGGTGGACCGTACCAAGATTGGCGACCGTCACGGCCAGACCGGGGGATCCGTCTTCAAGGGTCGCCGGAGCAAGGGAGCGAACCGCGACACTTTCGACGA
>JGI24709J26583_10004722_pt1 | contig 10175 bp, 7 predicted proteins | sample BioPla2DNA1_FD_26583 | JGI IMG/M metagenome (IMG submission 26583) | reverse complement strand
TGCGGGAGCGTGAGTCGGACATCCTGAGTCCACAGGAGCTTGCCTCCCGCCACCCTGCCTATCGTTGGCGCATTCTCGTGGGACCTACCTACCGTGCCGACATGTTGGCACATCTCGAAAACAACCCCGGTCTATCAGCTTCGGAACTGGCTCGACTAGCCTACGGCTCTTTCGCCACGGCCCACGAGGTCAAGCGGGATTGGAGCGTCCTTTCGATGACACAGTCTGTTTGACGGGAATTATGGCGGGAGGCGGGGACAGGGGCAGGGCCAAAGTATACAAACCGGGGTTTTGAGCTATACTGCGGCGGGCATTTGGGCTAGGAGGTTAATGATGCCGAGATTTTCGTATCGAGACGGACGCTTTTANAAGGATGATGAACCATTTTTCTTTTTGGGCGCTGAATACCAATACTACCGNGACAAACGATCCAACTGGGCCGCNAGATTAGACCAGCTCAAGGCCGCAAATGTAAATGTAGTCTGCTTTTACACCCCCTGGCGTCATCACATCGTCCACGACCCAGTAACAGGTGCCATAAGCTATGATTTTGATGGCACCACCCTGGATTCAAGAGACCTAAAAACCTTCTTGCGTTTAATTCAGGAACGCGGCCTGTACATGCTGGCAAAACCAGGGCCATTTGTGCACTCAGAGCTAAATATTGGTGGACTACCAGACATTACTTCGCCCTCTTTCAACCCCGGCATCGAGCCAGTCAGAATTCACGACGGCAACCCCTTGTTTTGGGAATATGACTACACCTTGATGCCAAGCCCATATGACCAGGCCTTTGATGACTTGGCCAAGGAATGGCTCATAGCTGTAGGCAATATTTTGCGCCCATACGCTGCCCCAAACGGCAACATCATTGCCTTACAACTGCTGGATGAAACTATCTATTGCTCATCCAATGACGCCCCATGGCACTTTGGCTATGATGCCCCTGACGTCAGGGCCTTCCATCGATTCTTGGCCGAAAAATATGGTTCCGTGGAAAAATACAACGCCGCACACGGAAGCGAAATCAAATCATTTTCCTTTGTTAAACCACCTGTTTTGGATCCAAAAACTCCAGTCGCAAGAACCAGAGGCCAAACACTTGACCTAGTCGATTGGGGCGAATTTCAGTGGCGAATCAGGCGCGATATCTATGTCAGATACATTGAATATCTAAATATTGATCTGCCATATCTGACCAACTATGCCGGAATCACACCACCAATCGATGAAAACGTCCCAGACAAACAGGAAAGCTCCACCAAAAACACCCCCCACGAGTACATCAAGCTCTATCCCGAATGGTGGTTTGCCCACAATCGGATTGACCAGGACCTAGATGTCTATGAATACGGCATGATTAGCTGGCTTGGAGTGGCGGCTTATAACGTACCTGACGCCTCAACCCCACCAAAGGACGACGTTAAAGACAACGAGGTCTTTAACCGCTATATAAACACATCCAGGCGTCGCAGAGGTATCAATATTGAAGAAAACTGGGGCTTTGCAACTTTGTATCATCCGATGTCAAAGTATCCAATGATCCCATTTTTCCAAACGCTGGCGTGTGTCGCAGGCGGATGCACAGGCTACGTTGTGTTTACTGCTGTCTCGCACGGTTACTGGCTGGATGACTTGGACAGAACCACGCAAAAGCAGTACCGCACGTTCCCGTCTGATGCTCCAATTGGTGAAAACGGTGAGACTGGGGCGCTTTATGACTCCATGAGCAGCTTAAATCAATGGTTTGCGAAGGAAGGCGCCAATTTCCTTAAGGCAGAGCTTGATATGGACGTCTGCTTGATGGTAGTTCCGGAATATGCCGCGATTTCATCGTGGGTCCCNGAAGATCGTGACCCTTACTGGGTGCTGCCACATGCTGTGCCACGGACTGGCTACAATGTGATTGAACCTGCCACCATGATTTGTAACAACAATGGTATTAACTACGCTATTCGTGAGCTTCCAGCGCTTTCGATTGAAGAAATGGTCGATTATCCGGCTATCACGGTGCACCTCGGGTTTTTCCTGCCAAAGGCCGATCAGCAAAAACTGATTGATGCTGTAAAGGCTGGTGCAACCCTTATCGCCGGTGGTGAACTGCCAGCCTTTGATGAGAACATGAAGCCATGCACTTTACTGGCTGATTTCATTACCAATCCTGGTGAAACTAAAGGCAGAGTGTTTTACAGCACTGGCAACATCTTTAACGATGAGCGTGCATTTTTGGGTAACCTGACTTTGGCTGGTTGGGAAAAACGCGTCGACTATGATGACGGTCTAAAGGTGTTTGTATATCGTCATGAAGCCGATTACTACCTATTTTTCTTTAACTTTGACCGTCATGGAAGCCATGATAAGACTGTAACATTCTACGGTCACAGACTTGACCTGACGGTAGGTTCAAAAACCTGCGGAATAGTCCATGTAAACGCCCCAAAAGACGGCAAGGGCAGATTAGTTTCTTACTTGGTAAAAGGCGTCAACGAATATGAAATGGAAACTGCCGAAGTAGTGTTAAAGTTTGAAGACCAAAAACACATTATCCACGGCGACAATTCCGGATACGACCTGTAGCCCCCGTCTCTGCCCCCGCCTACTTCACCAAGGTGAACCACCTTCCAGGTGGCCACCAGCGCACTACAGCTCTGCCCTTGGAGTACGAGACCGGCACAAAGCCCCAATAACGCCCATCACTAGAGTTATCCCGGTTGTCACCCATCGCCAATATATGTCCTGGCGGGACCACCACTTCTGGATAATCTGGATTACCNGCAGAACTACCCATCATGGCAGGCTCGGAATCTGATGGCCAGGTTGACGCGTTTCTGCAATACCTGTCACCTTGCGCAGAGGGCGGNGCTACGTGCTGCGCTATGTACGTGACGCCACCCAACGTTTCTTGTTGTTTGACACACTTACAATGAGTTCCATCTGCACAGTCCACACTAGTTTCAATTATCTTGGTAGGAATCGGCTTTCCATTTATATGGATGACGTTGTCGATGATTGAAACTCTATCACCTTCAACTCCAATAACTCGTTTTATAAAGTCCTTCCCAGCATCAGGACCATCACCAGGAAATTCAAATACAAAAACTTCACCAGGTTTTGGAACGCCAACTTCGACAAAGCGCCAGTGGGTAAATGGCATCCTCAGGCCGTAGGCATACTTGTTTACAAAAATATGGTCTGAAATCAGAAGGGTAGGAATCATAGAACCAGTCGGAATTTTAAAGGCCTCAAACCAAAAGGCTCTGATTATCAGCGCTATTAAAACTGCAGTTCCAAGAGACCTGAAAGTCTCTAAAAAGCTTGCTTTTTTCAACAATTTGTTATGCTTGACCAAGATGCCTCTTAAAGCCTCAACCGCCATTGCTACGGTCGTTTCGTCATTTTCTTTTAAGGCATCGTCCAATTCCAAAATCTTTTTCTCAAACTGCGATCTGACTTCCGGAGATAGTCTGTTACCACGATAACGAATTATTTTAGTCGTATCGTCTAAAAACTTTTTCGCATCTTTTTTAAGCTTAACAGAGGCTGGTTTTGACACAAAGTAACCCTTTTACAAAACTAAAAACATCTTTTAAAGACCAAAAGAACCGAGTCGGAAGGATAGTTACGCAAGCAAAGCCTGTCAAACAAAAGCCACCAAAACATTTTCAATCTTTATTTCTACATTTGTGTGTAGAAAAGTTAACTAAAGCCATGTCTACAACTGTCCAAAAATAGTTTGTCTGCATTCTTTCGACCAACGAATTTGAATTGTGACCTGATACTCAACATTTTATTAACAAGGCTGTTTAATATATTTGCAATAGAAACAATGACTTAATTACGTTTTCTACTTTTAAACAGCCCCCACCATCTTTAGCTCCTAAAAATTAAAAATATAAAAACAAAGAAACGCCTGTTGAAAGTTGGTGCTTATTGTCGAAGCTTGAATCGAAAGCTAGAATCCCAGGTGCTTTGGGTGAAGGAAAATAGCTTTGTCGGCTGTTGATCAAAAACTGGTTTTAGCATCGGAACCTAAAAGGGCTATCTGGTCACTGGAAATGGACAGGGCTGGAATCCAGTTGAAGCTGGAATCAGCAATGTTTGACAGCTTTTTGCTTGTTTCAAACCTGAAAGTGCTAGTTCCATATGCTGGAAAATCCTTTGATTACACGGCTGGACCAAAGGTTTTACAGTCGTCGCTTACTTTTTTGGAAAGCGTTGAAATCCACTTGTCTTTACCAGATTTGGTTAAAAGAAATAGGGTTGAACGTGACTGGAATATAAATCAGATCAGGGCGTTACACCAAGGTTTAAGCCTAGCTGGTACTGGGATGGGTGTGCCATTTACGCTGGGCGTTCAGATTGCATCAGGGGCTTTTCCTGGCTCTGTAAGACTTGAATTTGTAAAACCAAGGTTTTGGGGTTTTGTACCTGATGATTGGGATTACCTGCCAACTAGAATCATTGCGGGAATAAACCCAGCTTTGAGGTTGGATTTTGGTGATGATTGGGTTGAAATTGGGTTACTTAGACCGTTACTGATCCGCCTGATTACTGGGTTGGGATACAAAATGCCAATCTTGGATGGCATTGGCTTGACTAGCTGGCGCCACGAGGATGGCAGATTGATTTTGTCCTTTGGTAGACTGGTCCAAGATGAAAGCGCTTCAAAGCAGCCTGATCGCAAACCCCTTCAAAACACACCTGAATCCACTGCAAGGGCCTGTCTGCAGGAGTTGACAACTGGTGGTCATAATCAGGCTGTTGTCGAAAGGTTCCTTAGATCCGGAGTTGCGGCGCCTAGATTTGCGACCGAGGTCATATCCAGAGCCTTGATTTTAGGTCAGGACAGACCTGAATCGGTTTTACCACACTTGGTAATAATGGTTTTGGCTGATGCTGGAAAACAGTCGCATTCGTTATTAAACAATCTTTCGAAGGATCAGATACTTCACAACACCAAGCGATTATTGGCTGCTGTAGAACTGGAAGGGGACCCATCTCAACTATTTTTGGCCGCGCAGTTGGTGGCAAAAGTAAGTTTGGGCATGGATCCCGACTATGCCTTGAAAATGCTTGAAGAAGTCAGATATCGTGGGATTGAAACAACTTTGGTGTTGCAATCCTTAAGTTTGGCTCTCGATAGAACCGGTCAGCATGAAGAGGCTCGGGTGGTCAGATCAAGAGCTTTGGCGCTGGTNCCAACAGGTCAGACTGCTAAGACGCTGGTTTTGATTACTGAACAGCTGGAATCCTTTGGGTTGACNGAGGTTGCTTTACAGTGGCTTTTGGATGTTATCGATCAGTGCGACCAAGGTTTTTATGGTTCCGAGAGTAAGNCGATAAAGAATAAGGCCACGTTAATGNTGGCCGCCAGAGAGTCGTTAGATACACAGCTTATTGGTCAAGCTAGAGGGCGATTACTGGGGCTTTTGGATGAAAATCCGCTTGACGAAGAGGCGCTTAATCTCTTGCTTGCAACTTCAAGCGGAAGTCGCCAAGTAGCCGAGGCAATTTCACGCTTTAAAGAGGCAGCCAACGCGGCTCATGGGATGCAACGAGCTGGATTTCTGCTTGAAGCTGCGTCTGCCACCCTTGATAGACTTGGCTTGAAGCATCAGGCAATTGAACTTTTGGAACAATCNCTTGAGGCAGCCGCTGAAAACCAGGCTTCTATGGTTGCATTGGACAGGCTGTACAATGATTTGGGATATGAGGAGCGACGTTTGGCCTTAATTTTGAAGCGAATTGAGCTGCCTTGCACTCCAAACGAGTTGGATGAATTGCGTTTTGAAGGGGCAAGGCTGGCTTTTGATTCTGGAGCAACGGATACGGCGGCACAGCTGCTGACTGCTTTGTTGGAAGGGGACCCCACGCATGTTTCAGGCTTGGAACTAGCACTTGAGGTGGCTATATCGATCAAGGACAACGACTGGGCCAAAAGAATCAGTAACACCCTGTCTGACCTGGGACATAAGCCAGATTTCAATGCTACTGGGCAACCTAATAAATCTGCTGTCGCTGTGCAAAGACCGGTTGCCAAAGACAATTTAGAGGATGATTCGGATGGAATTGAATTTGAACCTTCCATCAGCGAAGAGGAAGATGTAGAAGACCCAGACGACATCGCATTATTAGACGCTGATTCAGAAGAGTTAGATTTGTTTGAAGCTGAGGCCCAGTGGCTGAATCAGCAGATGGAGATTGGGGCAGAACAGTTGCTTCTTGGAAATCCAATGGAGACCTTGTCAGCGGCGCTTGAGGTTTTGGAGGTTGATCCAGTACACCTGGAGGCCCTGCGTCTTAGCGTTCAAGCCGCCGTTGCAGTTGGTGACCTTGATTTAGCTGTTCAGTTGGGGCGACGATGGGTTGATAGGATTTTTACCCCATCGCAACAGGTTTTGGCGCTTTTGGAATTGGCCGACATTCAGCTGCTTAGTTCCGAGGATCCAAGCGATGCTGTTGCTAGTTATGCCAGGGTNATGTCAACAATNCCGTGTCATCAGGAGACGTTGGCTACGGTGCTGAATTTAGCGAAACTGCACCCATCCGATGCGTCAAAAATCTTGTTGCCCGTAGTAGCTTCTGCTGTATCTACAGCTATGGACCTGGAAACTGAAGAACGAAATCGTTGTGCTGACCGCCTTTATGAGATTGCAGGCGCGGTGTGGGACGATTTGGAGCTTCCCGAGACTGCTTTATCAATCTTGGAACTATCATTGGGCTTGCACCTGACCACGAAGCGGCTACATCGGATCTCATCATTTTGTATCAGGCTTTGGGACGTTTAGCCGCAGCTGACGTTTTGCAGCAGATGTGATAGCGTAGTCCTCGTTGAAGTAAACGAGGTGCCAGGATATGCGAGCGATTAGCCTGTCATTTTCGGTCATTTTGTTTTCAACGGTTGCATTTGCCTCAACTCCTGCCGTTTTGGTTATAGATGAACAGATCCCTTCAGGAACTTCAGGCATTAATTGCAAATATTCCCGAGTCCTACGAAGTGATATCGCCCGAGAATCTGTCGATTCATCTAAAAAACCGTTGGACTGCGACTAGTGAATGCAGTGTTGATGATGAAACAAAGGCCTTAATACATAAAGCCTACACCACTGGTTATAAGTGTTTTTATGAAAAAACGGACCTGCGTTGTGCGGCAAAGCAGTATCAGATAGTTCTTAATGAGCTTGAACAACAACCCTACATTTTGCATGCAGATTCCAACCAAAGACTGAAGCTTGTGGAAGCCTTACTTATGTGGCTACACGTGTCGATGAACTACAAAAAATTGGGCCATCCAAGGGATCTGGCAAAAAGGATTGGACATTTGTTTGGACCCGACGAGATTGCAAAAGCAGACGTTCCACCAATGGCCAAAACTCTGCTAGAAGAGGTCAGGTCTGAAGTTCAGTGGGGTTATCCAACAGTTAACTTGACTGCGATTGGCTTGGAGGCTGATGACTTACTGACCTTGGTTGTTGATGACGCCGTAGTTGGCGAGTTTAAAGGGACACTGTCGTTTTTGGCAAGTCCTGGAGAACACATTTTAACTGTTATTTCCAAGCGTTATGGCTCCTTTGAAAAACGTGTAACTGTAAATCAAGACACTGATTTAGCCATAGATCTGAATTTATCTAAAAACTTCAAATTCCACGAAACGTTGCCTGCGTTACTGGTAGAAGATCAAAAAGTGCTTCAGGCGTTACAACATCAAGAAGATATTGCAGTTATTTCAATATCGGAATTGATCAAAGATGCTCAAAGTAAGGCAGTTACTGTAGACACGGTTCGCACCAAGCTAGACAACCAATCAATAGGCTCGATCACAACTGGCTTGTGTTCTGCCGGTTTCCTTGCCGCTGGCATAGCTTTAAATGTACAGGCAAACCAAAGTGTGCAGGCAATTAACACTGGGACCAATCGACTTGATTTGCACAAAAGGCAAAAGGCAGGATCCATCGCCTGCTACACCCTAGGTGGGGCCGCTGGATTGACCGCCATCTTGTTGGCCGTGATAAAACCGGCAAAAAAAGCGCCTGCAGCAGCAGTGTTACCTTTAGAACAAGGAGCTGCAATAAGTGCGACTTTTAGCTTTTAAAAAATTGAACAGGATTTGTTGCCCATTATAAGGGTGACTAAAAGGAGCCCAGCCGCAATAACCAAAAGCCACTTGATAGTTTTGCTAGGCTTGCCCCCCTCGTCTTGGGATTCTACTTCTCGACGAATTTCGGCCAAACGAAGCATCAATTCGGCCATTTGAACCTGTGAAAGTTCAGGTTTTTCTTCATCAACAGTACTGTTGTTTGGCTTTTCTTCCATCGCACCCACTCCCGCCAGATTCTGCACCTTGAGTTGCAGTTTTTCAACGGTTGACCCACTATCATAGCGCCTTTTTGAGGTGCTGGCCGGTGGCTGAGAGTCAGGCAATTTTATTAGACAGGGTGCCTTATCGCGACAGNGACTTGATTCTGACCTTGCTGACCAAGGATTTCGGNGTAATTCACGCTATTGCCAGGGGCGCCAGAGGATCAACAAGGCGTTTTGCCGCAGCCCTTGATTTGTTCGTGGTCTCTACAGTTTCCTGGACGCNAGGTAAGTCTTCCTTGGTGACTCTGACCCAAGCCTCAGTCATAAAGCAGTTTCCAGGTATATTTGANTCTCTGCACAGGTTGGAAGTTGGTCAAATGGCCACGGTGCTGNTCAGAGACCTGACTTTTGAAGCGCCAGCTGGAGAGGCTATGTTTTTNCANCTGTTGCAGACATATACAGCATTAGAAATTGCCGACGATAGTGATGCCCTTAATCACTTACTGCTCTTGGCGGTAAATCTGCTGGATGAGATAGGCCACTTTGGGCGCAATTGCCCAAGGTGTGGGGCACAACTAGAGCCTCCTGGACTGCTTTTAATGGCTGATGGGACTGTTTTGTGTCGCACCTGTAGTTCATTTGCGGTTGGTGTCCCTGCAGACCAACTGTTTACCGACGATAAATCAAGTTTTGACCCGTCACACACCGCAAATTTGATAGCCACTTTGATGTCGGGGACTCTTGGAAGACCCTATCAACTACGAGGCCTTAGCTAATCTGCGGACCCAAATAATCAGGGTTGCAAACAAAAACAACACGAAGGGGCTAGCCATAGTGGGCCCGCTATTACAGCCAGCAGATTTTTTGGCTTTGACACAATCCTCTTCATCTGTCTGACCGTCGCAGTCGTTGTCAATGCCGTCGTCACAGATTTCAGGTTCTGGAGTCCCAGGTTTTGCCTCACAAATCACAGATGAGCCGTCATCAGAACACCTGGTTTTTCCAAAGGCCCTACAGGCACCTTCGCCTATTGAGCATTCAACTCCAACTTCGAAGCCTTCATCGACTTGGCCATCACAGTCATTGTCTATACCGTCACAGATCTCTTCAGAAGGTTCAATTACTTGGGCTAGGCAAATCTGACCAAGCTCCTTGTCACATGCGAAAACCCCGATTTGAGCGCATGCCCCAAGCCCTTCCACGCANGCTTCGCCAACGTTAAATCCCTCGTCAGTTTCACCGTCACAGTCATTATCGATACCATCACAGATCTCTTCAGAATCTTTGGCGTCAGGCCCGTCAGGCATTGTTGAGCACGTAGCGCCAGTTCCATCCACCTTACACGTTACAACGCCTTTTCCGCAGTTACCTAGCGAAACGCAGCCGGCACCAAGGGCGAGCCCCTCAAAGGTGTGGTTATCGTCGACAATGCCGTTACAGTCGTTATCGATCCCATCACAGGTGACCTCAACCTCTTCGTAGCCTTCAGGATAAGGACAAATCCAACCGGCAGCCCCTTGGCAAGTTGGGACAGTGCCGGCGCAGATCCCCTTGTCAAGGCATGAGATGGTTGGTTCAACATCTTCATCNGTCAGCCCATTGCAATTGTCGTCAATACCGTTGCAATACTCCGGCATGCCTGGCCCAATTTTGGGGTTGTAATCGTCGCAATCGCCTTCGTCTTCCGCCCAACCATCGTTGTCATTGTCGCAGTAATTATTGGCCTCACCTGGNGTGCCAAAATTCCTGTCTTCTCCGTAAGTCTTGCGAGCAAGGCACCAACCCTTGGGAATTCCATCGATGTATGGCTCAAGCGAGATTGACTTTCCCACTTCCACTGAAATCAAATCCGGCCCATAGGAAACTAAATCAAC
>JGI24709J26583_10004718_pt1 | contig 10183 bp, 9 predicted proteins | sample BioPla2DNA1_FD_26583 | JGI IMG/M metagenome (IMG submission 26583) | reverse complement strand
TAGGCTCTAACCTTTTATTGTTTGGGAAACGCCGTATGCCGAACGGCACGTACGGTGTTGTGAGAGGAGTGAGAGGTAATCTCTCCTCCTACTCGATTATTAGCGCAGAGACAATTTCATCATAGGATCCGCTGCTTTTAAATCTCTAAATATAAATATTTCTGTGACACAGACAAGATCCATTATTTCATTGATAATTTGTCAATGAAAGTCAATTTGTGGCTCCATTGCGTTTGGATTTGAAATTTGGGTGTGTTTGAGAGGAAGGAAAAACTCCTTGTAAAGTTTTTCCTTCGATTGATTAGAAATTAGTATGGATCAACTTCGTCTTCTGGCTTTTCAATACCACTTATCATCTGTTGATAGTAGTCTAAAGCTGAGTTGTCAGGATTCATCATGATTTCATTAAACACGTGCTTGATTTGCTCAAGAACGCTTGCTCTGCAGATGAATACAAGCTGAGACTTTTTCTGACCTTCAGGCCAGTTTCTTAACTCTGACAGTGGGTATAAATTACCTAGCACGCCGTGAATAACAATTGGCTTTTCCTGATCCTTTAGATTTAAGATACCTTTGATTCTAAGAATTGAATCTCCATACTGCTCCTGAACTGCAGAGATACCTGCAAATAGAGCTAATGGATCAACTGGAGAGTCATACTCTAAGCTAAAAGAATCTATATCAGAGTGAGCAATAATCTTTGGTTTTACCTCAAGAATAGAACCGTTAATTGAAGCAGGTCTGAATGATGAAGCTATATTAGGGTTCTTGAAGTTAAGCCATGATGTAACCTTGCTGTCAAATTCCTGGTTTGTATTCTTATAAGGGCCGATATCAAAAATGATTTTTGGTGAGATATGCCCTTTGATTGCAGGGAATATCTTTACTGAAGGATTAATCTTTTGTGCAACTTCATAGATAGCATCAACTTCATCAGAATCAATCAGATCAGTCTTACTTACAATGATGATGTCAGCCAGTGCAATCTGTTTTACTGCTTCATACTGCTTCTTAATCTGATCTCTGATAAACATGCCGTCAAGTACTGTAATAGTACCGTCATGATAGTAATGATCAAGCAGAAAATCATCGCCGTTTAATGTGCCGATAACACCTGCAGGATCAGCTAGACCTGTAGTTTCAATAACTACACGCTTGAATGAAGGAATTTCGCCTCGTTGTGCTTTTATTAGGTTAATGGCAAGACTGTCTACAAGAGCCCCCTGTAGAGAGCAGCAGATACATCCTGATTGAAGTAAAACTACTGAAGAATCGACAGATTCAACTAATTCGTGGTCTAGTCCTACGTCACCAAATTCATTGATAAGTACCAAAGTATCTTTTAATTCTGGACTGTTAACCCAATGATTTAATAGAGTTGTTTTTCCGCTACCTAAAAAACCTGTAATTATGTTAACGGGAATTTTATTCTCGTCATTCGAGTTAATATTATCTGACATTTTATATTTAGTCCTGTTCTACCAAGAATGCCAACGCTTTTGCCAGGCATTTGATTCTAAATTCATCGCTTTCGTTTATTATATCGTGAAAAGAGTCTTCGATAAGCTCAAATTTAGGGGGTATTGGATCTAAATGATGTTTCAGAAAGAATCGTCTGCTTTCATTGGTGTTTACTACTTTATCTTCGGTTGGTGCCTGAACATAAACAGGAATTGTAAATTCAAATTTTGTTTTAAAGAGCTCTAACTGCTTCAATAAAGCTTCTTTTACGAATTTAAATGTAGGTCCACCAATAGTGTAATTAGGATGGATTCTGTAGTACTCATGGTAGTTGTTGTAACGTACTTCATTATGAGAATGTATATTGCGTTCAAATGGTACCTTTTTATAAGCCTTACCATGAGGAGTGTACATCCTCTGAGTAAAAGGAAGTGACCCCAAAAGTCTTATAATTCCACATAAAATCGCCTTATTCAATCTAAAGTAAGGCCAGATATATGGGGCAATTAGAGCTGCTTTAGATGGTTTATTAGGACTATTTTTAATAATATCCATAGAGATTAAGCCACCTAAAGAGAAAGCTAGTAATTTGTAATCTTTAATTTTTAACTTATCTAAAATAAAGGTAACGTCTTTTGCCAAGTCTTCAAAATGCTCAATATGACATTTCTGTTGGTTTTCTAATAATCTTGTAGAAGTAGCCTGACCACGACCAAAACAGACGATGGCACCGATTTTCAGTTGAGAGAGTGTGTAGAAAAACTCATAGAACTTGTGAGCGATTTCNCCTCGACCTGGAATAATAACGATCTTAGCAATAGGATCTTTAACAATAAGACGTGTTGCTGTAATAGTAAGACCTTCGTCGTTTATGAAGGATAAATTCTCAACATTTGATAGATAGAATTTTTCCAACTCGTCCTGTTTTTTAACTAGAGTTTCTGTATCTAAAAAAGCATCTTCAAAATTAGTCATCGCCATACCTTTTCCCTTGATTTTTTTCTATTAAAGTAAAGTATAAAAGGCACAAATTGCAATAAGTTGTTGAATTGGTGGGATTAAGATCACATAACAATTAAGTTAAGATAAACTAATTAGATGTAATGTTTTATTTACGGCGATAAATAGTGAGTACGTTTGGTACAGCTTTTATTCGTTTAATAACAGATGACAAATGATCTCTGTCGTGTACTGACACTACCAAATTAATTTTAAATGTTTTTTCATCAAGAAGATCTGAATTGATACTCTCAATTCTTGAGCCGGCGATATCAACAGCATTAGAAATCTCAGAAACAATTCCCTGTCTGTTTTCGATATCAATCTGTAAGCCTGCTTTAAAATCCATATTAGAAGTTACCGCATAGTTCCAGGTAACATTTAATGACTTACCAGGACCTAACTCACTTTGTCTTAGATTTTTACATGACTTGGTATGAATTACCACACCTCTTTCCTGAGCAATATGAGCAATAATATCGTCACCAGGAATTGGCATACAGCATTGAGCAAAGGTAAATGGCATACCACCAGTGCCTTTAACCGGTAGCTCTAAGTGATTGTGGGTATGTGGATCTAGGAACTTGGCAACAGCTACAGTCAGGATATTGCCCATTGCAATATCTGTGTATAGAGAGTTTAAATCCTGTTCTTTGAAGTTGGTTAAGATATTTTCGATTGTCTCTTTTGATAGAGAAGTTTCGATGTTCTTAATGCGAAGAGCATTGTTGAGTAATCTGCGTCCGATTAACTGACACTCTTGAGAACGTAAACCCTTTAAGTACTGACGGATTGAAGAACGAGCGCGAGAGGTTACCACTGTTGATAACCAGATAGCGTTAGGAGTTGCTACAGGAGAGGTAACAATTTCTACAGACTGACCAGACTCCAATCTTCTTGATAATGGGAATGCCCGGTGATTAACTCGAGCACCAACGCAGTGATTACCAATTTCAGAGTGAAGAGCATAAGCAAAATCTACAGGAGTAGCACCTTGAGGCAAGTTGTAAATCATGCCATCAGGAGTGAATACAAAAATTGAATCAGGGAAAAGATCGGTTTTAACATCCTCTACGAATTCCATTGAAGAGCCGGCACTTTGCTGAAGATCGATTAAATCCTTAATCCAGCTTTGAGCATTCTTTTGTGAAGCTGTAGATACAGACTTAGATCCATTCTCTTTATATGCCCAGTGAGCGGCAACACCACGTGCAGCCATCTGATCCATCATCTCTGTTCTGATTTGGATCTCAATTGGAACTCCATGAGGGCCAACTAGTGAGGTATGGAGAGACTGATAACCATTAAGTTTAGGAATGGCGATGTAATCTTTAAAACCATTAGGTCTTGGTCTGAAAAGATTATGCATCTGGCCTAAAACTCTATAGCAGGAATCAACGTCTTTAAGAATGATTCTAAAGCCGTAAACATCCATAATCTCTCTAAATTGAAGCTCTTTATTAACCATCTTGCGATAGATAGAGTAAAGTCTCTTCTCACGGCCTGATACTTTAGCCTCAATATTTGCTTCTTTGAGTCTTGCCTTGATAGCTTCAAGAATATTTGATACAACTTCTTTTCTATTGTTGCGTGCTCTTGTTACAGCTGCTTTGAGCACACGATATCTCATTGGATAGATAGAAGCCATGCATAGCTCTTCAAGTTCTGCACGGATATCTGAAATACCTAATCTGTTGGCAATAGGTACAAAAACCTCTAAGGTCTCTTTTGCAATGCGGACGCGTTTATCAGGTCTTAATGCACCTAGTGTTCTCATATTATGAGTTCTGTCGGCAAGCTTAATCAGAATAACTCTAATGTCCTTTGTCATTGCAAGGATCATTTTTCTGAAGTTTTCCATTTGAGCTTCTTTGTAGTCATGGAAACGTAACTTGTCTAGTTTAGTTACGCCATCTACGATCTCATTAACTGTAGGTCCGAACTCCTGCTCAAGCATGGCTGCTGTGATTTGAGTGTCTTCAACTACGTCATGAAGAAGCGCTGCCTGAACTGATTCTACATCAAGATGCATCTGTGCAATGACAGTTGCAACAGCAATTGGATGGATAATGTAAGGTTCGCCAGAAGCTCTTTTCTGTTCTTTGTGTGCGAAGTCTGCAACGAAGAAAGTTCTATCGATAAGTTCGATTGCTACTTCTGGAAGATATGAGCACAGCAAGGCACGCATATGCTCATAGTAGCGGAAATTTGGAGAAGATAAAGCTTGTTCTAGTGGAGTTTTTCCTTCACACTTAGGTATTAAACAGGTATCTTCTCCCATATAGAGACCCTCTTAGTTGAACATCTCTGCGCCATCAATAGGTGCAAACTCATTGTCTGCAGGTTGAATTGAAGTGTCTCTTAAATGCTCTTTTCTGTCTTGCTTATCTAAGAATTCCTTAGTGATAAGACCTTCTTCGATTTCTCTTAAAGCGATAACAGTAGGCTTGTCCTTCTCTTCTTCAACAAGAGGATTGCTGCCTAAAGCAATCTGGCGTGCACGACGAGCTGCAAGAAGAACTAAATCAAAACGATTGCCTACTTTTGCAACAGCATCTTCAACGGTAACTCTAGCCATTTGTATTTACCTTCTCTTGAACTAATGTTCATCTCTTTCTAGGTAACCAACTCTAACCTGATCTGATTGTATCACCTAGAATAAAAAAAACTATGATTTCATACTTAAAACGCATAAATGCACGTTACAGTGCATAAAAAATTACTCAAATATTAATGAGTTCCTTTCTTTTGCATTGCTTTTAAAAGGAATGAATTGCTGTTAAGTGTGAAAAACTAGTCCATTATACACGAAAAATATCAAAGCTATTAATCTTTTGTCTCAGCAAAAAGGTTATTAATAGTGTTTTTTTGTTTTTCTAATGTAACTCTATTTGAAAGAATAATTGACCTTAAATTTAACAGTGTTTCTTCAAAGTCGTCATTGACTAAAACAAAATCATACTCATCAAAATGAGAAATTTCATTTACTGCTTTTGACATGCGGCTTTTAATTACTTCTTCAGAATCTGTAGCTCTGCCAACCAAACGGCGATTTAGCTCCTCTAAAGATGGAGGAACGATAAAAATTCCTTTAGCATCTGGTGTTTGCTTTCTAATCTGCCTTGCACCCTGCCAATCGATGTCTAGAAGTACGTCTTTGCCTTCGTTTAACCAAGATTCAACGATTTCTTTTGAAGTACCGTAATAGTGGTCAAATACGTGCGCATATTCATAGAATGCATCGCGTGCAATCAATGCTTCAAATTCTTCATTAGTTACAAAATGATAACTTACGTGATCAGTCTCACCTAGACGTGGTGCACGAGTAGTGTGTGAAACTGATAATCTTAATTTGTCATCAAGATTAAAACGGGTTAGTAAAGCATCAATTAATGAAGACTTACCAGCTCCAGAAGGAGCTGAAACAATAAATAGTGTACCTTTAGTCATTATTATCTAATGTGTCTGTTGTATCTGTATGGAATAATGTAAACCAGTTCTTCAAAACTGCGCGTGCTTCGTCGACACCGATTTTACGTAAAGCAGAGAAAGCGATGATAGTAAAGTTTCCTCCGAACTCACTTAGCTGAGTTTTAACTTCACCTACCATTTCCTTGCGTTTGTTTACACCAAATTTATCTGCTTTGGTTAATAAAATCAAGCAAGGAATATTTGCAGCAATACTCCAGTCGATAATCATTCTGTCATGATCTCTTAATGGAGTGCGGATATCCATAGTTACTACGAGTCCACATAAACATTTTCTTTTCTGAAGATAATCGGTCATAGCTTTCTGCCATTGACGCTTCATATTTTCAGGAACCTGTGCATAACCGTAACCAGGAAGGTCTACTAGAAATTTGCCATCATTTACTTTGAACAGGTTAATTAGACGTGTGCGTCCTGGAGTGCGACTCGTTTTAGCTAATGTTTTTTGATCACAGATAGCATTAATTGATGAAGATTTTCCAGAATTAGAACGACCGATAATTGCAATTTCAGCGCCACAGTCAGCTGGTAATTTGCTGATATCTGGGGCGCTGGTAACGAAAGTTGTCCTTCTAAAATCTATGACATCTTTTTTGATAGTGTCTGACATTTAAATATCTTTAGTGTATTGCTCTAGAATGTCATCAGGTGAGATTGAGCCGCGCTTCTCAAAGTCCTTGAGAGCAACGAAACTGGTGTCATCCATAGCTAGTTCTACATAAAATGCGTTGCCACTCTCTGTATGGAAAGTAACTTTGCCGTATTTAGGGTTATCTAAATTAACAGAGATGCTAATTAGAACCTCACGAGGTAATACTAGCATTTTTGGCTGTGATTGGTCGATTCTAATATGTAATTCTTCGCTAATTTCTCTAGTGAAATTACCTAGAATCTGATTCATTAACTCGCCTAAAGTATTGCTTACCTCTTCCTGAGTGTAGTTTTTGGCGATATCATCTGATGGTATACCCATATTCTCTAGGTATGAAGTGTAAATCTCCATTGCAGTTTCTTTAGGGAAATTGATAACAACCATGCCTGAGAAAGAGCCTGTGAACATCACAAAGGTGCCAATATCAGGAGTTAGTAATGTCTTTGAAATTTTTTGAACAAGAGGTGCGAATTTGGTTTCTAAAGCTGTAGCTGTAGTGATTACATTAGCAACACTCTTGCATAGAGTTAACATAATATCGGTGCTGCCTACGCTGTTCTTGTTTTCAACATTGTTTTCTATCATATACTCATGCTCTCCAATAGATAATTACAGTATATATGATAGGTTATAAGAGATTATATTTGTGTGAGCAAATTTAAAAACAATAAAAATAAAAGCGCGACAAAGAGTTCACTAAAAACTTTGTCACGCTTTTGTTTAAAGTTAATTAAACAGCTAGTTTATATTTAGCTCTTTTATCTTACGGGTTAGAGTATTACGTCCCCAGCCTAAAAGTTTTGCTGATTCCTGCTTGTGGTTACCTGTAAAGGTTAGGGTAGTCTCCAGCATAATCTTTTCAAATTCAGGTACAGCCTCAGCTAAAATATCATGTTCGCCAGATTTTAACTTGCTGTCTACCCATGCTCTTAAAAGCTCCTGCCATGAAGAGTTTTCCTTGCCTGTAACAGCATTTGTAACAGCAGGTTTGTTCTGTGGAGTATTAGCATGTAGGAACTCTGATGGTAAATCTACCAACTGAATATCTCTACCTGTAACCATTATAGTTAGGTACTTACACAAGTTCTTTAACTGTCTTACATTGCCAGGCCATGGAAGACGGCATAGGAATACCAAAACCTCAGATGTTAGCTTCTTTGGTTCTGTGTGAGAATCAATGGCGCTTTGAGCTAAGAAATGTTTTGCCAGCATAGGAATATCATTATTTCTGTCTCTAAGAGGAGGAATATTGATATTGATGATGTTCAGTCTGTAGAACAAATCAGAGTTGAAAGTACCTTCAGCTATCTTCTCCTCAAGATTATGAGAAGTTGAAGCAATGATACGAATATTTGCATGAATAGGTTCTGTAGCACCAATAGGTGAGAACTCCTGCTTTTGTAATAGCTGAAGAATTCTATTCTGGCAATCCATTGGTAAATCAGATATTTCACTTATAAACAGTGTTCCACCTTCAGCCTTAATCAGAGCGCATTGTGACAGGTCTTTGTTTATATCACCAAATAGCTCGTATTTAACCATCTCAGGTGGAATTGAAGCTAGGTTCAATGAAATGAACTTTGCCTCCTTTCTTTCGCCGTGGTTATGTAAAGCTTTAGCCACCTGGCTTCTGCCTGTACCAACTTCACCATGGATTAAAACAGGTAAATCGGTTCTTGAAATTCTACCGATAAACTTGAATACTTCCTGCATTGCAGGGGATTTACCGATAATCTCAGCTTCCTCAGTGCCTTCTACGTGAGCTGCCTCCATTGGAGATACAGATCCGCTAGCCTGTTCTTGAGCCTTCTGATTCATCATTTGAATCATGTTTACGCGGTGAACAGCAGCTCTTCTGATAACGCTGATAGCCTGCTCGATATCAAATGGTTTAGGTAAGTATTCGAAGCTGCCTTCTTCGTAAGCGTCAATTGCTGCAGTTAGATCTGAATGTGCAGTCATGATAATAAATGGAATATTCTCATCAATTTCATGAACTCTTTTAATCAGCTCTAAACCGTCGATGCCTGGCATCTTAATATCAGATACGATAACATCTGGAGTTTCCTGCTCAAGTGCTTCAAGAGCAGCTTCACCTGTTTCAAAAAGTCTGTGGGTAATGCTATTTGCATCTAATGCTTTATCGAATACGAAGCGAATACTTGCATCATCATCAATAACCCAAATCATTGGATTCATAGCTTTTATTCTCCGTGAATCTGCTTTTTAATAGGCAGAATAATTTTAAAAGTGGTTTTTGTGGCATCAGACAGGCACTCAATTGTGCCCTGATGTCTTTCAATAATATTTAAAGCCAATGACAAGCCCAGGCCATTTCCGTTAACCTTGGTTGTAACCATTGGAAAGAAAATTGTTCTTAAAATATGGTCTGGAATTTCAGGACCATTATTAGAAATTGAGATAATGATAGCTGTTGGGTTCTTGGTTTTTCTTACTATAGTTGTAAGACTTGCTCTTGTTTTAACCTCTATTACAGGATCTGGAGTTTCATCATCATTTAGTGCCTGTATTGCATTATTTACAATATTTAAGATAACCTGCTCTACAGAATCTTTATCAAGGTTTAGCTCAGGTAAGCTTGGATCATAATCACGAATAATTTTGATTCTTTTAGATTCAGGCTGCATATTGATTAGTGTTAAAATCTTTTCAATAAGATAGTGCACATTAACCATGCATAGCGGATTAGGTTTCTGTGGACCTAACAGGTTGTTAACTAAAAGTTTTAATCTATCGGTCTGCTCAATAATTACCTTGGTGTAATCCTTAATACCAGCAACATTTGATCCGAAGGTCATATCAATAAGCTGTGCCGCACCACGAATACCTCCTAATGGATTTTTAATTTCGTGGGCAAGGCTTCTAATTAAATCGCGAGCAGCTGTGTATTGATAATTCTGCTGGATTTGATTGATGAGTTTTTCCTGATGAGAAACAGTATGTATTTCTATAAGTAAACCATCGAATTCTTCTACGTTGTAGTGAAAGATTACTACGTCAGCTTTAGTTGATTTTCCTGGTATTGGGGAAAGCATAACGCCAGGTGCAGAGAAGCCCTGAAAGTCTTCTTCAAAGTTTGTTTCTTTAATGGTCTGTAATAAGGATTCTTCGCTAGGATCGATTAAATCCTCAGCTCTGTGACCCATAAGTCTTGTTCTTGAGATTCCACACAATTGTTCAGCAGCTGTATTGGCATAGACAATTTTAAAATCCTTGTCTGTGATAAGTACTGCTGTTGCTAAATTTTCTAAGACGTTTGCTTTCTTTCTGTCTAACATTGTGCATCTCAATGGTTAGTAAATTGATTATTCACTATTTTGAGACACTTTAGCATATTTTTGTTGCATAGCACAAAAATAGTGCATGGAGAATACGTGGATTTAGGTTCGTAGTAGCAAAATATATCGTTAATATTCAGTATATTAAGCCGTTTCAGGCAACAAAAAAGCCTGTATCAAAATAGTATGAACCCCATTATTGATCACATGATTGATAATGGGGTTTTGTTATGAAATTAACTTATGAAGAAAGACTTCTAGTTGTTGAAGATCATAAAAGGTA
>JGI24709J26583_10004716_pt1 | contig 10191 bp, 6 predicted proteins | sample BioPla2DNA1_FD_26583 | JGI IMG/M metagenome (IMG submission 26583) | reverse complement strand
TTAGGCTTGCGTTTATCGCCCGGGGGCTATAAACCAATACTGTGGCTACTTCAGCAGCAGAAAAGGTTGCCCCGCACAGGGGTGTTTTGAAACTCGCGGGTATCCGGGTGAAAGCCGAAGCCGCCTATCTTACTCCGTGTGTATGCGGCGCGGTATGCGGGGTGTACACCACCCCGGAAAACAACACCTGGGTGCACTGCCCGTCGTGCCGGCGGCAGGGCACCTCCGTGGAGTACGTAATGGCGGCCAAGCAGATGCCGCCAGAAACCGTAGCCAAGCATCTTATGGAAATCGGCGCCACACAGAAGGCCGCAGACGAGCTGATAGCCGCTGCCAGCCACGCTCCCACGCTGGCGTTCCGTGATCTCTGGGAGCGTGCCAAGCAAAACGTGGAACCCGAACGCATCGGGCAGGGCGCCATGACTATCCTGCAGAACGAGCGAGTATACACCGGCTGGAACAACGTTCCACCTGGTGTTGGCATTCTGTTCAAGCACGATTTCGCCGTGGTGCGCAACCGGTATCCAGCGAGTAATCTGCGGTTGAGAGGCGTGCAGCAACACAAAGTGTACATCGCACTTGCCAGATACGATGTCCCGGGGCGGGTGTGCGGGATAACCCTGGTGCACCCCGGCGGCATTGGCAACGGGTACTCTAAGTTTGGCACCGATATCCCGTTTACCGGTGGTATTGCCATCGACGACATGAGCATCACCAACCGCGCGCCGGTATACGTATTTGACGACCCCAGGGCCTCACTGCGGTTTCAGGCCAAGGCCTACTACGCGTTGGGTAAACACATCCGTGTGGCATCTTATACCCCGGACACCGTGGATTCCAGCTGGGATCACCTGCGACAGTCCCAGATACTGTATCTGGCTACCGACAGCAATTTTGTGCAGGCCGTGAACGTCTGCCGTAAACTCGCGGGAGCCAAGATTATCAGGGCCAGAGCCGAGGAGCTTGACACCTGGATACGCGGAACCTCCACAGCCATGCTTCCCAGCGTACACCCGGATATGCAGTTGGACTGGCCGAAAGCCGTGCAGCGCTGGCTATTTGAGAATCCGGCAGCAATGGATGACCGCCGGCGGCAGCTGGCGTTATCCGCCGGCGACGAACAACGCGTACTAGAGTACTGCACCGACGCCGAGCGTCGAACGCTGACGTCTGGGCAGACGATATACCGCGAGACCTGTGTTGACGACATCACGGTGCGCGAAACCGATGACGGCTACGCCGCGCTGCTAAACAGCAAACTGGTGGCGGTATCCAATGTCAGACTCGTGTTCACGAAGTCCATTGTGGAGCAAAGCACGTCGAAAACCTGGTACTGTGGTGATCTGGTGTTCCGCGGTATTCATATCCCGTTTATGGTGGAGCTATCCCGGATTCAGGCCAGCCGTGACCTCATACCGTGGGTATCCAAACTCACGGCTTCAGCTGGACTCGGCGTCCCGTATATCCACCAGGCGTGGACAACCAGGCTGCTGACGCTGGCGACGCTGTTGTCGTCTCCCGTAGTGGAGCACACCGACAGGCTGCTGGGATGGTCAGACCGCTCCCAGACCTTTTACCTGCCCACGTTGACGATTTCCGCCGCCAGGGGGATAGAGCCCCGTGTGCTGCCGGTAAACATTGGGATGCCGGCGGACGTGTGGGGTCTCAGCAACGATTTCACCACCATGCTGGGCAGCAACCAGCAGCGGGCCATGGAGTACACCTCGTTTGCTGTTATGACAGCGGCCTCGGTGTTATCGACGGCGTTGGGCGAGCCCCCGCTAACCTTTGTGGTGGGCGTGCCTACGAAATACGGGGCCACGCTAAGCTCGATGGCGCAGCGGCTGGGTATTCCACAACTTGAGGTGTCCTCCCGTAAAGGCAAACGACTGGGGGCATCCGCGGCTGTTCACGGGTTTCCCGTGCTGTATCAGCCCGAGCCCAGGGACACCGTGGACGCCGTGAGCAAAGCCGTGTCTAGACCGAGAATCGTGAGAGTAGGGCAGTATATGACCGGATTTGCCCGCCTGCTGCCGAATACCGCAGGGTTGCAGTACCCGATTAAAGGCGCGGTGTCGCAATCAAGCCCTAGACGCTATGAANACATGGCCGCCAGACTAACCTGTGAGCTTATCTACAGGGTGCTGTGCACGCCGTCGACGGAACCCGCGGTGTACCGCGTGGTCAGCGCGTTGGCATCGCTGGCAACCGACGACAACAGGGAAAACATCTACACACTGCTGGGAGAACTCAGACTGCCGCCGAAAACCGATGCCGAGTGGTGTGAGAAGTACCTGGAAACCGTGGCCCAGCAGGTGAAGCAGCAGTGGCTGCCCGCCGCTGTCATGGCTGACGGTGACGCCACCCTGGTCTACGCCCACAGGGTCTACAAGGAAAGCCGGGCCAGAGGTGCTGCAGCCCCGCACCCCAACCTGGTTGCCGAGAAGTTTTGCTCTGCGGGGCTAAGCAGCCGGCTGCTCACCTAGGGCTACCACCAACTGGATTCGTAGGCAGGGCTCAGCAGTTCCTGCTGCTCGGGAGTAATTGAAATCCCGGCGGCCAGCGCGATATCCGGGTACTGCAGCGTGGTTTGCCAGTGCGCCAGCGCCGCGTACACCACGGAGTGCATTACGTCATCACTTCTGGCCGGCTTTTTGCGTATAACCGTAATACTGGATTTACGGTCGAGTTCCACGTGATCCTCGGCAACCGCGAGGAAGTCGTCTGCAAGACTTTGAATATCGCCTTCGCGGATGTTCCAGCTGCTGAACTTCGGAAACCTGATGATTCCGCGCTTGATGCACTCGGCGACAAGCGCTACCGCTCTGGCCTTGTCTACGCGGTAGTACCCCCTGGATATCATTTCATTGGGGCCCTGGTAGGCCACCATTTCCTGCGTGGTGTTGCCGATATACGCCAGAGGCACAATACCTTCTATTGGAAAGCCGGCGTGAAGCAACAGGGTTTCCCGTACGGCGCCGGCGCCGCCGTAGTCGTGTCCAAGCCTGTAAATCCGACCCGCGCTGGCCATGTTGATAACCTGCTGCACTTCGTAGTCGTTGCCCGTCGAGCGGGTGAGCCTGCGCATCCGCAGCACATCGATTTTACCGTCGGGGAGATGGCCGAGCAGGGAAAACGCGGTATAGCTGACGCCAGCGGCCCCGTAGCCTCCCCAGTCCACACCCAGGGTAAGCTGTGGGTATTTCTTGGAAAGCTCACGCAGGGTATCGCCGTCGTCGTCTGTGTTTTCCCACGGCAGCACCGAAGCGGCTTCCAGGTCGGCGCGGCTAAGCAGGGTACCCATTACGTCGCAGGATTCCCCACATTTTTCATTCAAGAACCGGGCCGGCGACATCACGGTTTTGGCCATGAACAGCTCGTGCCACTTATCCGGGTTCTCGTAGTGCATGGGCATAATCGCCTGCGGGACATGGTAACCGGCAAACGTGGTACGCAGTTTGGGGCGCTCGTGCTCGTAATGCCCTGTAGAGGGGTCCAGGAGTTTCCCGCAGTGGTAACAGCTGGGGCCCTTCTCTTGGATCATATCCATGAGATGATGCCTGACGGTAGCGATGTTGTCCCGGTTGCAGCCCTGGCACCGGGTTACCCACTCGGCGCCGCTGCTGTCGTCAAACAGCGTTTGTATCAGGTTATCCGAGGTCTTGGGCGTGCCGAAGTATCGTCGCACCCCCCAGTCCGAGGCGTCCATGGTGGCCTCGATTACATCCAGGAACTCCGGGTTGATGTCCTGCACTTCGTCGATGTCGGTCTGATCGGCGGAAATACTTCTGACGCGCTCGGCGTCATGAAAGGCGAAAGAAAAGTGCTGCACGGCGCCGTTAGGCAATTTGATCTGCAACACGCTATCCAGCACCTTGCCGCTATCCACGAGAATGGCGCGGATAGGCGAATTTCGCAACATGGGCCGCAGCACCAAGGTACTGAAGCGCGTGGTCTGGATGTACAGCGGCGCAACATATAGGGACGAGAAATACGGCATAACCGCGGATTGCAGAATCCGGCTTGCGGCCATCCCAGTAGATTTTGACACCTGCCGGCCCGCCTTGCACACAAACCGTCTGGGTATGTTAAGCGAGTACACGGGTTCCATGGCAAAGTGTTGTAACAAATGCATTGGCTTTCCTTTGATGGAAAGCGTAAGAGGAAGGAGGGGTACTAAAGTCGTGAGCTTCCGGTGCTGGTACAATGTTGCAAAGGCTGCGAGGCAGTCTGGCATGGTTACCGCGCCAGGAGGCATATCTGGTGTTGTCAGTGATTGGAGCACCCGCGCCGCGGATTCCACATCGCTGTTGGGGTCGGGATTCCCCCGGCCTCCGTTGGAAGGAGAACTACTGAAAAGTGAGGAAAACGGATCAGTATGTTGTAAATGCGTTGCAGTTAACATATAATCATGGTATATCAAACTACGTAGGGGGCGTCTACGACATAGTTCTAGGCCTCCTCGGATGTCTAGGATGTGCATGTTTATGGCTGTTTAGCTGCGCGATGAGGAACAGAAGTACAAAAGAATACCTAGTTGCAAAACAGAGGCGGCCCGCGGAACCCAAACTCGGACCCGTCTTCGTTACGCTCATGGAACATCCGCACAGGCGGTCGGATGCAAAACTACCGGAATGGCGCCCGCTTGAATTGCCGTCCGCAGTGCAGGACAGGTCTAGTCGCTAGACTCCATGTTCTGCAACCCGGGCTGCGGCTACCGATGCCGCGCCAGGTCATATCTACTAGATTCCCAGGCCTAGCCTACGCCGGGTTTTCCGGTGGCTACCTACTACAATGATTTGATGTTACGGACCCCGGACAGCCCGGGGTCCTTTTCTTGACCACAGTGTTGACGGCTTGCCCCCGGTTGCGGGGCATGCTATGTTCCAAGTGGCTTCGAGAACGTTCGTACCGACCCCGAAAGCAAGAGACCGCGAAATGAGTGAATCCCAACAGAGACTTACAGTTGTAGACCGAATTGAACAGTCGGCGATGGNCGCCGCGCAATCCCTGNTAACTGAATTTCCCGAACTAGCATCTGTAGCGGTTGTCGTAGACTGGAATCTGCCCGGGAGGGCAGGCGACACCCTGCCGTCCGCCGTGTGGTTCCCCGCGTCAGACGTAAACCAGATATCCGCCATGGCCGGCATGCAGACCCAGCTTGCGCGGGCCATAACCATGTTAATGCGCGCGCACTACTCGTCCGTTGTTGCGTGTGCACAAGAAAGACCATCACGTGAGGACACGCCCGAACATCCAGACCCCGACGCCGGTACACCGGGAAATAATGCGAGTGACGATGGGCAGAGTAGCCCGTCTGCGTCGCAAAACTGAAGACTATCTGCGCGAGGCACGGGAATCCGGCTTACCCGGCATCCTGGGCTACGCCTACGCCAACGCGGTGACCGCGGGGCGTCTGTGGAACGCGTTCCACACCGACATGCTGGGACACGAGGTGTGGCCCTGTGCACCCTTCGGCGTAGCCGTACCCGAGGCGCGATACTGCGCCAAACCCGCGGTGTGCCCGTGCTGCGCCGCCAGGCAAGCCGCGCAGCTCGTCGAGACCCTGCAGCACAACAGCACGCAAACCCTGGTGGCCGCCAGAACCGTGGTGTCCAGCATGGATCGCCAGGGGGTGCTGCAGATGTGCACCGCGAGTAGAAAACTGCTGGAGCGCTCCGGGGCCAAAACCCGGGCGTTGCTGCTCCGGGTGTACCCGCGTTCAGACGAGGACGCCCCGGTTATCGGCGCGGTTCTAGTGGCCGGCGACGGCAACCCCGATGTGTTCCTGGATGGCGCACTTAATCTGGCACCGCAAACCTTTACCGCAGACACCAAGGGTCTTCGCGCATTCGTAGCCGAATACGCGGCGTATCCTGCTGGTCTGCTATCCCTTAACCCCGCGGACGTGTGTCGTGCCTACGCACTGCTACGCGGATTCCGCTCATCTATCTCAAGAAAGAAAGTCTATGCAAAACACAGCTATTATCAATGGGACGGCGATTCTAACCGATTCGCATTTAGTTTCCCAGACCTGGAGACGCCGCCCGGAAGTCCGGGGGGATTCCTACCGCAGCTTCAAGGCTGGAGTACAACACTGCATCAAGAACCGGTTATCGTTACAACTGGGGGGCGATATTCTGGACAGCACGACTCCGAGTTCGGCTGATATCCAGGTGTTCCGCGAGCAAATGGATGCCATGCAGGCCGCCGGGCTTCCGGTGTACGCCATCCGGGGAAACCACGACAATTCCACGCCGCCCTGGTTTCTGGCCGTGCATCCTCATGTGCAGCACGTACACGGCGTGGTATATGAGCCCGTTCCGGGGCTAAAGATGACGGCGTTTGACTACATGGAAGCCCACGAAATCCAGGAGGCCGTGGCCCAGATTCCGCCGGAGGTCTCCACCGTGCTGTTGCACCAAACCGCGCGCACAGTTATCAACGTTGACAACGCCTGGAACTTCGATCCCGAGTGGCTGCCGGAGTGGGTAACCACGGTGTTCATGGGACATATTCACGACCCCGTGGAGTTCAGCTGGCGAGAAGGCACCAGGGGGTACTACGGCGGCGCCGGCCACGTGTTGGCGCTAGGCGAACCCTGGGAGGTTTCCATGATGGAAGTCCGGCTAGACCAGGGAGAACCCAAGGTTACCCGGATTCCGCTGCCCTACCGCCGGTATACCCGGTTGCTGGTCACCGACGACGACACCCTGGCGGAAGCCGTTGAGTTGATTAAAACCGTAGGCGCTGATGACGAGGTGCCGCCGGTGTTCGCCGTTGGTCANGCCGGCGTTGACGGCGTGGTCGCGGCNACNGAGGACGCGATTGCCGCCCGGAAATCCANAGATATCCAGCAGCGGGACTGCTATGTGTGGTGTGCGCCTACAGGGAGTATCCGCGTCGACGACGACGTGGTGACCCCCGTAATGGAAGACGCCGACATCGGCGAAGTGCTGTCCACCTGTACCGTAGACGGGGAACTCCACGCGTTTGTCATGGAGCTGCTTACCAAGCCGCAGACCCCGGATGTGATCGCCGCCATGCGCACCAAAATGGGTGTTGAGGCCCCCGTGGTGGAGTAGCCGCGGCGGCAGAAAGGAACTATGACTATTCTACAGCTGATCTTCGGCGTTGCCATCGTTGTGTTGGCCGCCATCGCCTACATATTTGCGGCGCTGATCAACCTCTGGCCGTTCAGCCTGGGCCCCCAGGACACCCGGCGAAAACCAACTAGAAAGGAAACCCGATGTTAACACTACAACGNCTGCAGCTGNCCAACTGGTGTCAGCACGAGTCCCTGGACAAGACCTTTGGTCCCACCACTACGGGGATCATCGGTCAAAACGGCAGCGGCAAATCCAACATGGTCGCCGCCATTCATTACGCGCTCCGCGGCACCACGCTGTCGAATGAGACCCTGGAGAGCTGCATCAACTTCAACGCCGACAGCGCGAAGGTNAAGCTCTGGTTTGCCATCGACGGCAAGCCGGGCACGATTACCCGCACGCTTACCGCCAAACGGCGGGAAGACGGCCTACGGGAAGCCTGCAAGACCACGGCGGAACTAAGTTACGGTGAAGACACCATCACCGGCGTCAAAAAGGTGCAGGACTGCATGACCGAGCTGCTGAACGTACGCGGCGAGGTACTGACCCGACACGTGTTTATTTCCCAAGATGCGCTGAACGCGCTGCTGTTCAGTGCGCCGGCGGAAAACATGAACAGCATGATTATGCTCATGCCAGAGATCAGCCGGGCCGAGTGGCTGCGCGGCGAACTGGCCAAGGAGCTAACGGCCTACCCGGAGATCACGCTGGCCACACCTGTAGTGACCTTGANGGCGCAGCGGGATGAAGCCCGGGCTCAGGTCGAGGACGCCAACGCGAACCTGATTATCGCCGAGGAAACCCTGCGGGAGTTCGCGGCGCAGCAGGAAACCGCGCAAACCAGACTTGCACAGCATAGTACCGCGGTAACCGCTAAAGAAAAGCTGCACACGCTGGAAGCCGAGCTGCAATGGGTAGAGGCGCCGTCGGAAACCGAAACTGAGTACCAACAGGCCGCCCAAGAGGTCGAGACGCTTTCCGAGGTGCTTACCGCAGCGGAAGCCGCGTACCAAGAGGCGCATTTAGTACTAAAGGCTAACAAAGAGCAGGAGTTCAAGCTGGAGCAATACAAGGCGGTGACCGCACGGAAGCGTGCAGCCGAGGCCGGCCTTGCTGCGCTTGTAGCGCCTGTGAAGCCCGCTGCGGTTGACCACAAGGAACTGGAGACCCGTATTGCGGAAACCACGGGCAGGATTCAGAATCTGGAAGCCTGGCTGCGGCGCTGCGAGGCCGGCGACACCGTGTGTCCCACTTGCGGGCAGCCGTTGCCGGAGGTTCCCGCGGAGAAAATCGAAGCCGAGAAAGCCATACTCAAACACATGAAATCCGATGTGGCCATAGCCACACGTGCGTTAGCCACGGCTCGCCAGGCGGAAACCGAATACGCCGGCAAACAGGCCACCTACGCCGCGGAGACCAAGGCACTGGAGGCCACGATTGTCGCCGCCAGTGCGGAGCTTACGGCCCTCGCCATAGACAAGGCCGTTATTCTCACCGAAGACCAGCTGGCCCCCTATGAGGAAACCGTGTCCGCGTATGACGTCGCCAGCGCACAGCTGAGCGCGGCTACGAGCAAAGCCGCCAAGCTGCAAGCGCTGCTGGCGACCTCGGAATCCCGCAGGAGCAAACTGGAGTCGCAAATCGCGGTGTACCGCGAGCAGCTTTCCGGGATTCTGCCGCCGGCAGACGAGGCCAGCTGCAGGGCCATCATTGAACAAGCCACGGCTGCACGCGCTGATGTTACCAAGTGGACAACCGTGAAATCCATGGCGGAGCAGTCACTCAAGAGCACGGAAGCCGCTATTGCCGAAGCCGAAGTCCTGGCACAAGCCGCGGAAACCCGCAACGCGTACCGCAGCCGAATCGAGGCCGCACGTACCCTGCTGCACCGCGACAACCTGCCGATGAAACTTCTGGCGCGTAAAAGCGTTGCCATGCAGGACAGCTGCAACCGGTTCCTGCAGACCTTTGGCTCCCCGTTTGCGCTGAACGTGGCCCCGGACATGTCCATGACATGTACGCTGGCATCCGGGCACGAAGTGCCCATTCAGCGGTTAAGCGGCGGCCAACGAGCGGTAATGAGTGTATGCATGCGGTTCGCCATTAACGAGCTGTTCTCCAGGCATCTGGGGCTGCTGGTGCTTGACGAGCCCTCTGCTAACATGGATAGAGACAATGTCGTGGCGCTGCGCCGTTTGTTTGAGCAGATTCACGACGTAAGCCTGAAAACCGGAGTGCAAACCGTGGTCATCACGCACCACAGCGAGTTGCTGGGAGCGTTTGACGGCGTGATTTCGGTGTAACCTATTGGAAAGGAGATAATTATGACAACAGGAGAATTCCCGCGTTCAGGGTGGATTTCGTCTACGACGGCCACCGGAGTAGCTCTAAAGCTTACCGACTGTTCTGACTGGGCTGCTATTGGAGCCCCGGATGAGAACGGTGAGCTGGTACAGATCGCTGGCGCCGACCCCAGAGTCGCGGATTACATCGCCAACTGTGTAAACAGCCATGAGCCCCTGATTGGAGCCCTGCGTGATATCCTTGGCGACGGCCCCGATATCGTAAAGGTGGACCCCGTTGGCGCCGGTACTCATGTCAAACTGGTGAAATGCCGCCACTGTGGCCGCATGTGGGCGGTAGACGGCACCGAACCCAAGGAGTACTGCCCGTCTGATGACTGCCCTGGCTATATTGCCCGGGCGGCGCTCGCCGAAGCCGAGAAAGTCATGGAGTTGCCCAAAGGCACCATGTCGGATCGTGCGCTTGGCGAGATGACCGATCGTCGCCGCACGCTGCAGGTCGAGATATCCGAGACCCGGGTGCAGCGGGCCGACGCCTATCGGCAGTTCAAGAAAACGAACTCCAGCGAAGACCACGCCAGGTACACCGAGCTTAACGACGCCCTGCATCGTAAAATCATGGAGCGCAACCAGTTAAAGAAGCAGATAGCCGATGAAATGCGTCTTCGTCACCCGCCTGGCAGCCGGACATTTGCCAAAACACTTCGTGACGTGTTGCGGGAAAAAGGCTTGGATGACGTGTTCAAAGAAGCCCAGGCACGCTGGGACGCCACGCGAGT
>JGI24709J26583_10004711_pt1 | contig 10203 bp, 8 predicted proteins | sample BioPla2DNA1_FD_26583 | JGI IMG/M metagenome (IMG submission 26583) | reverse complement strand
GTTTTCGCCAGATATAACGCCTCCGAATCGGAATATAGAAGCGCACTCAGGTCCGTTCTCAGCATTTATCCGAACATCATCATAGACGACGGCGGAGAGCTTGTTGAGATGATGCACAGCGAGTTCAGCGCCANTCTCAGTGAAGTCATAGGCGGCTGCGAGGAGACGACAACTGGCATAACGAGTCTTAAGAAAATGAAGGCGGCCGGAAGGCTTAAATTCCCCATGATGCTCGTCAACGATGCCGACTGCAAGCATCTTTTCGACAACAGATACGGCACGGGCCANTCGGTTTGGGANGCCATTATGAGNACAACAAATCTCATAATTGCAGGCAAGACCGTAGTAGTTTCGGGCTTTGGATGGTGCGGCAAGGGTGTGGCTGCAAGGGCCGACGGNCTGGGCGCCAAAGTCGTTATAACCGAAGTCAATCCTGTCCGCGCAATAGAGGCTCACATGGAAGGCTATGCGGTTATGCCGATGGCCGAGGCCTCGCGCATAGGCGATATTTTTGTCAGCGTTACAGGCTGTTCGGGAATAGTTTCGGGCCTCGATATCATGAATCTAAAGGAAGGCGCAATACTTACAAATGCCGGACACTTTGATGTCGAGATTGATACAAAAGCGCTTAGAGAGCTTTCAACCGAGGTTTTCGAGGCCCGACACAACATCTTAGGCTACAAGCTCAAAAACGGTAAAACGGTCTATCTTATCTCAGAGGGAAGGCTGGTAAACCTGGCTGCGGCGGAAGGACATCCTGCCGAGATTATGGATATGAGCTTTGCAATTCAGGCGCTCTCGGCCGAGTATCTTGTAAAAAACAGGCACAATCTGGAGACCGAGCTCATTCCTGTTCCCAAGGAAATCGATAATTTTGTAGCGCGACTCAAGCTTAAGAGCCTAGGCATCAGTATAGATGAGCTCACCGAGGAGCAAAGGGAGTATTTGGGAAAATAAAATGTAGAAAATAAAAGGCGGTGATTAAAATGGAACTCATGGATTTTGAAGCTCTTAAAGAGAAGTTCGACAAGCTTATAGAAGAGAAAAAATTGAAAGATTTGCAAAACGAGCTTGAAAATACGCATGCATTCGACATTGCCGAATATTTGAGTGATTTGGCTGATGAAAAGCCGCCTTCCGCAGTAAAATTATTCCGACTGCTTTCAAAGGAAAAGGGTGCCGATGTATTTGCCGAGCTGGATGCGGTTGAGCAGGAAATAATCATCACTGCCTTAACGGATATAGAGCTTTCAAACATAGTCGAAGACCTCTATGTGGACGACGCTGTCGACATGATGGAGGAGCTACCCGCAAACCTTGTCAAGAGAGTTATGAGAATTGCAACTCCCGAAACAAGAAAGCTTATAAATCAGTTCCTTAAATATCCCGTAGACTCTACCGGAAGCATAATGACCGCCGAGTTCGTCGACTTAAAAAAATATCTGAATGTCCGAGAGGCTGTCGCCAGAATCAGGCGAATAGGCGAGGATACAGAGACAATCTATGTCTGCTATGTCACATCTGCCGATAGAAAACTCGAAGGTGTCGTAAGCTTCAAAAAGCTTTTACTCTCAGATGAAGACGAGATTATCGAGGACATAATGGATACAAATGTCCTCTCGGTCTATACCACGGACGACAGGGAAGAAACAGCGAAGATAATCTCCGACTATGACCTTCTGGCGCTTCCGGTTGTCGACACAGAGCGCAGACTTGTCGGTATAGTCACAGTTGACGACGTCATCGACGTCATTCAGGAAGAGGCCGCCAAAGACTTAGAGATGATGGCCGGTATGCTTCCTTCCGACAAGCCCTACTCAAGGACAAGTGTTTGGGAGATATGGCAGAAGAGAAGCCCCTGGCTAATATTCCTCATGCTTTCGGCTACATTCACAAGAGTAGTAATAAAAAAATATGAGGGCGCACTTTCAAGCTATGCCATACTTACAGGCTTTATTCCGATGATAATGGCCACGGGAGGAAACTCNGGTTCTCAGTCNTCAACTTCAATAATAAGCGCGCTTTCAGCCAGAGATATAGAGCTAAAGGATGCAGGATGGATAGTCTGGAAAGAATTCAAAATAGCTGTGCTCTGCGGCCTTGCGCTTGCGGCAGTAAATTTCTTTAAACTTCTGCTTATAGATAAAATGCTCTTGGGAGAAAGTCTTATCAGCATTCCGGTAATTCTCACAATCTGCATATCGATGTTTATGGTTGTTATTTTTGCCAAAAGTGTAGGTTCGCTTTTGCCTCTTTTTGCCAAGAGCCTTAAACTTGACCCGGCGGTTATGGCAAGTCCGATTATAACGACTTTAACCGATACCTTTTCACTTCTCATTTATTTCTATTTCGCAACACTCATTCTCAAGATAGGAGGATAGGACTTGTACAGTAATTTATCTCAGATGGGGCTACTTGTAGCAATGATGCTGATCGGATTTGTTGCAGCCAAACTTGGTATTACCGGCCCGGCGTTCAATAAATCGGCTTCTCCTGTAGTGATGATTATTTTTCTCTCTTTTACGGTGTTCAATGCCATCATGAAGAGCAGCATAGATTTCAGCATCTTAAAAGTAGCGGAGCTCAGTTTCTATCAGTTTCTGGTGTATCTAATGTCCTTCGTGCTTGGGTATATAGTTTCAAAGCTTCTCGGTCTTAAGGATGATGAGTTCCGTGTTACACTGTTTATAAGCCTTTTGTCCAACACGGTATTTNTCGCGTTTCCGCTTGTGAGCGCAATATATGGGAACACGGGTCTTTTCTATGCAAGCATAACAAACATACCCTACAACATACTTGCCTTCACGATAGGTATAGCGATAATAAGCGGGGATAAGAAAAACATGAGCATAAAGTCCATGCTCAGTCCGCCTCTGGTTGTGACGGTTTTGTCGCTCTTAATACTGCTGCTCAAGATACCCATACCGGAGTTTATTATGCAGCTTAGCGGGACCATGGCTAGCGCCACAGTGCCGCTGTCGATGGTTGTAATAGGCACGTCCTTAGCCGCTGTGCCCGTTAAAAAAGCGATTTCAGACTGGAGAGTATATGTAATAAGCTTTGTAAGATTGCTTCTTATTCCTACTCTAACATTCTTTATTATGAAAGCCCTGTGCAGAGATCCCGTGATTGTCGGCACAGTAGTTATTTTGTCCTCGGCTCCTGCCGCCATTCTGGTAAATATATTCTCAATAAACTTTAATAAAAATGAGGACTTCGCCTCAAAAAATGTCTTCATAAGCACTGTGCTCTCCGCTGTGACTATGCCGCTTATAATTTCACTTTGGCTTAATTAAACTTAAGCTGTTGGTACAGGCCAACGGGGTTAATACTTTTATTTTAAAAATAGGACTAAATTAGAAACACATTGAAAATCAATGTGTTTCTCTTTACGCACATTTTACAGAGCCCTGCTCGTTTAATTTACATATATTTTCTATAATCGATTATTAACTGAGAAATGAGCAGGCAAAATGAGTGAATTTAAGTCAAATAATGTGAGAAATATTACCTTTTCAATATCAAAGAACACGATTCCACCTATATTCTACTTCCAAGGGATACTTTTTCCCAAGAGTTTCGGTATGCTCTAAGTATCCAAGATAAACAGGAGGTATTCCAAATGAACCAGACAGCAATCGGCAGCTATATTGCCAAGAAGCGCAGAGAGATGAATTTAACACAAGAACAGCTTGCGGAGAAGCTGGGCGTATCCAATAAGACAATATCAAAATGGGAAAACGGAAAATGCATGCCGGATTACAGCATCATTGAGGAACTCTGCGAGACGCTTTCTATAAGCCTGCCTGAACTCATGGACGGTGAAGATGAGGTGGAGGACAGTGTACGCGTATATGACGATGAGCAGATTCTCGATCTCATTCGCCGGACACAGGAACTGGAAAGGCAGAAAGGCATCCTCTATGGCATAATTCTGATTGTCATTGGCATCGCCAGCAATGCAATGTCCGCAACAATCGGCGGCTCAGACTTTAAGGACTTCATCTCAGGTATACTTATGGGTCTGTCTGTTGCCGAAATGCTTGTGGGCATCTACTTTGTCGGCAGAAAACTGCTAAAAAGCTAAATAAATAGGTTTGATAAAAAGTTACAAGCCGCTCACAGTTGGTTTTGCCAGCTATGAACAGCTTTTAAAGTCCCTAAAGCTTTTATTTCCTGCTTTGGACAGAAAGGTTTTCATAAAGTGGGAAAGCTTTGGTTAAAACTGCGACCCTTTCCTTGGCCTCGGGAATTGCCGATGTTCGCTTATCCAAAAGGAGTGAAATGATATCCGCAACCTCGAGCATTTCCTTTTCCTTAAAACCTCTGGTGGTTACAGCGGGAGTTCCGAATCTGATGCCGCTGGCAAGGTGAGGAGGAAGAGTTTCAAAAGGTATTGTATTTTTATTTGCGGTGATATTCGATTTTTCCAAAAGCTCCTGCATTTCCGCGCCGGTTGTCCCCTTTGAGGAGACATCGCAAAGCATAAGGTGGTTGTCGGTGCCGCCCGAAACAATTCTCACACCTTTTTCAATGAGAGCATCCGCCAAAACCGAGGCGTTTCTCACAATCCGTTCCTGATACTTAACGAATTCCGGAGTCATAGCCTCTTTAAAACAAACAGCCTTTGCAGCAATGGTGTTCATTAGCGGACCGCCCTGAAGACGCGGAAAAATGGCAGAGTCGATTTTTTTTGCATACTCGGCCTTACAGAGTATAACGCCGCCGCGAGGGCCCCTAAGACTTTTATGAGTCGTAACGGTCACAAAGTCGGCGTAGGGAACAGGAGAGGGGTGAACACCTGCTGCAACCAAACCGCCGAGGTGGGCAATGTCTGCGAGCATATAGGCACCTACTTCATCACAGATTTCCCTTATTTTCTCAAAGTCAATCAATCTCGAATACGCGGAAGCTCCGCAGATTATCATTTTCGGCTGATGAGCTTTAGCCAAGCCGAGTATTTCATCATAGTCCAAAGTTTCCGTTGAAGCGTTTACTCCATAATGAAACGAGTTGAAATGCCTGCCCGTAATCGAGGCCTTAGAGCCATGGGTGAGGTGGCCGCCTGCGCTTAAGTCCATGCCCAATATAACATCCCCGGGATTTAAGACCGATACCAATACCGCAACATTTGCCTGAGAGCCTGAGTGAGCCTGAACATTGGCATGCTCTGCGCCAAAGAGCTCCTTTGCGCGCTCAATCGCNAGAGTTTCGGCTATGTCCACAAATTCACATCCGCCATAGTATCTGGCTCCGGGATAACCCTCCGCATACTTGTTTGTCAGGGGACTGCCGAGAGTCTCCATTACAGCCACTGAAGTGAAGTTTTCAGAGGCAATGAGTTCAATGTTATCTTTTTGCCGTTTGAGCTCTGCATTGATGACTTCAAATATTTCAGGGTCACAGCTTTTAATATGCTCGAAACTCATTTTCCACGCTCCTGTTTAACATTATCCTAATGAAGTATAACAGTTATATTTTTCATTTCAAGCATTATTATCAATAAAATTGCTATAGCTGATAAAGTTTGATGTTGCCATCTATACTTGTAACACAAGTTAATATAAACTTGACTAATTTGATTTTCCGTATAAAAATATAGGANANNATTATAGTATTAAAAAGAAAATGGGAATATTGGTGAAAATATGGAGTATAAGATACTCAAGTCAAGACAAAACAGTGAAATACAAAGACTTAAAAAGCTTTATGCCCAAGGCAGCTTCAGGAAAAATGAGAATGAATATGTCTTAGAGGGTGAGAAGCTTCTTTTCGAGGCAGTGGGCGAGGGAATAAAAATAAAATCTGTTTTTCTGCACCAAAAGAACAGCAGCATAGATATAGCGGAGTTCGAGAAGATTTTTGTTTTGCCCGAAGAGCTCTTTTCCTATGTATCCGAGCTCAAAAACTCCAAGGGGCCGATTTTCACCTTTGAGCCCAAGATACAAAAAACAGCNGATAAACTCAACACAGTCATAGTTTTAGAAAACATACAGGACCCGGGAAATCTTGGCGGCATTATAAGAACAGCGGCCGGACTTGGCATTGATGCCGTGTTTCTTATAGGCAACTGCGCAGACTTNCTTTCACCCAAGGCGGCGAGAGCCTCAATGGGCGCATGTTTCANGCAGACTGTGCTCGAAACTGATTTAAAGTCCTGCCTCGAGCTTATTTCCGCATCCAATCTAAGACTATATGCGGCGGTTCTGGACAGCAGTGCGCTACGCCTTGATGAGGTCAAGCTCGAGAGGGCNGCTCTGGCTATAGGAAACGAAGGCAGCGGCTTAAGCGCCGAGCTTGTAAACTGTGCAGATGAGAAGGTTTACATACCTATGGAGCGATCCGAATCGCTCAACGCATTGGCGGCGGCCAGTATTTTTATCTGGGAGATGTTTAAATGGCGGAATTAGCTAAGCCGAACAAAGATATGCTTTTGCGATGGCTGTGGCTTTCAGAAAAGCAGGGTGTCAGACCATCGGTCAAAATCAGGCTTTTCAGAGGGCTTGGCGGGATAGAAGAGGTGTACAGGGCAGATAAAAAAGTTTTGTCTGTTTTGAACATCGGGTCGAAAAAAGAGCTCCAGCTTCTGCTCGATAAAAATCTTAAAAGGGCAGAGGAAATACTCTGTGTTTGCAATGAGAAAAACATTAAAATCCTAAATTTCAGCGATGAAAACTATCCCAATGAGCTTAAAAGGGCATATGACCCGCCGCTGACACTCTATTTGAGGGGAAGAGAAATAGACTTAAACTCCATGTTTTTGCTCACAATAGCAGGCACGAGAAGCGCATCAAACTATGGCATAGCTCTTGCCGAGAGTTTGGGCAGAGACGCCGCCTTAAGCGGAACGGTCTTGGTTTCGGGGCTCACAAGGGGGATAGATGAAAGAAGCGCAGAGGCCTGCATCGGCTATGGAGGCAGCTGTATCGGGGTTTTGGGAACGGTCATAGACAGCTCCGACAGCAAGGGACTTTATGATAAGATAATGCGAAACGGTCTTCTTGTCAGCGAGTATGCGCCGGGAGCAAAAACTTTGGCTGCAAATTTCAGGGCCAGAAACAGAATTCTTGCGGGGCTGTCATCGGCATTGTGTATTGTTGAAGCGCCGGAAAAAAGCGGAGCTCTGCTGCTTGCAGACGAGGCGCTATCACAGGGTAAAGAGATTTTTGTCTGCCCTTCAAATTTCGGGTCAAAAAGCGGGGCGGGGTCAAACGCTTTGCTTAAAGACGGCGCAAGTCTTCTCAGCTCATTTTGGGATATAATAGAGGAGTTTAAAGAGCTTTACCCGAATCAACTGAAGATGAAGCCGGAGTCAGAATTTCCGACGTCGGAAAGCCTCGATTTAAAGACAAAGCCGCCTAATAAGACTGCAAATAGAGAGCCGTCTTTTGATAAAAGCGTTGACAAGGCAAAGAGCGAGGCTTATATTGAACTTCGTGGGCAGCTGGAAAAGCTCCCCGAGCTCCAGCTAAAGATAGTTTCAGCGCTTGGAAATGATTCGGTTCATATAGACGAAATATCAGATAGGCTGGGGGTACCTGTTTACAAAATAACTGCTGAGCTTACGCTTATGCAAATTAAGGGGCTTGTTAAAAGGGACCACGGGAACAGATACAAGCTAAATGTAGTTTATAAGTAGGGAGAAATATGTCTAAAGAAAAAATACTGGTAATAGTCGAGTCGCCGGCGAAATCAAAAACAATTGAAAAATATTTAGGTCCGGACTATGTTGTAAGCTCGTCGATGGGGCACCTTAGAGACTTGCCTAAAAGTAAATTAGGAGTTGATGTAGAAGCCGGATTTGAACCTGAATATATAGCGGTAAAGGGAAAAACCGCAATAATTGCCGACCTGAAGAAAAAAGCAAGCGGCGCATCCAAGGTATATCTTGCGACCGACCCTGATAGGGAAGGCGAGGCAATAGCTTGGCATCTCAAAGAACTTTTAAATTTAAGTGACGAGAAAGCCTTCAGAGTCAGTTTTAACGAGATTACGAAGAAAGTTGTAACCGAGAGCATTAAAAATCCCAGAGATATAGATATAGACCTGGTAAACGCTCAGCAGGCTCGCCGCATACTTGATAGATTAGTGGGCTATGAGCTCTCGCCTTTATTGTGGAAGAAGATTAGAAGAGGACTTTCTGCCGGACGAGTTCAGTCGGTAGCCAGCCGCATTGTCGTTGACAAGGAAGAGGAAATCAGGGCTTTTAAGGCCGAGGAATACTGGACGATAGATGCAGAGCTTTATAAAGATGAAAACACGGAAACACTGCTTGCAAAGTTTTACGGAGATGAAAACGGCAAGATAGAACTTAAAAACGAGGAGGAAAGCCGCAAGGTAAAAGAGGCAGTCGAGAACAGTCCGTTTATAATAAAGCAGATTGAAAGCTCTAAGAAGAACAGGAGCGCAGGTCCCCCTTTTATAACGTCTTCCTTGCAGCAAGAGGCTTCCAGAAGACTCGGCATGACCCCCAGAAGGACAATGGTCATTGCCCAGCAACTCTATGAGGGAGTTAACATTGCGGGGAAGGGCAGCATAGGTCTTATTACATATATGCGTACCGACTCGCTGAGAATTTCCGAGCAGGCTTTAAGCGATGCAGCGGCTTATATAAAATCCAACTTTGAAGAAGACTATTACTACGGCAAGCCAAGACGATTTAAGGCAAAAAAAGATGCGCAAGATGCGCACGAGGCAATCAGGCCTACAGACGTATTCTTGAGCCCTGTGAGCATAAAATCCAGCCTCAGCTCCGATCAGTTCAGGCTTTATAGGCTTATTTGGTCAAGATTTTTAGCTTCTCAGATGAGCAACGCCGTATACGATACACTCAAGATAAGAATAAACTCAGGCGGATATATATTTAACCTCAATGCGTCTGTGATGAGCTTTAAAGGCTTCACTGCGGCTTATGAATTCGGTCCGGAGGAAGAGGAAGAGGATATTAAAAAGTCCTTGCCGCAGCTTGAGGAAGGCGAGGAGCTGAAGCTTAAAAAACTCGATGTGCAGCAGCGATTCACGCAGCCTCCTGCGCGCTATACAGAGGCCACTTTAATCCGTGAGATGGAAGAAAACGGCATAGGCAGGCCTTCCACCTATGCTCCGACTATAAGCACTATACTCTCGCACGAGTATGTGGTTAAAGAAGGCAAGTATCTAAAGCCAACTGTTTTGGGCGAGACTGTCACCAATATGATGAAGGAACATTTCCCCGAAATTGTAAGCACTGCGTTTACAGCTGGGATGGAAGAAGGCCTCGACGATATAGAAGAAGGCAAAAAATCGTGGAAAGACTTTCTCTCCGAGTTTTATCAAGAGTTTTCAGAGGATCTTAAGAACGCCGAAAATATTCCGAGAATTAAAATTCCCGAAGAAGTTACAGAAGAAGTCTGTCCCAAGTGCGGAAAGAATCTTGTAATCAAATTTGGAAGATTCGGGCGCTTTTTAGCCTGTCCGGGGTTCCCCGACTGTGATTTCACTATGCCATTGATAGAAACCATGCCCGGCTCTTGTCCGAAATGCGGAGGCAGAATACTCAAGAGAAAGTCGAAAAAAGGCTACACGTTTTATTCCTGTGAAAACGGATCAAAACGCAAGGAGGGAAGCGAGAACTCCGAAGAGTTTGTGCCTGAGTGTGATTTTATAACTTGGGACGTGCCCACGGAGGACAACTGCCCCGAATGCGGCTGGACCATGTTCAAAAAGTCGGGAAGAGGAGCTAAGAAGAGCTTCTGTATGAATCCGGAATGCAGCCTTTTTGTACCTGAGGAAAAGAGGGGCGGCTATTATAAAAAAACAAGCAAAAGCGCTAAAACAAAAGCTGCTGCAAGTGACGATAAGAAGACAGTGAAAAAGACAGCAAAGAATACAAAAGGAAGTAAATGAGGCAGAAAGTAAAAGTTATAGGAGCAGGCTTGGCAGGCTGTGAATGTGCTTGGCAGCTTGCCAAAAGAAATATCGAGGTAGAGCTCTTTGAAATGAAACCTGATAAGATGAGCCCTGCGCATAATTTGGAGAGCTTTGCGGAACTTGTGTGCTCAAATTCATTTAGAAGCGATGAGATTAGCAACGCTGTCGGCCTCTTAAAGGCAGAGCTCAGAGTTTTGGATTCTCTGATTATGGAGGCGGCGGATGCCACTAAGGTACCTGCCGGCTCCGCTTTGGCAGTGGATAGGGAGGGCTTTTCTGAATATGTTACCGAGA
>JGI24709J26583_10004710_pt1 | contig 10203 bp, 6 predicted proteins | sample BioPla2DNA1_FD_26583 | JGI IMG/M metagenome (IMG submission 26583) | reverse complement strand
TACAATGTGATTACAGGTTATGAGGTTTTTATAAAACACCTCTGCTATTTCTCTGTTGGTTTCCAGGCCCAGTATTTCTATAAGCTCTTCTTTGTCGGCAATAGCTGTTTCACATACCAGTTTGTCCATATAGTACTCAATTATATGAAAATCATCTTCGTAGTATTTCTCCCGCATATTAAACTGTTGCAGTAGAACAGGATATTCTACCATCAGAAAACGGCTTATTTCATCGATATTTTCCTGCCTTTTCAGGATCATATTGCTTTGATTTCTTATTTTCATAATACTCCCCCGCTGTTAAAGCCTTTGTAATAATAACCTTTTTGTTTGCAGTACTCAATAAATGCCCTGAAATAATACCTTGGAGGCTTGTCACCGGGCAAAGGATTTCGGGCGTAAGTGTTTACCAGTGTCTGTGAATCTCCCACCATTATAATCATCCTCTTGGCACGGGTGATGGTAACATTGAGCCTTCGCATTTCATTTAAAAAGCCTATTTTACACTCCGGATTACTTCTGACAAAAGAATATAAAATAATCTCTTTATCCCTGCCCTGGAAAGAATCCACCGTATCAATTTCAATTTTCTCTGCCATGTTAATTGCCTTTGCCCTGTCAATAAGTGCATGATTCACCAGTTCATCAATAATCTGTTTTTTTATACACTTGATTTGGGCTTTGTATGGGGTGATAACCCCTACATCTTCAAGCATGCACACTCTCTCGCCGTTATAGTCGAGAATCTTGATACCCTCATAGAGAAAATCAATACGCTCTCCGATAATTTTTGCTATTATTCTTGCTTCTGTAGGATTTGTATACACATTCTGATTATCTTTAATATCCACATTCTCAAATTTATCGGGCATATCGCATGTATCGATAAAATAAACAGGGTTTCTCAAGCCACCGAAATTTATTAATCTATGCTCAGTTTTGCAGCCGGTTTTATACTTGCCTTCATAAAACAGCTCTGATATTGGTTGGGCGATTTCTTCATGCATCCTGAACTGTGTATCAAGCATTACCTTGTTTTCGTTTCCGACAGTATGGAATAGCTTTTCAAACAGACTCACTTTATAGATCTCATCTAAATCAATTTCAATTTCTTCAAATTTTTCTCTGGCTTCTCTTATAAAATCATCATCTGCAACCGGCGGCAATTGCTTATGATCGCCAATCAATATTGTTTTTCTGGCCTTTGACATAGGCACAATAATATCATGAAGCTGTATCTGGCCCGCTTCATCAATAATGGCTACGTCATACTCCATATCTTTAAACAATCTGTTGGTGTTAACGCCTATGCAGGTTGCTCCAATAATCTGCACATATTCTATAGATATTTCCGACAAAATATCCTGCCGCTCCTGAAGCTCTTTAATCCATTGCTCTGAAATCGAAATCTTTTTAGGTGCATCTTCAATCATTTTCTTGTATTTTTTTATCAGTAAATCTATATGGCTTTTAAAACTTCTGTTTTTGCCATTAAACTCCAGTCCCGCTGCTATAGATTTATTCCTTATTTCTATACTTATATTCTGGATGATGCTGTCCATCTTTTTAACATTCTCATCAAGCTGGCCATATTTTCGGGCAAAATACGGGACAAATGAAATCAACTTTAAAAGTTTGAATAAAAACAGCAGAACCTTTGTCCACCTGAGTTTTCTTGCTACTTTGGCTTTTTCCTCCAATCTGTACCATATAGACTCTAAAATACTCAGTTTTTCATTATACTGAATCACATTCTCCTTCATACCATCCTGGTATTTCCGGGCAAGTTTTTCTATTTCCTTTTGCAGCGCAAGCACATAAACGTCCACCAGAACATTCTTGACTTTATCAATCTTTACAGTCTCCGGCCTTCCCAGCCGTATACATTTGAGCCCCTTATCAATGCACTTTTCCAATACATTGTCGACTGCCAGATTGTTTTTTGAGCTGATCAGAACCTTTTTCCCCTGGTCCACCAACAGTTTAAGCATAGTAACAATAATTTCTGTTTTGCCTGTTCCCGGAGGGCCCTGAACCAGCATAAAATCTTCTGTATTCATGGCCATGTTTACTGCCTTTTCCTGTGATTCTGTCAGCCTTTCCAGTTTTACAACCGGGTGGTTTTCTACAGGAATACATTCGCCTAATGCAATATTGTTAAATACTCTTTGGTTGATGGCGGTACCCTCGGCAATACTGTTAAATGCTGCTCTCTGTATTTCAAATGTTACATTCCTGTCGCTTTTTTTAATATAACCAGGTTGCGGAATTTCATCGTGGCTAACTGCTTTTAAAATTTTAATAATAAATTCGTTGGTCTGGGTATCAACATCATTAATGGTTGCAGGAATTCCTTTGTCTTCTTCGTCTTGTTTAATTAAAATATTTTGGCCCACTAAGGCGTCTTTATCTGCTTTTTCCAGGCTCTCATTTATCTTAAAACAATAGCTGACGCCTTTTATATTCTCATTCTTCTCGGTTGCTTTAACTTCAGAATAAGTAAAATCATAGCCTTTTTTCTTTTCGTATTCTTCTTCAAAATCAATTAATTGAGTATGTAAGCTGCAAAATTCTGATATACTCTCCTTCAATTCGGCCTTTTCCTGGCTCAGCTCATCCAGTAAATCATTATCATCCTCTTTTTCTAATTCTTCGGCTATGTTTAATCTTATACATTCGTTTTTCAGCTTGTTAAAAAATATCCATGCCGCTGCCGGATCGGCATAGCTTCTGGTCCCCTTCAGAAGCAGAGTAAACCGATGCTTAACCTGTATATAATTTCTCAGAACGCTTCGGGTATCAGACTGCTTCTTCGGAAATATGCCTCTTACTGAGAGAAAGTAGTTTCCAGAAGAAAACTCTCTCAGAATAATATACATCTTATAGTTGTTGGTCAGCATATACAGGCTCTCTGACTGTTTGCCGGAACTGTCTGGTCTGCTTTGATACTTTATCCATACCAGGGGAGACTTCTTTAACTCCTCTGCAAGGATAAGTTTTTTGTCAAAATCCTCATAAAGATAAATAGGAACTGTTGGAATGGTATTCATATCAAGAAACTTAGTGCCATCTCTTACTCCCAGATTATAGTTTTTCATTATGATTTACCCACCGCCTAAATATATAATAAGTATCCTCGGCCGTTTAATTTAGCCTGATGTTTTTTATTTTCCTGATAACTTCCGGCGAAATTCCGGGTTGGCTTTAGTACCGACCCTTCCACAATATATTTAATTCCGTTTTGGATTCCAACCCTGAAATATGAATTCTTAATATCAATTTCCTTTGAGATATCAATAGGGCAATATTTTGAAATAAGAATCCCTTTTTTGGTCTCCAGCATGTAACACTCCTTGACAGATTCTATTTCAAAAATATTATACAGCCCCATGTCAATTCTTGTTCCCGGGCATAGCAATTTTTCAATATTTGATAAATTTGCTTTAAGGAAAATTTGAAATCTGCTGTTATTTGTTTTTATAAGCCGCTCGCTCTTTGTGACAAACATACCCTTTTCCAGCCTTCTGACGCTGGTAATGTATTCTTCAGGGTTATAATTAATTTGGCCATGGGAGGTTGCCAAAATGCCATTTTGAACATCCCATTTTTCGGCTGAAAGGTTTTCCAGCACTTGTGTGTAGAAATTTTCACCGGTTATGCAGGAAATTAAATCATTACATATATATTTTATCTTTTTAATTTTCTTAAGCACGGGGTAGTCTTCACTTGTTATTTTTCTTTTGCCAAAATCTAGGGGAAGCAATGGCCTTAACACTGTATTTTCAGGCATTACACAGGATAATATGAATGCTCCGCCATTATCTTCTGCTCTGTTTAAATTTTTATATCCCTTTTCTGCCAGGGTTTTGCATAAAGATTCATAAATATCCTGTGAATTGGGTATTGAAGCTATTTCCCCCACTGATGTAAAAATAATCTTGTAATCCCTAGTCATAATCTACCTCTTGTTGAACTCTTGTCAAAAGCTGTCTGATATAATCCCTGTCCTTTATGTCACAGGCATTCTGTGCAAGAACTTGAAGAAAATGTCTGAATTTGAAACGCAGAAACTCCTCTCTTTTCTTGGAATCCAGAGTATGATTGCATCTGTCCATAATTTCATTCAGCTTTTTCCATTCACTCCAGCTTAATGAAAGGTTTTCTACGGTTATTTGATTTTTACCCCTGTCTTTTGACTTTAAAAGCTCAGTTTCAGCATTATCCAGATAGTGTATCATTGGCACATCTCTGTGAAACAAACATATTCCGCAGGAAATCCCGAAGTCATCTTTGTAATTTGCCAATTCCTGTTCTTCATAAATTCTTCTTTTAATATTAAGATAAACGGTTTGAATTACTTCAAGTATACAGCTAAATGGACAAATGAAAAATATATCGTCTCCGCCGGCATAAATCAAGTGTAGGTTTTTTATGCCGGACACAGCTTTATCAATAATTTCTATGATTTTTTCGCTGATATTGGCTTTTACGTCAGCTTCCATGATGCTTGAAAACAGATTGCCCAGATTATCAAAGTCCATTTTTACTGCAGCCAGTTTAATGCTGTCAAATCCAATGGAATTCTCATACTCCTTTTCAGGCAGAAGAGAGCAGATTGAATACCTGGAATAGCCTGAAGATTCTGAATCCAGTTCATAAAGATTAGTACTCTGGTACTTGTTTTTTTCTATAACATTCATCAATGCAGGAAAAGCACTATTATATCTGCCGGAGTTTTTATTTCGTATCCAGGCATACGTTACCCCATAAAATATTTGAATTCTGCCCTGGTATTCTAAAAACACTATCTCCTGAATATTCTTTAAATGGCTTTCGAAGACTCTTGCCGCATCCTTATTGTTTTTTAAGATTGCTTGTATTTTGCCGCTGGAAACTGTAATCGGGGTATACAGATATTCCTTCAAAATGCCGGTCAATTCTTCATTAATTTTAACAGACAATTGTTGTATGTACTCTGATCGCCTGGTGATTTCATTAAGGCTTTCCATACTGTCATTCTGATAAATAAAACCTTGTATTCCGGAAAAATCGACCCCGGCAAACAAAATTTTTTCATTTTTTCGATAGCCTTCAGGCATATCTTTGAAAAACAGAGCTTTTTTTGTCCATAACATATAGTAAATCCACCCGCAGTATATTATTTATAGTCTTTTTTATTCTTTAAGTTTCTTCATCTGATATAACCTCTTGAAAACTTCTGAAAGCAATATTTTTTTTAATTATATTTATTTCTGAAAGGCTTTTATTAAATGTATTAATTATATATTGCATTACTGCTTTTTCATAATTTTCTTTTGGCTGTATTACTGAGCTAAAACCATGTGTCAGGCTCAATTTATTTCTTTCTTTTCTTAGCTTATGAAGTGTGTTTTTTAAATTCCGATCGCTGATTTTTTCCAATTTATCATGGAGGTTCATGCTCTCAGATTTATTATTATTTTTATATTCTCCTTTTACTGCAATTGTACTAATCAGCTCTACCGCTGATACCAGTCTCAATAAGTAAATTCCCAAATCAATTTTTCTGTACCTGATAGCATTAATATATCTTTCAACCACATAGTAAAGAAGCAGGTCAGTATCGTTCTCAAACTCCTTATATATACAATAATCCTCCGGAATCTCCCACGGTTTATAATCCAGCACAGCTTTTATCCTCTGGTGTATCTGTTTAAGTTTTCTTAACCCTTCAATTTCCTGGGCTGAAAGCATCTCGTTTTTTATCTCTATGTTATCATATTTAAACTCATTTCTTTCCTCATATAGTTTGGAAAAATACCTGATGCGTTCAAGTTCCCTTAACTGGGAGTCAATATTTAAACGAGCATATGTCTTCGGAATCCGAGAAATTCTCTGAATAAGTTCTTTCGACAGTTCCCTCGCCTTTTTATAATGACCTGAATTAAACAATTCTTCCAATGCATTTTTCTCCATTGTGCTGAAAAGGTCATTAGGATTAACAAGTATTGATAAGTACTCACTGCCGTACACCGGTCTGTCATTCTGATATTCATAAAAGTCCAAATATATCGTATCAACCTGGTTTTCCCTGTATTGTGAGGCACCCATGAAGCTGGAAGCAACCACAGGCTTTTTGCCTCCAGTAATGTCAATGGCCGTTCTTTTACCTTTATTTTTCCGCAGAAAATTTTCAATAGTATTATATGTTTCTTCTACGCCCGTACTATTACTTATTACGTCTTTATCAGTCTGCAGGTGGGGAAGAAAATGTTCTTTAAAACTATAAAATACATCTTCAAACTTCTCGCTTTCCGGAGTATATATGAAAACAGCTTTCTGAGGTCTAAGGGTATAAAGACTATGAATTGTTGTGTATGGTGAAAAACCTATAGGATATATAATAAGCTCATAATTATTTCTCTTAAGTATATCATTTTCCTTTTTATTCTTTACCTCATCAATGTACTGGCAAAAATCCGGGTCTTTGTTCTCGATAAACTCTACTATAGCCTTTGGATCACTTCTTGCATCTTCAAGTTTTTTCTTGTCATAACTCATATTAGTCCCCCTCGATTTGATTTCCTATACAAAAAACAAGTTATAAATCATTAAGGGATATACTTATTTTTAGGTAAGGTAATCTACCCCGATATAGTAATCATAAAAGCTATCCCACATATTAAGGAGTGTTATAAAAGATTATATTTAAGAAGACAACAAAGCACTTGACTTAATTGCACCCCAACAGTGTATTCAGATTGAATTATCATTTTGTACCTCTGAGAAAAATGTTATAACCCAACTTTACAGTTGTTTCGACAATATTCTACACTATTATATAAATAATACATTAATCAATTATTAGAATCAAGAATTTGCAAAACGGGAGCTTTTTTGATAATATTCGTGTTTTTTCAGAGAATACCCGACGTTATAAATACTGTTAAGCTGTCTGAAATGTTCCGGTTTTTCTACAGTATACGGGCTATAGAAAATATTGGCTTTTTTGATTTGTCCATCCATTAGGAGCTTGCCAAGCCAGCCTATTTTGAAATACTATTAAATTAAACGGACTTTATAGAAAAGATTTTTAACAGTATGGGAGATGTTTCATGAAGATATGGCCGGACCAAAAACCGTATTATTCTGCAAATCAATACTATCGGCAGATTTTTGGCGAAAAAGTCTATAAAATCTCGTTGGATATTGGCTGCACCTGTCCCACCAGAGACGGTACAAAAGGCACCGGGGGCTGCACTTTTTGTTCTGCAAGCGGCTCAGGGGATTTTGCCATAGCCGGTCCTATGGATATTCGCGAAAAAATTGATTCCGCCATTCAAATGGTCTCCTCAAAAACCAGAACAAACAGTTACCTTGCATATTTGCAGTCTTTTACCAACACCTACGGACCATTGGAATTATTGGTGCCTGTGTATGAAGAAATCCTGGCAGATGAAAGAGTTGTGGGACTTTCAATCGGTACAAGGCCGGATTGTCTCTCAAATGCAATGATAAAAGAACTTACCCGTTTATCTGAAATAAAGCCCATATGGATTGAACTGGGACTTCAGACCATTCATCGAAAAACAGCAGACCTCTTTCATAGAGGGTATAATCTGCCGGTATATGAAAACGCCGTGGCGCTCTTAAACCAAGCCGGTATTCCCGTAATTGTTCATTTGATAGTGGGGCTTATGGGTGAGACTTATGATGATTTTATGGCTACAATTGATTATATGGCAAATCAGCCTGTAAGCGGCATTAAAATGTCAATGCTGCATATATTGAAAGACAGCCCTTTATATGAAGAATATCAGAAAAAACCGTTCCCGTTATTGGATGAAGAGACCTATATTAAATGGGTAGCAGAAGCAATAACCAGATTTCCCCGGGAAATGGTTATTCATAGGGTAACCGGAGATGGCAATAAGAAAAACCTAATTGCGCCTAAATGGAGCGCATTCAAACGACATGTTCTGACCGGATTGCTTCATTATATGAAAGAACATGGAATGTACCAGGGACTAAATTACAAAGGGCCAGATAATATAAAGTATAGTATAAATAATTTCAATTAAAATTGATAGTATACTTATAATTATTTCAATAAATATTCATATTGTACTATAATATTTCTAATTACTAGACAGCAATTCTGTATTCTACTGGCTTATATGTAGTAAAAAAATTTATCATAATTAAACTTTCATATTGTTTTAATTCAGTTATTTTCGGCAGTGCTCATTTATGGCTGTATACTTGCCACTCTTATTTTTCCGTCATAAGCATAAGCCCAGCAAACATGACCGTTATGATAAATCGGCATCTCATACGAATTTAATTTAAGGCTGCCAAGTGAGGTTGCTGGTGTAATAACATCTCCATCTGCCGACAGCACCATATAAAAAGATTCGGTTGCTGGCTGGCTGTTTTCTGTCCACAATATTATAATACGGTCATCACCAACAACAACCTGCGGAGCTATAACATCCTTGTCAGTATAGTTTGTTAGCCAAATCACGCCATAATCCAATACTTTTGTCAAAGGTGAATTATTATTGTCATAAATATCAAATGATGTCGCACCACTGCGAGTTTTTCCTCCGACAAAAACCGACGAAGATAAATTACTGGCAAGTGGGTCGAATATTTGAATAAACAAATTTTGCTTTTCTGTCTTTGCTTTCTCACTAATAGACTTTGCTGAAGCACCTGCAAGCACAACACCTTTACTTGTCTCAGCAAGCCCGCCTAGCTGTGCAAATGTTTTATTCACTATACACATGTCATAATTTGCGTTAGGTTCAAGATAGAAATGAAAAATGTTCAGCGTTGGGTATTTTGACTTATATGCCCTGTTTTCGTAGTCTACATACATTTCTTTTCTCAATTTGTCTATTATAAACCCACGTCCATAAGCATCACCGTGATTGGCAAATATGAAGTCATTGGCTTTTTCTGAATATATTACAGATTGATTAAATGAATGGCTGACATATGGAATATCTGCCTGATTTTCATCCCAAATAAAAGGCTCAAATTTGTATGGGGACATATCCTTTATGTTCACGGCTATTACATTGTTGGACTGATGTCCGTTGTACATTGTACGGGCATAATGAACCATTAAAGTACCATTTTTAATTACAGAAACGCAATTCCCACCATCAAACGGGATTTTGGTATTTCCATCTGCCCCCATTGGCGATGCCCCAACAAAGCCTGCGGTTTTTATGTGTTCACCCTTTGGTGAGTATTTAGAGATAAAAATCGTTTGCTCAGTGTTAATAGCTCCTTCTTTTCCCCAAACAATATAGAAGTTTCCGTCATCATCGGAAATCACATCCCCCAGCTTGGGATATTTCATTGCAATACTCAACGTTTTACTGGGAGTCACAATTGTAAGAACATTATTGATTGCATAAGCATATGCCAGACCCTCATTTAGATATGCAAATTGTTGAACAGATGAAACTCTTACCCAATTTTTTATAAAGTTCATTTGAGTATCAGCAATATTGATATCGTTTCTATATGAATAACTGTCACTTCTGTTCCCGGGTAAATAGGTCAGCATTGGCTCAATCACGACAGTATTATTTTTTGCATCCCACTCTACGGAAAAACCAAACGTACCACAAAGGTCATGGAGCTTAAAATAATTATAGCCTTCTATGGTATATGCAGTTAGCTTTATTTCCTTTCCGTCAAGTAATACTGTGGAGGTGCACAGATTGGCAGTTTTCGTATCATTGCCGGCCGGTGCCGCCATTTCGCCTCCCGTAACAGTATAAGCTTTTCCACTTATAAGATTAATGGTGTTTTTGCTGCCATCCCATGTAACGTCAAACTGGCTTTTAGTACCGGATAGTATGTACGCTATATCTCGGAGCTTAAAGTAGTTGTAATTATCTATGTTATATGCATCAAAAATTTTGACTGTTCCATCCACAATAACTCTGGATGCGGTTCTTGTAGCTGTTATGCCTGCGGCGTAAATGGTTCCGGGATTAAGTGAAAGAAAAATAATGATTATTAGCATAGCAGCAATACCTTTTTTCATCTAAAATTCCTCCAGTGTATTTATGAACCTGCAAAAATCCTTTATTTAATTCCTTATAACATATAATATTCTAAATTATTATATCTTTCGAATTCTTTTGATAACTGTTCTGGCTTACACAGAAAATAAGTCGGATTAATAACAAAGGTGCGGAATAT
>JGI24709J26583_10004697_pt1 | contig 10211 bp, 7 predicted proteins | sample BioPla2DNA1_FD_26583 | JGI IMG/M metagenome (IMG submission 26583) | reverse complement strand
GGGCATGCTCGCCAAATACGGTCTTTATGGCTGCAGTTTCGAACTTGTCGTTGTACTCGGTTGACGTACCATGGGCATTTATATACTCGACATCTTCAGGCTTAATGCCCGCATCATTAATAGCCATCTGCATACACCTTGCCCCGCCTTCACCTTCAGGAGCAGGGGCGGTAATATGATATGCGTCATTCGTTGAACCATACCCCACAATCTCGGCTATTATGTCAGCTCCTCTTTTTTTAGCATGTTCCAACTCTTCAAGTATTATTACACCTGCACCTTCACCCATTACAAACCCGTTTCTGTCAGCATCAAACGGTCTGCATGCTAAATTGGGATCTTCCGTTGTAGATGTGGCCTTCATTGAGCAAAACCCTGCAAAAGACATGGGAGTTATTGAAGCCTCCGCTCCCCCGGTAATCATAACATCTGCATCTCCACGCTGGATAACCTTGAAAGCATCCCCTATGGCATTTGTAGATGTGGCACAAGCTGTAACCACACATTCGTTAAAACCCTTTGCTCCAAACTCAATTGCTATTCGCCCGGTAGCCATATTTGAAATCATCATAGGAATAAAAAACGGGCTGACTCTTCCGGGTCCCTTTTCCGTATATACTCTAAACTGATCTTCAAAGGTTGTTATTCCTCCTATACCCGAACCAACTATAACACCAAATCTGTACGGATCGGTTTTGACACTTTCAATCCTTGACATGTTATAAGCCATCTTAGCCGCACACAATGCATATTGGGTATAGACATCCATTCTTTTGGCTTCTTTTTTATCAATGAACTTAGTAGGATCAAAGTCTTTAATTTCAGCAGCAACCTTTGTAGACATACCTGATACATCAAATTTTGATACTGTGGTTATCCCGCATTTTCCTTCCTTTATAGAGTTCCAAAACCCATTAACATCAGTACCTAATGCAGATACAACCCCCATACCGGTAATAACTACTCGCCTTTTCATCGTTTAACCTCCCTGCCCATTACTTTATAAGTATATATCCAAAGGTTAATTATTGCACATCCCAATAACTAACGCTTAAGTCAATCATGTGTGACCTTAAAAATTTATCATAAATAATTTTGCAAAACAAATTAAATCCCGTTAATAAAACTAGAGGTGAATAAATTCCACACTTTTTTGGTCATTTTACTTTGTGTAATCACCTGATTCATAAAAAAGTCCCTTTTTCAGGGACTTTTTTATGAATTATTCTTAATATACTCAACAACATCGCCTACTACTGAAATCTTTTCGGCCTCACTATCAGGAATTTCGAGATCAAACTCCTCTTCCAAAGCCATTATCAATTCAACAATATCCAGCGAGTCAGCACCTAGATCGTCTATGAAAGATGATTCCATTGTAATCTCATCTTCCTCAACTCCTAACTGCTCTGCAACAATCTTCTTTATCTTTTCGAACACTATCATTCACCTCCTTCCACAGGGGGTTTTTGTATGATTTAGAACCCTTAGTGCAATACTGTATCAACTTAACCAAATAGTGTTACAATAAGATATTATTACATTACTAATCCGCCGTCAATATGTATTACCTGACCTGTTACATAATTTGAATCATCCGATGCCAGAAAACTAACCACATTTGCCACATCTTCAGGCGTCCCAAACCTTTTTAGTGGAATGTTGTTTAAATAGTTTTCTTTTACACTGTCAGGTAAAACATCGGTCATTTTACTTTTTATCACACCCGGAGCAATTGCATTGCAGTTTATACCCCTCGATGCCAGTTCTTTAGCCGTCGACTTTGTAAGACCAATCATACCAGCTTTAGCGGCTGAGTAATTGGCTTGCCCGACATTGCCCATAACCCCGGCAACCGAAGCAATATTAATAATTTTTCCGCTTCTTTGTTTCAACATAACCTTCGAAGCCGCTTTTGTGCAAAGGAACGCACCCTTTAAATTAATATTTAAGACATCATCCCATTCCTGTTCAGTCATTCTTAGCATAAGGTTATCCCTTGTTATACCGGCATTGTTAACAAGTATGTCAACGCTTCCAAAGGTCTTAACAGCGGTTTTAACCATTGCCTCAGCATCTTCAAAATTTCTTACATCACCCTTTGTAACAGCAACATTTATTCCAGCTGCTTTAAATTCTTCGGCAGTTTGGTCAATGCTGTCTGAAGCAGGTATATCGTTTAGAACAATATTGGCACCCATGCTTCCCAACTTAAATGCAATTGCTTTGCCAAGTCCTCTGCCTGAACCAGTTATAATTGCAGTTTTCCCCTTTAATTTCATACTATTCACGTCTCCTTGCCATTAGTCTATTTTGAACACAGAAAGTGAATCCCACTTTCTAATAAACGTCCAACAGCTTATTTATATTCTAATTTTCAAGTTCCCGGAGTATATTATTTAGAGATTCAATATCTTCAACGTTAAGGGTTCTAACATCCCGGCTCACTTTGCGTACAAAGCCGCTTAAAACCTTTCCGGGACCTATTTCAACAAAGGTATCCACACCGTTTTCCAGCATTTTTCTTATTGAAGCCTCAAACAGCACTGAATTGCTTACCTGTCTAATTAGAAGATCCTTAACTTTTGATTTATCTAAAATATATTCTGCATTCACATTTGCTACTACAGGAAATTGCATATCCTTTAAATTTATTTTTTCCAGCTCCACAGCAAGTCTCTCGCCCGCAGGCTTTAGCATGCTACAATGGAAAGGTGCACTGACCGGAAGCAACATAGCCCGCTTTGCCCCCATATCTTTAGCAATCTCTACAACCTTCTCCACGGCCTTTACCTCTCCTGCTACAACAACCTGCCCCGGACAGTTAAAGTTTGCCGGCTCTATAATTCCTTCCGTTGATGCCTTTTTGCAGCACTCAATAACAGCTTCGGATTCAAGTCCAAGTATGGCCGCCATAGTGCCTTTACCCACAGGAACCGCTTCTTGCATGAACTTTCCCCTTTTTCTAACCAGTGCTACAGCATCGGTAAACGCCATAGTCCCTGCCGCAACATGGGCTGAATACTCCCCAAGGCTCAATCCCGCAGCCACATCAGGTCTTATACCCCTTTCCAAAAGAGGCTGCATACAAGCGATACTTGTTGTCAAAATCGTTGGTTGTGTGTTTTCAGTTATTTTAAGTGTTTCATCATCGCCTTCAAAAACCATCTTCTTTACATCAAAGCCTAAAGCTTGGGATGCCTCTTCAAATATAGCATTTGAAGCTTTATATTCCTCAACTATCTGCTTTCCCATCCCTACATATTGGGCACCCTGCCCGGAAAATAAAAATGCCAGTTTTCCCATCCTGCTCCCTCCAATATTGCAACAGATTACGCCTTGTCTTCTGCGTTATTTTGAGTGTTATTTATTCCATCGGATTATGGCAGACCCCCATGTCAGTCCCCCTCCAAAACCTACCAGGATTAAATTGTCTCCCTTGGAAAACAATTTTTCTCTATAGGCTTCATCCAACCCTAAAGGTATGGATGCCGAAGAAATATTACCATACTTGTGAAGGTTCGTAAATACCTTTTCCTTCGGTACTTTAAGTCGCTTTGCCGCACCCTCCAAAATACGGATGTTGGCCTGATGAGGTATAATCAGCTTTATGTCCTCCATGGAAAGTCCTGAATCCTCCAAAACTCTGTTTGCTCCCTGTTCCATTATTCTTACCGCAAACTTGAAAACCTCACTGCCATCCATCCAAAGAACCTTCTTATTATCTCCTGTCCTCACTTCAACATCCTCAGGTCCTATAAAACAACACGGCAGAGTGAGGTTTTTTCCTAACTCACCGTCAGCACCTATATAAGTGGTTATAACTCCATACTCTTCTTCCACCGGACCAAACACAGCCGCTCCCGCTCCATCACCAAAAAGTACACAAGTGTTTCTGTCCTTCCAATCCAGTATTTTTGAGAGCCCTTCACATCCAATAACCAATACATATTTGTAATGTCCTGTTTTAATAAACTGGTTTGCTACCGACATTCCATAAATAAATCCCGAGCACGCCGCATTAAGGTCAAATGCCGCTGCCTTCCGTGCCCCTAGCTTGCTTTGAACAATACAGGACATTGATGGAGTCAGATAGTCAGGGGTTTCGGTAGCTACGATTATAAGATCCAGCTCCTCTGCTTTAATTCCAGCATCGTCAAGAGCCTTCCTTGCTGCATCCACCCCCAATTCATATGCTGGAGTATCCTTATCTAAAACTCTCCTTTGAGATATTCCGGTTCTTTTCGAAATCCATTTATCCGATGTATCCACTATTTTTTCCAGATCAAAGTTTGTAAGCACCTTTTCAGGTATGCTGCTGCCTAAACCCAAAATTCCACAATTATAAGTCCTGCTCAATCTCCTCAACCTCCATATTAACAAACTCATCTCTTATTTTGTCCATAACCTTAGTCTTTGCAAATTTACTTGCCTTAATCACTACATTCTTAATGGTTCTTGCGTTCGAACTGCCATGGCTTTTTAGAACAAGACCGTTAACCCCAAGTATTGGAGCACCTCCCTGTTCATCAGCATCCATAACTTTCTTGAATTGCTTCATTTCCTTTTTAATCAGTAAAGCAGAAACCTTCGTTTTTATATTTTTGAAGAAAATATCCTTTAACATTCCAACAAGAAAGGAACCGGCTCCCTCATAAAACTTTAACATTACATTCCCTACAAAACCATCACATACAACCACATCTATCTTGCCTAAGGGTACATCATTTCCCTCAACATTTCCCTCAAAGTTTATACTGGCTTCAGATAGCAAAGCATATGCGTGTTTCAACGTCTCATTACCCTTTCCTACCTCAGCTCCTATGTTTAGCAAGCCAACCTTTGGGTTATCAATCCCCAGCATTTCTTTCATATATATGGAACCCATAATTCCAAACTGTAAATAATTAATAGGCTTACAGATGGTATTCAGTCCCGCATCTATTATCAGCCCATTTCCTTTCTTTGTAGGTACAATAGCCGCAATAGCAGGTCTGTCAACTCCCTTTACTCTGCCAACTATAAATAAAGCACCTGCCATCAAAGCCCCGCTGTTACCGCAAGATAGGAAAATATCACCCTTCTTTTCCTTTAACAGTTTAAAACCCACAACCATGGAAGAATCCTTCTTGCTTCTAATTGCCTTCGTTGGAGTATCCTCTACAGTTATAACCTCAGAGGCATGATGAATATTTATGCGGGATTGGTCATAATCTCTTTTACTTAATATTTCCCTAATTTTAACCTCATCACCAATTAGTAATATATCAAAGCCCTCAGCCTCAGTAACAGCATCCAAGCATCCGTTTACAATAGCCTCCGGTGCATTATCTCCACCCATCGCATCAACCAGTATAATCAAAATAACTTCACTCCCAATACCAATAGTAATCTATCAATATAAATTACTATGAATACTATATTTTTTCAAGGGATACCAATATAAATTTACCTCTGAAATTCTCGACCTGCTTTGCCGATATTTTCACCCATACTATATATTTGTTATCCTTTGCCTTTTTAACCTCTGCCTTGGCTACAAGCTTGCTTCCTGCATATACAGGCGTCTTATACTTAATATTTGCTACCCCTACTAATGCCACCTGTGCATCTATCACTGCAATTGCAAGGGATTCGGCAAGGGAGTAAATATAATGTCCCTGGACAATCTTTGTTCTCTCAAAGGCCATACTCTTATTGGTCTCAAGTATTGAAATTCCACCCTGTCCTAAAGTAATATCCACAAGTTCTCCAACGATATCTTTGCTCTTGAGAGACTTCACCTTCCTATAATTTTCTTCAGCTACATTTTTAATCCTTTCTCTGAGCTCCGGTATTCCCAATTCCAATCTGTCTAACCTTATAGTAGGTACACTCACACTAAAGATTTCCGAAAGCTCTTCGTCCGTCAAAAAAGGGTCAGACTTTAGTTTTTCCAGAAGTACTGCCTGCCTTTCCTTCTTCGTGCATGATGACCTGCTCATTCGCTCACCTCTTTTACAATCGTGATAGCAGGATGATTATGTATTATATATTTACCGCAACAACCCTAATTACAGCCTAGCTGCAATATTCATTAGTACTATTAACATATGCAATTTTATCTAAATTATTACCTAGTACTAAGGCTTGATATTAAAAGTATATTATATATTTTTTAAATATGCAAGAATTTCCTCAAATTTTATTAAATATTTATCAAAAAAACAGTTCTTTAAACCGAAGAGAATAAAAGCTCCGGGGGCTTCGAGCCCCATCGCTTTTTGGTCATTTCACTTCGTGAAATCCCACTAATAATGAAAAGGACTCCAAAAAATGGAGACCTTAACTTTTTATCATACCATAAAACTATATCTATTGGCTTACAACTTACAGCCTAGGATCCACCGGTTCACTTTCTAAGGCCAGAACACCGAATACACACTCATGCACTCTATAGAGAGGTTCATTCCTCACAAAACGCTCAAGGGATTCCATTCCTAGCGAGAATTCACGAAGTGCCAAGGAGCGTTTCTTTCCCACCGATCGGTTTCGAAGCCTCTTAAGATTCTCATCCATTGTGTACTCCGGCCCGTAAATGATCCTGAGATACTCTTTTCCACGGCATTTTACAGCCGGCTGCAAAAGCTCCCTGCCATTTTTCACAATAAAGTCGTACGGCTTCACTACCATTCCCTCTCCCCCGGAGGCAGTCAGGTCTTCCCACCATTTTGTCCCCTTAGCCACGCTTTCTGCGTCGGTAACATCAACAAGAATATGGTTTGTTGCAACAATTAAGCTGTCATCCTGAGCACAGTATTTAGCAATGGTATCCATGTGCCACAGGTGGTTTTTATCCGAATGCACTTTCCCTTCTGTAGCAAGGATATGGAAGGGTGCCAGCTTCAAGTCGTCAATAGAATTAACAGGCCAGCAGTATTCCCTGTATGCTTCTACATACTTATGCATCAGCTCCGACCGTTCCGTAAACCTTTGCAAAAGTGTATTTATATCGGCATTCTGTCCCGAAGTCTGCTTATTAACATCAAAGGATATAGTCTTATTCAAAGATGCTTGTTTCAGCAGCTTAACAGCTTCATCCAGTGCAACTCTGCCGGAAATACCCACTGCCGAGTATTGATCTTTCAAAAGCATCTGTGCTTTGGCTGACCAGGGCATCAACTCACAGTCAAGGCATACCCAGTCGGTATCAAAATCGCTCCAGAATCCTGAATTGTATAAAGCCTTTCTTACCCTGTCAATCAATGCTGCCTCCAGCTCCATATTGTCGAAGAAATGCCTTCCGGTACGGGTATAGCATATTCCGGAAGTTCCATCCACAACTCCGAACCTTCTTTCCGCTGCATGGCTGTCCTTACATACGATTACCACAGCACGGGAACCCATATGCTTCTGTTCACACACTACTTTATCCACTCCCCGAGTACGGAAGTAATCAAAGGCTTCTGCAGGGTGCTCCAGCATTCCTTCTTCCTTACTGGTTTCAGTTGGTGACATAGTAGGCGGCAAATATATAAGCCAATGCGGATCAGCCGCAAACCTGCTCATTACCTCCAAAGCAGCAATGGAGTTTTCCTCGTGTACCGTAATATTGCTCATTAGTCTGGTTCCGATAATCCTCTTGCCCAGAACATCATTGATATCCAGAATATCATTATCCCCCCTAGAATCAAAAACATCAGCCTTGTTTTCTTCCGGGAGAAATGGCTTAGCCGGTTCATAATAGGTTTTTAAGGCTTTTATATCCACAAATCCTCTTTCCGGATACCTATAGGCCGTTAATTTTCCCCCAAAAACACACCCGGTATCAATGTTGATGGTGTTGTTCACCTTTAAGGCTTCGGCCTGTGGAGTATGACCATAAACAACCAGTGCCTTGCCGCGGTAATCGGAAGCCCAATCGTATCTTACAGGAAAACCGTATTCATCGGTTTCACCGGTGGTTTCTCCATAAAGGGCAAATTCCCTTACCTTGCCCGAGCCTCTGCCCTGAAATTCCTCCTTCATCCCGGCATGGGCCACAACGAGCTTTCCGTCGTCCAGTACATAATGACTTACCAGCCCGTCAATAAAGGCTTTAACTTCTTCAACAAACTCAGGAGACTCTCTTTCAAGCTGCTCCAAAGTTCTGTCCAGGCCATGAGTAATCTGAACATTGGCTCCTTTAAGTTTCTTTAAAAGCTTGATATCATGATTGCCCGGTACACAAAAGGCATTTCCCGATTTAACCATGCTCATAACAAGTTTCAAAACTTCGGTGATTTTAGGACCACGGTCTACCAAATCCCCAAGGAACACAACCTTTCTTCCCTCAGGATGGGTTACCCTGTAATTGACGCTTTCGGTACCATCTACAACTTCTTCAATGCAGTACCCCAATTTCTCCAGCAGCATCTTAAGCTCATCATAACAGCCGTGAACATCTCCTATAATATCGAAAGGACCATGTTCAGCTTTCTTGTTATTCCATAAAGGCTGTCTTTCAAATAAAGCCTCCTCCACCTCTTGTGGGGAGTTGAGCACATACACATACCTGAATCCTTCCCTTTTAAGTCCTTTGATTGACTTTTTAAGCTGCCGGGTATGATTTCTTATTACATACTCTTCTACCTGCCTGTCAGTCCTGTTTTTATTCCTTTCCTGGCATACCTTTTCCGGAAGGTTGAATACCACGGCCACAGGAAGACAGTGATAATCCCTGGCAAGCTGTACAAGGGGCTTTCTTGCCGCTTCCTGCACATTTGTGGCATCAACAACAGTAAGCTTTCCTAATTGCAGCCTTTTTGAAACTATATAATGCAGAACTTCAAAGGCTATATTCGTAACTGTCTGGTCATTTTCGTCATCGGACACCAGCCCTCTGCAAAAATCCGATGATATTACCTCTGTCGGCTTGAAATGCTTCTTGGCAAAAGTGGACTTACCGCTTCCCGAAGAACCTATTAATACTATTAAAGATAATTCCGGTACAGTTAACTTCATAATGTAAACACTCCCATATGTGTAGGGCTTCCCAATTCTTCGTCGGCCTCGCCTATTTGTAAAAACCTCACATTATAACCGTAGTTTTCAGAAATCCTGATCGCCCACGTTTCAAATTCTTTGCGAGCCCACTCAAAACGGTGATCCCTGTGACGAACACCGCCTTCAAAGAGATTTGAGTAGTGCAAATTGTATTCCTTGTTTGGGGTAGACACAATGACCGTTTGAGGTCTTGCAAACTTGAACAATACCTTTTCAAAGGCTTTAAGCCTGTTTTCATCAAGATGTTCTATAACCTCAATAACTGTCGCGGCATCATATCCCGAAAACCGTTTATCCCTATACACCAAGGAACCCTGGAACAAATTAATTCTTTTCCTTTGCATTTCAGGCAATCTGTCGATTTTCAATTTATCCTTAGCCCTTTCAAGAACACTGTATGAAACATCAACACCGGTAATTTGTTCAAAACTCTTGTCTTTTAGAAGCAGCGAAATCAGCTTCCCTTCTCCACACCCTATGTCTATTACTCTTTTTGCATTAACACTTTTTAATACAGCAGCTACTGTCCCAAGCCGCTGCTGGTTTAAGTTTAGCTTCTTTTCAGTTTCCTTTTGCTGTGAAGGCTCATCCGGTTCATCTTCATCATCCAACACATCACTGTCTTCCATAAGTCTTTTCAATGCCTGATTAACAAGACTCTTTTTTCTCTTCAAGTACCTGCCGGTAATCAGCCCTTTTTCAGGATGGTTAATGAGCCAACCCTCTCCATGCTCAAGCAGCTTGTCTATTTCATCCTCCCCGACCCAGTAGTGCTTTTCAGAGTCTAGCACAGGTATTAAAACATATATATGATTCAATAAATCCCTGAGCATGACTTTACCCTCAAGAGAAACCGTATAGTACCTGCTTTTGCCCCACTGGGGAAATTTCTCATCCAGCACATATCCTTCAACAGCAACCTTGTAACCCAATGGCTCAAACAGCCGGTGAATGATTTCTTCTCCTCCTTTGCAGGGAAGCATCATTATTTTTGCTTGCAGCGGTAATTCCATCGCCGCCAGTTCAGGTCTATCTTTGCACTTACCGGACATTGCAGTCCCAAACACCCTTGATATCGCAACACTCAGGAATGAAGATGCAACATAAGGCCTGTCATTTACATAATCAAACAATCCTCCCTCTCCAAAAGAACCTTTCTTTCCCCGGGTCAAATCAATAGGGTCGAT
>JGI24709J26583_10004694_pt1 | contig 10218 bp, 4 predicted proteins | sample BioPla2DNA1_FD_26583 | JGI IMG/M metagenome (IMG submission 26583) | reverse complement strand
CGCCACTTCACCTGTCTACAACAGCCCCATCGCTGTTTCCGGCAGCACCCAGATCAAAGCCCGCGCTTTTGCCAACCAATGGCTGCCTTCTGAGGTGTATCTGGCAAACTACGTCATCACAGGCCAGGTGGAGATCCCCGAAGCTGTATTTACGCCTCCCAGCGGAACTTACACCACTACCCAGATGCTCACCATCAATACACCCGTTCCCGCCGGAGCCACTATCCGCTATACCCTGGACGGCAGCGAGCCCACCCAGTCCTCGCCCATCTACAGCAGACCCATTCCGCTGCAGCTTGATAGGGATATCCAGGTGAAGGCCAAGGCTTTCCTCACTGATTGGACCCCCAGTCCCACTTATACCGCAAACTATCATATGACCGGCCAGGCAGCGCTTTCAGACCCCGTGTTTGATCCACTGCCCGGCATCTATACCACCGCTTTAGAGGTTGAAATCGTCTCCCGCACCATTCCCGCAGGTGGAACCATCCGCTACACTACCGATGGCAGCGATCCCACTGAGAGCTCGCCCATCTACAGCGAACCCATAACAGTAGCGCTCAACAGCTCGCTCACCATCAAAGCCAGGGCTTATGTGACAGATTGGGATGCAGGTGAGATCAGCACCGGTTTCTACCGGGTCACCGGTCAGGTTCAGCTGCCCACTGCTCTGTTTACGCCTCCGGCCGGAACCTATCAGACCGCTCAGAGTGTTTCTCTGGCACCCGCTGCTTTGCCCGCGGATGCCACGCTCAGATACACTCTGGATGGCAGCGATCCCACCGAGAGTTCACCCGCTTACCAAGCGCCCATCCCTCTGCCTCTCAACAGCAGCACCACCATCAGGGTAAAGGGCTTCAAGGAAGGCTGGATGCCCAGTGAGATCAGCACCGCTGTTTACACCATCACCGGCACCTTGCCCGCCCCCGTATTCAGCATCCCGGGCGGACTCTATGCCCAGCCACCGGCAGTTGCCATCACCTGTGCTATCCCCGGTGCAAGCATCCACTACACCACCGATGGCAGCGTTCCCACCCAGGATTCACCCGTCCTGGCCGAAGGCGAAACAGTGGAAATTCCCCACTTCACCATAGATAAAGTGATCTCCGCCAAGGCCTTCAAGCCGGACTGGATAGAAAGCGCCGTGAGAAAAGAAACCTACTCCGTGTTGGAAATTCCCATAGACCTGAGAGCCTTCACGCACGGCGGCTACATCCGCGTCCTCTGGAACTTAGAAACGCCGCGCCGGAACCTGCAGGGCTTCAATATCGAGCGCCGTGCCCTCAGCGAAACCGAATTTACCAGGCTCAACAGCTCGCTCATTCCCCTGAGCCAAAAGATCGGCAACGATTGGTATTACGACGACTACGACATCCAGATCAACCGCTCCTACGAATATCGCGTCACCGCCGTTTATGATGATGTAGAGAGCTTGCCCGGCTCCGGCACCGTGGTGGTCTATCTTTCGCAGGAGCTCGAGATCAGCGGCGCCAGCCACGCATATCCAAACCCGGCTACCGACGCCACCCGCTTCAGACTGGTGCTCACGCGCAACGACAACGTCACCGCCACCATCGTTATCTACGACTTCGCCGGCAAGAAGATCAAGACCCTCACCGTACCCACCACCACATCAAACCTCATCGAAGTACCCTGGGATTTGACAAATTCAGACAACATAAAGGTAGGTCGTGGCACCTATTTTGCCAGGGTCACTGCCAGTGATTCCGCCTCCAGGACCGAGCACGTGATCAAAATCTCGGTGAAGTAAGGAGATTAAACCATGAAAAAGATAAACATCAACACCCTGCGCAACCTACTGATGATCATGGCCATCCTCATCATGGCCTCCGCCTTGCTTTCGGTAAACAACTCCGCCGCAGCATATATGAGAATGGGCGTGGGAGCCAGGATCATCGCCATGGGCGAAGCCGGAACCACCGTCACCCGCGACGTCTGCTCCGCCCATTGGAACCCCGCCGGACTCACCCTGCTCAAAGACGTGGAAATCGCCAGTATGTACAACTTTGGCATGAACCTGGATAGAACGCACTCTCACGTCGCCCTGGGCGGTCGGCTGAAATTCGGAGCCATCGCAGTCAACTGGATCAACGCCGGCACCTCGGACATCGATGGTTACGACGAAGCAGGCAATCCCACCGGCACTTTCAGCCATCGGGAAAACAGCATCGCCCTCAGCTATGCCAATGAAATCAAGCGCTTCCACTTCGGCTTCACACCCAAGTATTACCTCAGCACCCTGGCTGATGAGACCGAAAGCTGCTTCAGCCTTGACGTGGGTGCCAAGTTTGACCTCAGCCAATACCTGGAAGCGGGTGTGATGGTCAGAGACGTCTACAGCAGCTTTAAAGATGAAGAGGACAGCATCCCCATTCAGGCCAGTGTTGGCATCGCAGCTTATCCCCTCGTCGGTGTCACCGTGGCTGCCGACCTCAAGTGGGAACAGGATGAAAAACCCTATCCCGCTCTGGGCGCCGAATACTGGACCTCGCTGGGCAAAGACCCCGAGGCAGATTCTCAGCTCAACGTGATCACCGTAAAAGAACGCAACACCTGGAAAGAATCCTTCAGCTATGCCCAGACGGGTATCCGCGTTGGCTTCAACCAAAAAGACGGCCAAAACAGATTCTCAGTGGGCACCGGCGTGAGATTTAGAAACTTCCAACTTGATTATGCCTTCCGCCTCAACAACCACGATATCTTCAGCGACGATCACATCATCTCCCTGATCTTCCGCTTTTAATATCGGTGTGAGGTAAAGCTATGATCAACCAATATCTCAAAGCCCGGGGAACGCCCAAACCATGCCCCAAGCTGCTGATTCTGCTGCTCATTCTCCTGGCCTGCAGCAGCCTCTTTGCGCAAAAGGGTGCCCGCTATGCCCAGGAAGGCGTGGAATACTACAACCGTGGTCAATACCGGCGCGCCATTGATGAATTTAGCTCAGCAAACAATGCCGCAGGTGGCAACGTGCCGCTCTATCACTACTGGCTGGCCCGGTTGCATATCGCCGTGCAGGACGTCCCCAAAGCCCTGTTTTGGATGGATAAATACCTGGAAAGTGGGGAAGAGACCTACGCCGAAGAAATCCGGAGCTACCAACAGATCATCAAACATTCAGACAAGGTCTTTGAAAGCTTTGAGATGCGCCCTCTGCCCTCCTGGGTCCACAGCCGCAATTCAGATTACGGCGCCGTCTTGCAGCCTCAGGGCAAATATCTCTACTTCAACTCCATGCGCCCCGCCAGAAAGGACAAAGAAAACATCTGGTGCGCCGAAGCCTTTCAAAACGGTTTCGGACGTCCCGAGCTGATGAAAGCCTGGTCTACCGATGCCAACGAAGCCATAGGCTCGTTTTCCACCGACGGCAAGACCGCCTACCTCTTTGGCAACTACGAAAGAGGCAAGCTTGATGGAGACATCTACACCAGCACCTGGAACGGCAAATGGTCCAAACCCAAAAACCTGAGCTCGGTAAACTCCCCCGCCGTGGACACGCATCCCTTTGTCTACGACGATAAGATCATGTTTTTCACCTCTTCACGCGAGGGTGGCTATGGCGGCACAGACATCTGGTTTTCCCTCAAAATAGGCGGAGAATGGCAAGAACCCGTCAACGCCGGCCCTCAGATTAATACACCCCAAAACGAGCAAACACCAGCTCTGATCTGCATCGAAGAGGAGATCGTGGTGGATGGCAAGATCAGGCCCTATCGGGAAATGGCCCTCTTCTTTGCCTCCGATGGACACGGCGGCTTTGGCGGCTATGACCTCTTCAAAGCCGTGCATGAAGGCCCCTATTGGGACAAATGGAACCTGCCCCAAAACCTCGGCCTGCCCATCAATTCCATCCGCAACGACAGGTATTTCAACCTCTGCCCGGATTCCAACCGGCTCTTCTTCAGCAGCGACCGCGACGGCTCCAACTTTGAAAAGATGTTTGTCGCCTACACCCGGTTTACCATCCCCGGCTACAAAGTGCAGGAAACTGAAGACGGAGAGCGCATCTACACGCCCATCGAACCCCAGGAAGGCGACGGCAGAGATGCCGAAGAACCCCTCCGTCCCGAATTTATCACCTTCAGAGGCAGGCTCACCGATGATCAGGGCCGTCCCGTGGAGGCAGACATCAACTTCAGCGGCTATCCCTCTGGCAAGCTATATAGAAAGGTAGTTGCTACCGATGAAGATGGCTATTATGAAGTGACCATCCCCTGGGCCGACCCCTACCACGTAGTGATCAATCCCGATGGATATATGATCCATCAGCAAAGGGTGCCCGCTCCCAATGATGACGAGCCCGTGGAGCTCAACTTCGCCATCACGGCACTCCTGCTGGATAAGGTCTTTGTCTTCAATAATATCCAGTTTGAGTTTGATAAAGCCACCATCATGGAAGAATCCCACCAAATCCTCAACGACATCGTGCTCACCCTGCTCAATAACCCCGAAGTTTCTCTGGGAATCTCCGGGCACACCTGCAATATCGGTGCTGAGGATTACAACCAAAAACTCTCGGAACGACGCGCCAAAGCCGTGGTTGACTACCTGATAGACAAGCAAATCCAAGCTGATCGCCTGCAGTATATGGGCTATGGCGAGAGCGATCCCCTCAACGATAACAGCACCCCGGAACAGCGTGCCCTCAACCGCCGTGTCGAGGTCAAAGTAATAGAATAGCAGCTCATAATCCTATAGAAATGAGGCTGCTTGTCAATCGTAGCCGGCGCTCGCCGTAGCGCCGCTGTAGGGTCGCTCGCTGGAGCGACCACTGCCTACCTCTGCCTCCCATCTACACCACAAAACTTTCCCATTCTTGTATCTCAGCGCAGCTCTATTTTTCCAAAACTCAAGCGAGTAGCGATGTTTTCTTCTGGTAACTAGGGCAAGCTGTGGATTGGGATATGGCTGAATATGGTCGGTCCGGCGACCGACCCTACCACCAGTGCAGCCTGATTCCTCCTGCTCCCCGGCAAACGGCGGTTCAGCGACCGCCCGCAGGCGGCTTCGCCGCAGTTGTGAGCTGCCAGTTGTCAGTTAAGCAGCTGGGATACAGTGGTTTAGCTCTGAAGCATTATCCGTGTAAATCCGTGTTCATCCGTGGTCTTTCTTATTAATAATTCATGTTAATTCGTGTACATTCGTGGAAAAACCCTTCTACCCGTGTTCTCGCTTTCCCCAAGTCCTGGTCTCCCTCTCCATCATGGTCTCCCCCCAAAATATCCGTGTAAATCCGTGTTCATCCGTGGACTTTCATATTAATAACTCGTGTTAATTCGTGTACATTCGTGGAAAAACATAAGCGAGCGTAGCTCGCCTCATCCGTGGAAAAAGTCCTTGCAAAAAACCGATACTTGCCTCAACCTTTGACTTTTCGCAAAGGTTGCCCGCCCCGTGGGATTCCCTGGCTCTCGTTTGCGTAACTCTTGGGTTTTCTTTGGGTTACTTGTGGATCCCAAAGGAGACCCATAGGAGGCCCTAAGGGAGGCCGCATGAAATCGACGTTTTAGGAGGCAGATTTGTTTTCGCAAAAGCGGGGCGGGAGTCAAATTTTCCAAAAAGTGTGAGATTTCGCCTCGCCTTTCGGTTGAGGTCTGCATCAATAACCTCTATCTCAGGGGAGCTTGGCTGTGTCTTCGTCAGAGACTCGTGGTAGCCTCAAGCGGCATTGTCTATTTGATTGGGAGGTGTGAAACTCCCAAACAATAGATCAGAACAAGGCTCATCAAAGTTTGTTAGCTTTTTATGGCTTGACAATTATAAGCTTTTGTAAAGCTTGGGTCAAAATCAAAACTCTTATATGAGGTGCAACATGAAGGTATTCATGACAATCATCGCTTTATTGGCGGCATTTACCGGCTCTTGGGCAGCGGATATTCATTCTACTCCCTCGGGCGGATATTGGAACAATTGGCGCACCTGGGAGGGCGGTACCGTTCCGGGTGAGGGAGACAACGTTTTCCTGCATGGCCATGTGAGCGTAAACGGCAACCTGAGCTGCCACAATCTTACCGTTTACCCCGGCGGCAGGCTGTATCCGGGCGTCAGTGAGAACTCGTTGACCGTCGGCGGCTCGATCGTCAACAATGGCACGGTGAACAACTACCCCGGCTGGTACAATCTCAATCTGACCTGCGCTGGAAACATTACCAGCAGCGGCCAGTTTATCCCATATCAACTTACCATATCAGGCACCGGAAACCAGTCTATCAATGCTTCCGGCAATTTCAAGCCTGCCAATATTACCCAAACCTCCGATCTTGGCACGGTGACTCTGCTCACCGACCTCAACCTGGAAAACTGCCAGATAGACTTCAACGGCGGAGCCCTGGATCTGAGCGGCGGCAGGCAACTGGCACTCAATGGCGGCAAAATCTCCAATATGGCTATTCTGGGCACAGGAGGAGGCAGCCTCAACCTGACGGGCGACGTGGAACTTTGGAACACGACCGCAGACGAGATTAACATCCAGGGAATCTGCAGAATCGGCGACGGAGTGAGCATCGGTACCCTCCACAATCACGCCGTGCTGCAAAATTATCCACATTCGAATGCCGTCCTCTATGTAACCGACAGGCTGAACAACTATGACACCCTGCGGAACTATCCCGGCTGGCGTGACCTGACGCTTGATCTGGCCGGCGATCTCTACAATTATGGTACCATGAGCAATGCAAACATCAATCTCAGCGGCGACGGGATTCAAACGCTCTATCATTCAGACGACGCTCCGGTTATTACCTGCTGGAATTTTACCGCTCAGGCGACCGACACGCCGATCCAACTGACGTCCAATCTCAGATTTAACGGCTGCACGGTGGATCTCGGTGGGCGGACACTGCGTCTCATTACCCCAACCGCTTCCCATACCCTGAGCGTGACATCAGATGAACTGAAAAACGCAGTGATCCAGGGAAACAGCGCATCCACACTCAATTTTGCCAATGAATGCAAACTGTCCAATCTGACCATTGATGAAGCCAGGTTCACCGGCGATGCGAGATGCGATGACGGAGTGGTGGTCGGCATCATGCACAATCACGCCTTGCTGCAAAATTATCAACACTCGAATGCCGTCCTCAATGTAACCGACAGGCTGAACAATTATGGCACCCTGCGGAACTATCCCGGCTGGAGTGACCTGACACTTGATCTGGCCGGCGATCTCTACAATTATGGTACCCTGAGCAATGCAAACATCATTCTCAGCGGCGACGGAGTGCAAATACTCTATCATTCAGACGACGCTCCGGATATTACCTGCTGGAATTTTACCACTCAGGCGACCGACACGCCGATCCAACTGCTGTCTGATGTCAGATTTACTGGCTGCACGGTGGACCTCGGTGGGCGGACCCTGCGCCTCCTCACTCCAACCGCATCCCATGCCCTGAGCGTGACATCAAAAGAACTGAAAAACGCAGTGATCCAGGGAAACAGCGCATGCACACTCAGTTTTGCCAATGAATGCAAACTTTCCAATCTGACCATTGATGAAGCCAGGTTCACCGGCGATGCGAGATGCGATGACGGAGTGGTGGTCGGCATCATGCACAATCACGCTTTGCTGCAAAATAATCCGTTAACTTATGCCACCCTCCAGGTAACCGACAGGCTGAACAACTATGGCACCCTGCGGAACTATCCCGGCTGGAGTTCTCTGACGCTTGATCTGGCCGGCGATCTCTACAATTACAACATTCTGAAAAATAACGCCACCATACTCAGCGGTGACCGGACGCAAATAATCTGGCAGTCGGCCGACGCTACGGAGATAACCTGTGCCGCTTTTTCCGCCACTTACTCCACCCATCCGCTCCAGGCCCGTTCTGACCTGCGGTTTTCAAACTGTGCCATTGATTTTGCGGGCCGCACATTAGACCTCTGCCCGGGAAGCGTAGGTCGCGAGTTCCAAATGGTTGGCCAATCCCTGCAAAATGTAGTGATAATGGGAGGCAACGGAGCTGCGCTTGACCTCCAAGAAAATTGCAATATGACCAACGTTACGGCGGACGAGATCGTGATGCGCGGCAACGCTCTCATACACAGCGGCGTAATCTTTGGCACCCTGATCAACCACGGCACCCTGAGGTCACATTCCTCCGTGAATCCCGCTATCTTGGCCGTCACCGAAAACCTGGTAAACTGGGGCACCCTGGACAATTACCCCGGCTGGAGCAGCCTGCATCTCTACCTTCGGGGCGACCTGCACAACCACGGCACCATGTCCAACCAAACAACCTTGGTAAATGGAAATACAGACCAGTATTTGAAGACGTATCCCGGCTGTGCTGTGACCTCCACGGAAGGGTTTACCCTGGTCTCGGAAATCGGGCCAGGACAGTGGTATTTCAATGGGCATATGCAAACAAATGCGAATTCACTACAATACAACGCCGATCCTTTCGCCGATGGTGTCTGGCAGGCCTACAACGGCAGTGCCTGGAGCAGGTATATCAACATCAATGAAGGCCTGGCTGCACCGGTGAATCTGATCCTTACAGCTGGCCCGAACAACGCTCTCACGCTGCAGTGGAATCAGGTTTCCAATGCCACCGGCTACAAGGTTTACTATGCCACCGTACCCGAGGGACCCTGGACAGCCTTCCCCGGCACGGTGACAGACAATAATACCGAGGACGGGATTGTGACCTATCCACTGGGACAGAGCCAGCAGCGTATGTTCTATAAGGTAACCTCGCTAAGATGAGGAACCGTTCAGGACGAAAATCGTACTGATCGCAATAAAACTTACAGATATTTCAAAGTAATAGACCGGCACTGAAAACGTCAACTTGCCGTCACTTGGACGTTTGAAACCCTCGTGATTGGATTTGAGGTTTTCAGTGCGGTTTTGTATTTGGATCACAATTGGTGGATGACTGCCCGCCTCACGTATCAGAAAACGTTTGACACACAGCCACCACTGCCTCAACCTGCGCCGGAAAAATGGGCGTCTGGTATGGTCGCTTCGCCGAACTATATAGGCAACGAGTTGAAGATTACACCAGCAATTGAGACTCAACAAATACTGGGGCTCATCATAGAAAGGGATTGACAAATATCACTTGTTTATAAACATTGCCTTAAACAAAAGGAGGAAGCACCATGCGCAATCAATCAACTCAAGATCAGCAAACTGTTACCTTGGAAGCCCCAAGTCAGCTGTTAGAAATTCAGGCTCGGCCTGACTCTTTGGTGAATGAGCAAAACTATATGCTGAAAGAGGAGCTGAAGGCTTCAAAGTTTCATAGACTCTGCGATTGCAAACCATCCCACCTGAACTGCATGGAAGCGAAAGAATGGATGCTTTCTCAGATCGGTGTGTGGCAATTCTACTATGAAAAAAGGGATATTAGAGACAAAAAGAAGCATCCTGCCACCTTTCCAATTAGCTTGGCACAGAAGATAATCAAGTTATTCACCCACGAAGGCGAGCTGGTTTTAGATCCCTTTGTGGGCAGCGGCACCACATTGCTTGCCGCTCAAGACCTCAATAGAAACTCTGTGGGATTTGATCTGCATCCTGAGTATATAAGGCTATCACGTGAAAGACTGGCTCAGCAAAACAGCTTTAACTTTTGCAAGCAAATCCCAGTGCAGGATGATGCCAGAAACATAGATCAATACTTTGCCCCTGAAAGTGTGAAACTTATTTGGACCTCTCCACCATACTCCAATCTGCTAAACAGAAAGAGAAAGAATAAATCACGTCGAGACCGGGACAATGAACAGCTTAACAAAGTAGAACAGTATTCTCAAGATGAAAGAGACTTGGGAACTTACCCCGTCGAAAAATGGACCCAGGCTATGGGGGATATCTTTGAAAAGCTGCTGCCTCTTCTGAAACCAAAAGGACATTGCGTGATCAACGTGCCGGACTTTTGGATGGACAATAGCAGGATCACCCTTCATATCCACCTTGTTGAAGAGCTAAGAAAACGGGGGTACGAGCTAAGAAATACCATCATCTGGGATAGGACCAACATCGTCAATAGGATAGGGATTTTTGGCTGGCCCAGCAATTATATCACCATGGGCACTACCTTCGAATACCTTTTAGACTTCTACAAACCCCCAAAATGAAGGAGCGTATGTGATGTTGCAAGTCTACACCAAAAATGAGCTGATAGAAAAGCTGAACAATGTCCGAAATATGGGATGGATCGAAAACACGCGCCGGGGAAATCATGGATC
>JGI24709J26583_10004685_pt1 | contig 10230 bp, 8 predicted proteins | sample BioPla2DNA1_FD_26583 | JGI IMG/M metagenome (IMG submission 26583) | reverse complement strand
CTAGCTGGGTGATAAGATTTCTTTATCGCGGTGATAGAATTTAAGTATTTGTCCAGAAGACTATCTGATGTTAAGATGTTAACAACTCTTAAAGAAGGTAGGAAATGACATGACAGCATTAAAGAAATTGCTAGGTATAACAGGACTGGCTATCGCCTCAACAGCCCTTCTTGCGGCTTGTTCATCGAGCAATTCTGCAAAATCATCTTCAGGTAAGGAAGAGGTTACGTTTGCGACGGTTGGAACGACAGCTCCATTTTCATACGAAGATGATGGAAAATTAACAGGATATGATATCGAAGTAGCAAAAGCTGTTTTCAAAGATTCAGACAAGTACAAAGTGACTTTCAAGAAGACAGAGTGGTCATCTATTTTCACAGGTCTTGATTCTGGAAAATATCAGCTTGGCGGAAATAACATCAGTTATACAAAAGAACGTTCAGCTAAATATCTTTATTCTTATCCGATTGGCTCAACACCGTCTGTTTTAGTGGTCTCAAAGGACTCTGATATCACATCTTATGATGACATTGCAGGACATTCTACTCAGGTTGTCCAAGGAACAACAACGGCTGCTCAGTTGGAAAAATATAATACTGAAAACAGTAGCAAGCAAGTTGAACTCAACTACACTAATGAAAATATCACTCAAGTTTTGACAAACTTGAACGAAGGTAAATTTGATTTCAAGATTTTTGATGCCCCAACGGTTAATACCATTATCAAGAATCAAAATTTGGATAATTTGAAGACAATTGAATTGAAATCAGATGAACAGCCATTCATTTACTTCATTTTGGGACAAGACCAAAAAGACTTGCAAACCTACGTCAATAAACGTTTGAAAGCTTTGCAAAAAGATGGCACTTTGTCAGATTTAGCTCAAAAATATCTTGGTGGAGATTACACACCAGCGGCGACTGATTTGAAAATTCCATCGGAAAAATAAGTCTGTTATAGTTTAAAACTATAACTAAACCCTGTTTTTAACAATTTGAAACCTATAACCAAATAGGATAGAATTAAATCACGAGTTAAATGAAAAGAGGAACATAGATATGAAATTGAAAAAATTACTTGGAGTAGCTAGCGTAGCAATTGCATCGACTGTCTTGTTGGCAGCATGTGGCGGTTCAAAATCAACTTCTGATGATTCAACACTAAAAGTTGGTATCATGACTTTGGATGATGCAACTGAACCACTTTGGGATAAGGTTAAAGAATTGGCTAAAGACAAGGGTGTTGACATCGAGTTGGTTGAATTCACTGATTACAACCAACCAAACGAAGCTCTTCAAAATGGTGAAGTTGACGTCAATGCTTTCCAACACAAATATTTCTTGAACAACTGGAATTCAGAAAATAAAGGAACTTTGGTAGAAGCAGCTGACACACTTCTTAGCCCAATCCGCCTATTCTCAGGCACAACAGGGGATGACGCTAAGTACAAAGATGTCAAAGAGCTACCGGATAAAGCGACAATTTCAATTCCAAATGATGCTTCAAACGAAAGTCGTGCGCTTTACCTTCTTCAATCAGCTGGTTTGATTAAACTTGATGTTTCTGGTGATGAATTGGCAACAATTAAAAACATTTCATCAAATCCTAAAGATTTGGAAATTAAAGAAGTTGACGCAGCTCAAACCGCTTCAACATTGTCATCAGTAGATGCTGCAGTTGTTAATAACTCATATGCTCAATCAGCAGATGTTGATTATGACACAACTCTTTACAAAGAAGCTATTGATGATAACTCAGACCAATGGGTCAACGTTATTGCAGCTCAAAAAGATTGGAAAAAATCTAAAAAAGCTAAAGCAATCAAGACTTTGATTTCAGTTTACCAAACTGATGAAGTCGGAAAAGTTATCCAAGATGCAACTGATGGTGTTGACATTCCAGCTTGGGATGGCGCAAAAGTTTCATCAAGTGATAAAGACTAATTAGGAGAATCTGGCGTGTCAAGGCACGCCAATTTTCTATTATTGGGATTATGAAAGTGCTTTAAATTTTATCACAATATGGTAGAATATTAAGTTGGAAAGTTTTGAAAAATCTTTTAACTTAGAGAGAATAGTTCGTTAGGAAAAAGATTAGAGTGTAATGATTGAGGAGTTGAGTAAGAGTTATGACAAAACCGATTATTAATTTAGAGCATATCGATATTACTTTTCACCAGAAAAAACGCGTCATCGAAGCTGTAAAGGATGTTTCGATTGCGATTAATAAAGGTGATATTTATGGTATTGTTGGGTATTCTGGTGCTGGTAAATCAACGTTAGTACGTACGATTAACTTGCTTCAAGCCCCAACAGCAGGGAAAATCACGATTGGTGAAGATGTGACGTTTGCGGATGGAAAGGTACAATTGAAAGGTGCTGCCCTTCGTCAAAAACGTCAAAAAATTGGAATGATTTTCCAACACTTTAACTTGATGGCACAAAGAACAGCACGTCAAAATGTTGCCTTTGCTCTTCGCCATTCAAAATTGAGTAAAGAAGAAAAAGACAAGAAAGTTGCTGATTTGTTGGAATTGGTAGGGTTAGCTGACCGAGCTGAAAACTACCCATCACAACTGTCAGGTGGTCAAAAACAACGTGTGGCGATTGCGCGTGCTCTTGCTAATGACCCAGAAATTTTGATTTCTGATGAATCAACATCAGCCCTTGACCCTAAAACAACTAAGCAAATTTTGGCTTTGTTGCAAGAATTAAACCAAAAACTTGGTTTGACAGTGGTTATGATTACCCACGAAATGCAAATCGTTAAAGATATTTGTCATCGTGTGGCTGTTATGCAAAATGGTCATTTGATTGAAGAAGGTTCTGTTTTAGACATTTTCTCAAATCCAAAAGAACCTTTAACGCAAGAATTCATCAAAACAGCAACAGGAATTGAAGATGCTTTGGTTAAAATTGAAAAACAAGCAATCGTGCAAAATCTTCCAAAAGATGACTTGCTTGTCCAATTGAAATACGCTGGAACATCAACAGATGAACCAATTTTGAACCAAATTTACAAACAATTCGAAGTCACAGCGAATATTCTTTACGGTAATATCGAAATTTTGGATGACACGCCTGTTGGTGAGATGATTGTTGTCTTATCTGGTGAGGCTGATGCACTTGCTGGANCACAANAAGCAATTCTTGCTGCTGGAATCGAATTAACAGTATTGAAACGAGGTGCCTAAATGATTGAATGGATTTCTACAAATTTGCCTGATGTTTACCGTATCGGCTGGGAAGGGACAAATTCTTGGTCAGATGCCTTTTCAGCAACGATTTATATGACAGGATGGTCATTTGTGATTGGTGGGATTTTAGGTCTTGCTATGGGCTTGTTCTTGGTATTAACTGGTCCAAATGGTGTCCTAAGCAATCGATTTGGTTTCAAAGTTCTTGACATCTTTACTTCAATTGTTCGCGCCATTCCATTTATCATCTTGCTTGCGATTTTAAAAGGATTCACTTACGCGATTGTAGGGACTAACCTTGGTAAAACAGCTGCTTTGATTCCTTTGTCAGCAGCGACATTTGCTTTCTATGCCCGTCAAGTTCAAGTTGTCTTTTCTGAGATGGACAAGGGTGTCATTGAAGCAGCACAGGCTTCTGGAGCNACTCTTTGGGANATTATCAAGATTTACCTAAGTGAAGGNTTACCTGAGCTTATCCGCGTATCAACCGTGACACTGATTTCACTTATCGGTGAAACAGCTATGGCTGGTGCAATTGGTGCCGGAGGTCTTGGTTACATCGCTATTTATTATGGTTATAACCGTTCAGCAACTGATGTCACAATCGTTGCAACATTATGCATCTTGATTTTGGTTTTTGTCATCCAATTTATCGGAGACTTCTTGACTAAGAAATTGAGTCATAAATAAAAGTATTATATAAATTACTAAAAGCCTGGGATTAGTCTCAGGCTTTTTGTTCATTGTAAATAGTATAAAAAAAGTCAAACTCTAGTGAGTTTGACTTTTTTTAGTGTTGTTTAAGCTTTTTTAACTTTATGTAAGATGAATCCCACGATAAATCCTACAACTGCAAAGCTAATCCATTCCATTGAGAATTGACCAAGTGGAACGATGTTGCTAAAGAAGTTTACAAGACCTGCTGGCAAGTGGAAAAGTCCAGTTTGTTTAGCAAGTGTTGAGATGGCATCGTAAAGTGCTGGGATAGCTGTGAAAGCAATTGTCAGTTGGTAAACGATACGATCTTTTTCAAAGAATTTCGCTAGTAAAGAAAGTAGGATAATAACGACTGTCAGTGGGTATAACAAGTAAAGTACTGGAAGTGACCATTTGATGAGGTCAGTTAGACCACCGAAGTAGAAGAATAGAGCAATCAAAGTAAAGACAGTTGCCCAAGTAACGTGAGAAACTTTTGGTTGCAATTTGTGGAAGTATTCAGCACAAGCAGTGATTAATCCAGTTGATGTTGTTAGACATGCAAGGAAAATAGCTGCAGCTAGAATAATTTGTCCGATGCTTCCAAGATANAAGTGAGCAGCTTGTCCGAGAATATTACCACCATCGATTGGGTCACCTTTGAACATGAAGTGTCCGTTAGTGAAATCAAATAGATTTTGTGAAGATGCTCCGATACGACCAACGAAGATGTAGATAAGAGCAAGAAGTGCAGTGGCAATTAATCCAGATTTGAATGTTAAAGCAGCGATTTCAGATTGTTCTTTTGCACCATGCGATTTGCTGGCATCGATAACGATAATGGCGAAGGCAAGCGAAGCAAGAGCATCCATCGTACCATAACCTTGAATAAGTCCAGCGACAAACGGAACGTCTTTGAATGCGTTGCTGATATCGCTAGCAGCGTTGTAAGCTGGTCCGATGTCACCAGCAGGTTTGACAAATGATGCGATAACTAAAATAGCAATGATAATCAAAAGAGATGGTGTTAAATATTTACCAATACGGTCAGCGATTTTATTTGGCTTGATAGCCAAGATATAAGAAATTCCAAAGAAAACCAAACCGTAAATGACTTTTGCAATAATATTGTCACCAAAGATAGGTTGAATACCGATTGAAAATGATGTCGCACCAGTTCTTGGGATGGCAAAGAATGGACCAATTGACAAGTAAAGTGCGATTGAAAATAGTAAAGCATATTGACGTGAGACTGGACGTGCGAAATCTTCAATATCACTAGCTCCTGAATAAGCAACAGCTACAACCCCTAACAGAGGAAGTGTAACACCAGTTAAACAGAAACCAAGAATGGCAAGAGCCAAGTTACTTCCAGAGTAAATTCCTAAAAATGCTGGATAGATGAGATTACCAGCTCCAAAGAATAGAGCAAATAGCATGAAACCTATGATAATATAAATGTTTTTTACGGGTTTCATTAATGTCCTCCTAATAAACATACGATATAATATTTTGCTGAGACAATTTTTCTCATTTTACAAAATTCCATGAAAAATATTATATCGAACTCCAAAACACTCGTCAATAGAAGAAAAATACTGAATTTTTTTGAAAAAGTTGCTTAAGCNTGATATGGNGGGGCTTAGCGATGTTAGAAAAAATAACAAAATTTTCAAAAAATTGAGAAATCCCGTGTTTTAAGCGCTACCAAAAGGCGAAAAACGCCTTCGTTGGTTTGACGAAGCGCTTCTTTTATATTATGATTAAAATCGTTAATTATTTTTTTGAGGAGCTACCATGAAACGATTTATTAGTGTTTGGAATAGAACTAGCCTAATCAAACGAATCATCATTGGTGTTATTCTTGGATTTATTTTAGGAATGACAGTTCCTAAATTATCAGGAATTGGTATTTTAGGTGATTTATTTGTTGGTGGGCTTAAAGCGGTAGCGCCATTACTTGTCTTTGTTTTGGTTGCTAGTGCANTGTCACAAAATGAAAAGGGACAAAAGACCAATATGTCAACGATTATTGGACTTTATCTTGTTGGGACCTTNGCAGCTGCCTTAGTTGCAGTTGTGGTTAACTACCTTTTCCCAATTACTCTCACCTTGGATACTGCCACGCAACCAAAATTGTCATCTCCTGAAGGAGTTGGGCAAGTTTTCCACAGTCTTTTATTAAAAATGGTTGATAACCCAATTAATGCTTTGGGGTCAGCTAACTATATCGGTGTCTTAACTTGGGCTGTTATCTTTGGACTTGCTTTTAGAAATTCTAATAAAACAACTAAAGACATGTTACAAACAATGGCAGAAGTCACTTCACAAGTGGTTCGTTGGATTATTAATCTAGCACCATTTGGTATCTTAGGTCTTGTCTTTAAAACNATCTCAGACAATGGGGTTAAGATTTTAGCAAACTACGGTTTCTTGATTTTNGCTCTTGTTGGAACAATGTTTTTTGTAGCCTTGGTCGTTAATCCATTTATTGCGTTTATCTTCATGCGTAAAAATCCATACCCATTGGTTTTNCGTTGTTTGCGAGATTCTGGTTTGACAGCTTTCTTCACACGAAGTTCAGCTGCTAATATTCCAGTTAACATGAAACTTTGTGAAGATTTGGGCTTGGATGAGGATACATACAGAGTATCAATCCCGCTTGGTGCTACTATTAATATGGGTGGTGCTGCCATTACAATCAACGTCTTGACACTTGCTGCGGTTAATACACTTGGTATTCATGTTGATTTTCCAACAGCATTCTTGCTAAGTGTCTTATCAGCTGTGTCAGCCTGTGGAGCTTCAGGGGTTACTGGAGGGTCACTTCTTTTAGTTCCTGTGGCATGTAGCTTGTTTGGTATTTCAAATGACCTAGCAATGCAAGTTGTCGGCGTTGGNTTTATNGTNGGTGTTGTTCAAGATTCATGTGAAACAGCACTTAACTCTTCAACAGATGTTCTCTTTACAGCNGTTGCTGAAAAATCTGTTTGGGGTAAAAAGAAAAAAGTTAAAAATTAAAAAATAGCTGAGCAGTGCTCGGCTATTTTTCATTACTTTAAAACTTAGACTTGTATAAAACGTTTTTATGACTGGTTCAAAGAATAATCATCTTTAAAATATGTCTCATTTATGGTAAAATAAGACGGCATAAAGGTAAGAATTTTAAAGTANTTTACTTAGAAAATAGATAAGAAAGTTATTAAAGGAGAACGAGTTGTGAAGAATAATTCNATCAAGACTGTCGTAGCAACAGGTATCGGAGCTGCGCTGTTTATCATTATTGGGACATTGGTTAACATTCCAACCCCAATTCCAAATACAAATCTGCAANTGCAATACGCTGTTTTAGCGTTGTTTGCTGTGGTTTATGGTCCAACAGTTGGTTTCTTTTCAGGATTTATCGGTCATGCTTTGAAAGATGCACTTCAATATGGTTCACCATGGTGGACTTGGGTTCTTGTGAGCGGACTTATTGGNCTAGCTATCGGNTTGGTATCTAAAAAGATTAATATTGAAAAAGGTCAATTGACTGGAAAAGATTACGCTTGGTTTAACGGNGCNCAAATCTTGGCTAACATTATTGGATGGGCTGTTATTGCACCATATGGNGATATTTTNGTTTACAGTGAACCAGCTAGCAAGGTATTTACACAAGGAATTTTATCAGCAGTGATTAATAGTTTGACAATTGTCATTGGTGGTTCTTTGCTTTTAGCGGTTTATACAAAAACACGCACACAATCAGGCAGTTTGACAAAAGATTAAGGGTTAATCTTAACTGCGATAATTTACATTCTAGTATTATTTCAGCTCGTTTTCGAGCTGTTTTTTAAGGAGTAGGATGACAAGNTTGTCCTACTCTTAATCATTTTTTAGGAGAAACGTTATGAAACCCCTTATTGAATTTAAGGATTTCACTTTTAAATATGATGCTCAAGCAGAGCCGACGCTAAAGTATCTTAATTTAACCATTGAGAGAGGACAAAAAGTCTTAATTGTCGGTCCATCAGGCTCTGGAAAGTCAACTATCGGGCAGTGTCTCAACGGTATTATTCCAAATATTCATCATGGTGAAAGAACTGGGCAATTTACCATCGCAGGTAAGGATGCTTTCGACTTGTCTATTTATGATAAATCACATTTAGTTTCTACAGTTTTGCAGGATCCAGATGGACAGTTTATTGGGTTAACTGTAGCTGAAGATTTGGCATTTGCACTTGAAAATGACTGCCTTCCTCTTAAGGGAATGCGAGAAAAAGTTGATTATTGGGCTGATAAGCTTGATTTGAAGACATTCTTAAATAACCGTCCGCAGGATTTATCGGGTGGTCAAAAGCAGCGAGTGAGTTTGGCAGGTGTTTTGATTGACGAAAGTCCAATCCTACTTTTTGATGAGCCACTTGCTAATCTTGATCCAAAATCAGGTCAAGAAACGATTGAATTGATTGATCGCATCCACCAAGAAGGCAAGACAACGACGATTATTATCGAGCACCGCTTGGAAGATGTGCTTTATCGTCATGTGGATAAAGTGGTTTTAGTCAATGATGGTCGTATTGTATTTGACGGTCAGCCAGATGAGTTATTAAAAAGTGAGCTGCTAGTTGAAAATGGCATCCGCGAACCGCTTTATATCACAGCTTTAAAAAATTTAAACGTTGATGTGACAAAAGCGGAGCATTTATCAGACATTAATCAACTAGATTTGTCAGATATTACAGTAAAAGGCTTGAGTCAATCTAGTGACGTTGTTCAAAAGGAAAATATTTTAGAGGCTAATCATCTTGAATTTTCATATGATGACGGCAAGAAGATTTTAAACGATATTAGTTTTGCTGTTCATAAGGGTGAACGTATTGCCATTGTTGGAAAAAACGGTGCAGGAAAATCAACCCTAGCGAAAGCCTTGTGCCAATTCATCAGACCAGACGGTGAGATTCTCTATCAAGGAAACTCAATCATGAGTGACTCAATTAAAGAACGTGCTGAGAAGATTGGCTACGTTCTTCAAAATCCAAATCAAATGATTAGTCAGACGATGATTTTTGATGAAGTTGCGCTTGGTCTTCGTTTGCGTGGTCTCAGTGAGCAAGAAATTGAACAACGTGTTTTAGAGACTTTGAAAGTGTGTGGTTTGTACGAATTCCGTAATTGGCCAATCTCTGCTCTTTCATTTGGTCAGAAGAAGCGTGTTACGATTGCTTCAGTTTTAGTCATGAATCCTGAAATTATCTTACTTGATGAGCCAACAGCAGGGCAAGATAAGAAGCACTATACAGAAATCATGACTTTTCTCAATCAGTTAAACAAGGCTGGTCACACCATTATTATGATTACGCATGATATGCAGTTGATGCTCGAGTATTCTGATCGCAGTATTGTGATTAGTGACGGCGAGATTATCGCAGACTGCACGCCGGTTGATTTATTTAGTCAGGTTGATATTTTGGATAGAGCTAATCTGAAAAAGACAAGTCTATTTGATTTGGCGGAGAAATTAGGAATCAATCCAATTGATTTGACACATTACTACATTAAGCAACAAGGAGGATGTCGTGGCTAATCATTTTATTGGTTATCAAAGTGGGCGAGGGTTCTTGTATCAATTATCTGGCGCTAGCAAATTAATCTTCTTTATTTTGGTTTCTGTGGCTTGTATGACAACCTATGATACACGATTGATTGCTGTTGTTGGTTTGTCATCGCTTATCTTGTTTAAAATGGCAGATATTCGTTGGAAACAAATTTCTTTTGTTATCAAGTTTATTGGCTTTTTTGCGCTTTTAAATGTTTTGATGGTTTATGTGTTTGAACCAAGTTATGGTGAGCACATTTACGGTGCTAAAACGGTTTTGTGGCAAGGTTANGGTCGTTTTTATCTGACAAGCCAAGAATTATTTTATTTGTTTAATCTAGCTTTGAAATATTTTTGTACAGTNCCTTTAGCTGTGCTATTTCTCATGACAACGCATCCTAGTCAATTTGCCTCAAGTCTTAATCAGATTGGTGTGCCTTACAAGGTTGCTTATGCGGTAAGCTTGACATTGCGCTATATTCCAGATGTTCAGGAAGAATTTTACATGATTCGCATGTCACAAGAAGCGCGTGGTCTTGAATTGTCCCAAAAAGAAAAGCTAATGAAACGTGTCAAAGGTAATCTTCAGATTATCATTCCATTGATTTTTAGTTCTTTAGAGCGAATTGATACGGTCTCAACTGCGATGGAATTACGACGTTTTGGGAAAAATAAAAAGCGTACTTGGTACACTTACAAAAATTTCACTGCAGCAGATATCTTGACAATCACTGTATCTGTTATACTTGTTCTTATCACA
>JGI24709J26583_10004681_pt1 | contig 10232 bp, 7 predicted proteins | sample BioPla2DNA1_FD_26583 | JGI IMG/M metagenome (IMG submission 26583) | reverse complement strand
GCGGTTGAGCTTGGGGCATCTGCTGGGGAGCATAGTCATCGTTTCTCACTGTTCTGATAACCTCACGTACGCTTCTTTGCTGGCTTGTATTAAAAGCATGTTTTTGCTCTTCTTTGCCAAAGCCTGTAGCTATAACAGTAATCTTGACTTTTTCGCCAATTTCATCATCGACAGCATGACCGTAGATGATTTCCGCATCAGGATCTACGGAGTCTTTAATGATAGTCATAGCTTTTCTCATTTCGAGCATGCCAAGCTGTGAAGATGCGATTATGTTCACAAGCACGCCTCTGGCACCCTGAATTGATGTTTCAAGCAAAGGATTAAGAATAGCTGTTTGAGCGGCTGCGACTGTTCTGTCTGGACCTTCGCCGATTCCTATGCCCATGATGGCTGAACCGGAATCTTTCATAATCTTTTTGACGTCGTTGAAGTCTATGTTGATAACTCCAGGCACCAGAATTATGTCTGATATGCCTTTCACGCCTTGTCTCAAAACTTCGTCTGCGGCAGCATAGGCTTCNATAACGCTGAAGTCTTCGNTGGCTATGTCAAGAAGTTTGTCGTTNGGCGTAACTATTATAGCGTCAACGCGCTCTTTAAGATTTTTAATGCCGAGCTCAGCAGAACTCATTCTTCTGCGNCCTTCAAAATCAAAGGGCTTGGTGACTACTGCTACTGTCAAAGCTCCCAGTTCTCTGGCGACTTCAGCTACTATAGGCGCTCCGCCTGTGCCTGTTCCGCCGCCCATGCCAGCAGTAATGAAGACCATGTCGGCGCCTTTAAGATATTCGGCGATCTGGTCTTTGGCTTCTTCAGCTGCTTTTTTGCCAACTTCGTGGTCGCCGCCGGCACCCAAACCTTTAGTGACTTTTTCACCCAGCTGGATTTTTGTTTTGACGCTGGAGCTGTCCAAGTCCTGAGCGTCTGTGTTGGCGACTATAAATTCAACCCCGTTGTAACCAAGTTCAAACATGCGGTTGACAGCGTTCATGCCGCCTCCGCCTACGCCTATAACTTTAATATCCGGCTCGGGGGTCATGCCTTTTCCTGCATTAATCATGCCTGAGAAGGACATTTTGTTTAATCCTCTGCCCATGCCTCTGTCCATATCGCCTAAATCCATTGCTGAAGCCTCCTGATTTGCTCTCAGTTCACTCTCTGTTAAGAACTGAAGTTATATTCTACACTATTTTGTTGAATCAGTAAAGAACTTAGTTAATACTGATTTAATTCTGTCAAACATGCCCCCGATATAGGTTTTCTGACGTCTCGGTGCACTGTGTCCATTTAATGCACCGTATTTAACCAAACCTAATGCTGTGGAAAATCTGGGTGACATGACTTTCTCTGATAAACCTGATGTGCCAATTGGCATTCCGACCCGCACAGGAAGTCCTAATATTTCTTCTGCTAGTTCTGTGCAACCTCTCATGAGAGATGTGCCGCCTGTGAGCACCACGCCCGCAGGTATGAGTTGCAATTCGACTACTTCCTGGATTTTTGCTTTCACGGAGTTCAGAATTTCTTCCATGCGCGGTTCTATAATTTCGGCCAAGTCTCTGGCAGTATAAACTGCTATCCTGTCTCCTCCTGCCATCGGCACTTCTATTTCTTCTTCAGGATCGGCCATTGCTGCAAAAGCCAAACCTTGATTTATTTTAAGTTCTTCCGCTATGTGGGTCGAAGTTTTAAGACCTATGGCTATGTCGTTTGTGACAAGCTGTCCGCCCATGTCGATGCTTGAAGAGTGCACGACTTGCCCATTCTGGAAAAGAATTATATCTGTGGTTCCGCCGCCTATGTCAAGCAAGACTACACCTAGTTTTTTCTCGTCTTCCGAGAGCACGGCCATAGAAGCGGCGTATTGCTGTAAAACCACTTCATCTAGCTGTAGATCAGCCATTTCGCAGCATTTGACTATGTTTTGGCGGGCTGTTACAGCGCCTGTGACTATATGCACATGAGCTTCGAGACGTGAACCCACCATTCCCAATGGGTTTTTTATGTCCTTTTGTTCATCCACTACAAACTCAATTGGAAGAATGTGTATAATGCTGTGGTGAGAGGGTATGATCACAGAGGTTTTTGCTTGGTCGACAGCTCTGTCTATATCTTCTGAGGTTATCTCATTATTAGGGTTTTTAATTGCGACTATGCCTTTGGCGTTCATCGAAAGTATATGCGAACCGGCTATGCCTACATAAACGCTTTGTATTATAACTTCGCTGGATCTTTCAACTTCATTGATGGCAGATGCTATGGAATCAGTCATCTGGTTAATGTCCACTATGGCACCGCGTTTTACTCCGTCGTGCGATGGAGTCGTGGCGACACCTATAACCTCTATAGTGCCATCATCCCTGTTAAGTGAACCAACAACAGTGCATACTTTTGTGGTTCCGATATCTAGGCCGACTACTACCAAATCTTCTGTCAAGTCAGTAACCTCTACATTATTTTAGCTTTTCGATATTTTAGGTCTAACTACAATATCGGGTGCTCTCATGTCCAGATAGAAAGTATCTACATTATTTGCTTTTAACTTGTCAAGGAGTGCACGAAGAAAATTAAATCTTATTTTAAAGTCATTCATATCGCGCGGGTAAATTTTTTCTCCTGTGAGTAAGATTATATACGGGTTTTGAGTGTTTGAAAAGTTGAGTTCTGAGATGTTTTTTAATATTTCTTGCCCTAAAAAATTTACCCAGCTCATTGCCATATAAAAATCATCATTCCCGTTCAAAGAATCTCCCTGCTGTGCATTTTTTAAATCCAGCCCTGTGATTATAGGAAGATCTTTTTCACCCATCCCCTCAGTGCTTATAATTATACCATCAGGGGCTATTTCATAAAAGGCTATTCCATTTTTTGCGTATATGACAGGCTCTCGTTCTGTTATCTGGAGTTTGACGTTGTATAGACCCTCCAGCTGAACTTCCGCATTTTGTATTCTTGGATGCTTTAGAAGGTTTTGCTTAGTTTTTTCCGTATCCAGAGCAAAAATTTTAGTGGATGGAGGTATGTTTGCGAGCTTCAAGACTTCGTTTTCCTCCAAATGTTTTAAGCCGGCTGTTTTTACTTGCTTTATTTCAAAATAGGAAGTAGAGAAAAATAAATATTTTAATTGAATCACCGCAAGGTAAAGAAGGCTGGCAAAGATAAGAACATAGGCTATAGCTTTTATAGAGGTGAAGAGCTTGCTTACGTTCTGTGCACGGACTTTCTTTCTCTTTTTTCTTAAAATCTTCGCAGTATCTTCGGATGCTACTGGTTCAGGCAGCATGCTCGAAAAGGCGGAGCGGTTATTTTCATCGGGCACGCTCGTCACTCCTGACTTTTGATTTGGCAAGTTCCTGCAAAATATGAAGTCGATTTCATAAGAAACCCAAGGCCTCTAAAATTTTGTTTTCTACATTGGCTGGTCTTGTGCCCTTCATGGCGCTTCCCATTTTTATCAGTTGTTCAGGATTGTTAATTTCATTGACAATTCTAAGCAAAGATTCATAGGTTAAATCTTCGTTTTTAATCATTTTGGCTGCACCTGTATCTACAAGTTTTTGTGCGTTTTTTTCTTGATGATTTGCGGTTGCATGAGGAAATGGAATAAGAATGGCGGGTTTGCCGCAAACAGCCAGTTCAGACAGAAAGGTTGCTCCTGCTCTTGATATGACTATGTCAGCAATGTCAAAGAAGGGGCGGATGTTGTGCAGATACGAAAAAGGAAAATAGTTTTCCCCTTTGCTGTTTTCTTTGAGTTTTTTTAGAATTTTTTCTGCTTCTCCGTAATTTTTTTCTCCTGATACATGTATGAGCTTAAAGTCAGGGTTTTGAGGCAGAAATTTTTCGGCAAGTTCCAAGCAGACTTTGTTAATAGTTGCGGCTCCTTGCGAGCCTCCAACGGCGAACAAAACTGTTTCGCCAGGTTTTTTCTCTATACCGCTTTCTGTTAGCACAGAATCATCAGGATTGGCAAAAAATTCTTTTCTGACAGGGTTTCCTGTCAATATTACATTGGAATTTTTTTCCAAGTCTTTTAATTCATAAGTCAAAAGAACCTTTTTGGCGCCTTTTACAAACTGCTTGTTTGTTACACCCATGACTGCGTTTTGCTCATGTATGACATAATTAATTCCTAAGAGTTTTGCGGCTGCTAAAACAGGGAAAGATACATAGCTGCCTGTTGCTACAACCAAATCAGGTTTATATTCTCTTAAAAAACGCATGGCATCTATAGCGCCTGAGAAGGTTTCTTTGGCAAAAGCAAACCAGTCAAAAGAAAGCTTTCGCGGCATACCTTTAGCCTTAACAGAAACAAATTTAATATCTTTGTGTCTGGAGACTATTTTTTCTTCCAGACTTTCTTTTCGGCCCAAATAGGCCGATTCAAATTCGTATTTTTTTGCCAATATGTCTCTGATAGCTAGAGCCGGATAAATATGACCGCCCGTGCCTCCGCCTGTGAAAACTATTTTCATCTTATCTTCTCCTTATATTGTCAGCGACAGGCTCAATAAATTGTTTTGAGAAAGATTCTCCTTTGCGCATTTCGAAAGCGTTTTTCTCGGAGCCGTATTTGGAGATGTTGAGCAGAATTCCCATTCCGAGAGCCATAAAGACAACACTTGAACCTCCATAGCTTATGAAAGGAAGCGTAATCCCGGTTGTGGGTAAAAGGCTTAGGACAACGCCTATGTTGACTATGACTTGCAAGCCTGTAACAGCAGTAATGCCTGCTGCAAGACAGAAGCCGAATGTGTCGGGAGCTCTTACGGCTATATAAAGTCCGCGCCAAATAAGAACGAGAAATAGAGCTAGAACTATGGCGCCGCCAAGCAAGCCTAATTCTTCGCAGATTATCGAAAAAATGAAGTCTGTGTGACGCTCAGGAAGCATAAAGAACTTTTGTCTGCTTTCACCTAAACCGAGGCCGAAAAGTCCGCCTGAACCTATAGCAATCAGGGATTGAATAATGTGGTATCCGAAGCCTGTGGGAGAGTCTCCGGGAGAGAAAAAGGCTTTAATACGCCTGATTCTGTAGGGTTCCTGAAAAATAAGAAAAAGAATTGTCATTCCTCCTGCTGCGGTTAAGAGGCTTAGGTTTTTCATAGAGCCGCCAACTAAAAAATACATTGTGAAGTATGTGCCTACAATCAAAGCGGCGGTTGAAAGATTAGGTTCTTTGTAAATCAGCAAAAACAGTATGCCTGTGACAAGCAAGTCAGGAATCATGCCTTTTTTGAAGCTCATGAGATGCTCTTCTCTCATGTGGAAAGAGTTGCTGAGATAAATTATAAAGGCAAGCTTTGCCAATTCAGAAGGTTGAAATCCGAAGCCTTTAAAGCGCAACCATCTTTTTGCTCCGCCTATTTCCTTAGAAACTCCAGGAATTAAAACCAGAATCAGCAAAAATATTGCTAAGCCTAATAGGGGCACGGCCAGAGAAGACCAGTTTCTGTAATTAATTCTGGAGAAAATTATCATGCCTGCAAGACCTAGTATAACCCAAGCTAATTGCCTTTTAAAATAAAACAAACCGTCTGCGTTTTTTGACAAGGAGGTTACTGAACTAGCTGAGAATACCATTACAAGACCACTTGCCATTAATGCTATAATGGCAAAGAACAAGATGTAGTCAAATTGTGATGTTTCTTTCATAGTGTATTAAAGGGCTTTAACAGTTTTTTTGAAAAAATCGCCGCGCTCCTCAAAGTTAGAAAATTCGTCGTAACTGCTGCATGCGGGGGAGAGAAGAATAGTATCGCCTTTTTCGGACTCATCATAGGCTGTTTTTATGGCTTGCTCCAGATTTTTTACTGTTTTTAAAGGGATTTGTCCCTCAAGAGCGGCTCTAAAACGGTTGGCTGCTTCGCCGAACAAAATAACTTTTTTGGCTCTGTTTCTGACTGTTTGCACCCAGTCTGAAAGTCTGGTGCCCTTGTCTCTGCCGCCAGCAAGTAGAATGATTGGCTGATTGCAGGCTTTTAAAGCTGTTTCTGAAGCTTTGCAGTTGGTGCCTTTGGAGTCATTGATAAATATACGTCCATCTTTTTCGTGCACCCATTCCAAACGGTGTTCAACACCGCCGAAGGTCGTAACTGGTTCTTCGGTTCTTTCAGGGTCGGTTCCAGCTAAAATAGCCGCAAGTAAAGCGCACATTACATTTTCAATGTTGTGTTCTCCCAAAAGCTTGACAGCTGAAACGGGAAAAAGCTTAGTTTGTTTATTTTGCGAATCTGTGTAGATAAAATGAGAATCTTGTGTGGTCAGCGAAGGCGAGCTGTTCAGAAGAGGTTTTCCGAACCATGCAATGCGACAATGCGCTTCTTGCGCTATCTCAAGCATAATTGGCTGATTGCCATTTAACACCAGCCAATCGTCGGCTGTCATGTTTTTATAAATATTCTTTTTCGCATCTATATACTCTTGATATGTTGCGTATCTGTCGAGATGGTTTTCATAAAAGTTAGTTATTACTGCTACGTCAGGTTTGAAGTCTCGGATAGTTTCAAGCTGGAAGCTGCTAATTTCAATGATTTGGGCAGAGTCAGGAGTGGTTTTTCCTATGAAGTTTGCGACTGGTATTCCAATGTTGCCTCCGAGGAAAACAGATGGAAAGTTAGTTTCACATAGACGTGCAATAAGAGTGGTAGTGGTAGTTTTGCCGTTGCTGCCAGTTATTGCGATTCGTTTGCCTGAGGTAAGCCTGTATGCCAGCTCTATTTCAGAAAAATAAGGGATGTTTTTCTCTTCAGCTTTCTTCAAAAGGGGAAGATCGCTTCTGACTCCAGGGCTGACAACTATGTAATCAGCATCAAGAACTTTTTCTGTGTGTCCTCCTGCTTCAAATTCGACTGATGCCCCTAGGCCTGCTTTCTGTAAAATGCCAAGAAGAGCTGGTTCAGGCTGTATATCTGATATAAATACTGAAGCACCTTGCTTAATTAGTGCTTCGGAAGCGGCGAGTCCGCTTTTGGCTGCACCTAAAATACTGAATTTTTTTCCTGTGACCTTCATTTTTGTCCTGATCTTTTTAGCTAAAATACGGATTTATGATAGCATAATAGCCTAGATGTTGAAACGGAATAAATTAATCTTTTAAATAAGTGATAAATAAGGTTATATTCTCTAAATAAGAGGTAGAGTGGATAATATGAATATTAAGAATATTATTGCTTTTAAAAATAATCGAGGGCGAATGTCTCCCTTAGCTTTATCTGTTTCCTTGCTGATTGCTGTAGGAGTTTTTTTTCTGCTTCAGCATTTTGCTAAAAAGGATTTTACAGAAGATAAAAGTCAGATTTCTGAAGTGCCTTATTCAGAAAACGGTTGGGAAAGACGCGATATAGGCAATATCGCCTATATTGATTTTCCTGTTGCCTCTAATGATCTTACTGCTGAATTTGATCTGAGAGAGAATCAAGATGATTTGACCAAGGCTCATTTTGTAATGATGGATAAGGCATATCTGGAGAACTATAGAGCCAAAGCTGAAGAACACAAGGCTGTGGCAGGTTTCTATGCTTCAATGGTGGAATATAAGCGCAATGACTCTCCTTCACTTTTTGGATTAAGTTTCAAAAACGAAATTAAAGATTCGGATATGTCTGCGGCAGTTGAGGAACTGCATAAGCTTATAGCTTCTTCTGCACATGGAGAGCCTGTTGAAGGCGAAACTAAAAGCAGGGTCAGAATAAAACAGATTAAGCTTGGAGATATGTTCTCTCTCTATTCAACTCTGTTGTTTGCATATTTGCCTAGCGAGGTTTCTGGAATTGATGCCTCTTTGAAGAGATATATGCTGTTGCGCGACTACTATTTATTCTTTGATGATGGAAAAGAATATTTGCTTTCTTTCCAGTATCCCGAATCTGAAGGCGAAAAGTGGCGTCCAATTGTCAGACAGCTGATGGAAAGCTTCAGGCTGACAACAGAGGGGCGTGAGTAGCGGATAGTGGGCAGAAAGGCCGAACACCTAAAACAAAACTGCCAAATACCTTTAATAAACCACAGAACACACAGAATACACGGAAAAAGACATCAACAGGCTAAAAATTACGACAAAACTTCGTTTTTGCTAGTCTCAGATTAAAGCTAGATCTTTATCAAATAAGTTTGTTAAAAAGCTCTTTTAATCTGAGACCTGAGTAAAATCTTAATTCATTGTATTGTCTAAGATTTTTCTCTATTTCTACACTTAAAAAAGCTACTGTAGTAATGGCAAAGTTTCAGTTGTTGGTTGTCATATTGTCTAAACAATTTCACTATTCACTACCCACTGCTCACTCTAGGGCGGCGGCAAATCTGTTATGCAACATTGAGTTTATTAACTTGGAGAATATAATAAGCAACTTTTAGATGTCACACTAGTTTTTAAGGTATTTGGGGAATCTGTGGAAACTTCTGACAGAAGAAAAAGAATGTTCAATTATCTCGGTTTTTCCTTCTTCAACGTAAACTTCAGGGAAAGTGATAGACTTTGGTTTTTGATAAATGCCAGCCAGTTTTTTCTCGTTAATTTGTAATCTTATGCTGAGAGGGTTTGAAGGCAATTCTTCTATATCCAGCTTGTATAGTCCTGTAAATAAGGTTCCCAGTCCGTTTCCCCATGCAAGATTTGTGTTTTCCGGGTCTCTGGCTTGTTGTTCTACGAGAACGGCTGATTTTGATTTTATTCCATTAATGTATACATCTACATGCTTAGGCAGTTTATCGGGACGATTTCCTGTGTAGTAAATTCTGATAAACAACTTTCTGTCGCGTATTTGCGGGGGGATGCTTTTCTCTTGAGGTTTCACATAGTTGTGAATTTCAATGCCGCAATCAGGGCAGACTAGGGATAAAGACGGAATGTCTTTTCCGTCGCATGAGGGACAGTCTAAAGCGGCCAATGGCATGGCTGCGAATAAGAAGAAGATAATGAACAGATTTTTTAATTTATACATTTATTCCTCGTAAAAACTTTACCATTCGTAATATTGTTTCCCGTCGCGACTGAGAGTTTTGTTTGGTGTATGCAAAATTGTGCCTGGATGGTATGACGTGGGTTTCTTTTGTCCTTCGAAGGCTTTTTCAAGCTTTATTCCGTCGAATATTACGTCATGTTGTTCTGGAGTATTGTTAACAAGTCCAATGTATATTATAGCATCCGGGGCTAGAGATTCGGCAGTAAAAGTATGTTTTAAAAAGATTCTGTAGTATAGCCTCTGTTCTTTTGGAGATGACTCGTTTTTTTGTATAGCAAAACTCATTTTTTCTGTTATATGAGCTTCAGAGGAAAGGCTTGAGTAGTCAGAGGCGATTGCTGCTCCGTTGGAGTTAACAGAGACCCAGCTTATATTTTGAATTTCTCCGTCTTTGTTGGCTGTTGCTAAGTATATTTTGCCTGTGCCGCCAGGAGAAGGGGAAACCCAAGCCGACAGTATGTAATTGCCAGGGGTGAAATTATCACTTTTTAACACTTGATAAATTCCGCGATTTTCTCCGCTTGGGAAATCAGGCTCAGGATATATTGTGCCGAGCAGGAACATTATTTCAGTCTCCGCATTTAAGGAGAGATTTGCAATGCCTCTTTTTGCGTCATTTAGAATAAAAGTTACGGAATCTATGATATAGGTTCCTTCCGGAAATAATGAAGATGAGGTGGCAGGAGGTATGATTGTCAGTTCAGCAGTGAGTTCAGCACCAGGCTTTAATGGAGACAGGTAATCTATTGTCTCATTATTGATTTTTAATTTGAAATGCTCGTTGCCTGAGGCGGGCAAATGCAGCTCACTTCCATCAGGCTTTCTGATGCGGTATGAATTCAAGGTTATTGAAGTGAAATCAAAATTGGATGTGTTTTTAAAGGTAATTCCGCTTTCTGTCGCAGAGGGCCCTCCAAATTTATAGGTTGAGCCAGTATAGGTGTCTGAAGTAATTTTCTCTACTCTTGGCAGGGTGACTTTGAAAGGCACGCTCTTCATGAGTTCGTTCCCTGGGTCATATTGGCTGTTTGTATCCGTATTATCCCAGAAGTAATTTTGCCCTGCAGTTGTAGTGTAGTTCCCAAAATAGGCGTTGTGGGGAATTGCTATGTTAACTAAAGCTGTTTTGCTTTGCTTTGGTTCCAGAGATTCCAAGGAAGATATAGTTACATTGGAAACAGATATTTTGTCTCCATGTTGGTTTGTGAGATCTGAAAAATTATAGCTAAGCGGTAGAATATTGACTTCTCCGACGTTTGAATAACT
>JGI24709J26583_10004676_pt1 | contig 10238 bp, 7 predicted proteins | sample BioPla2DNA1_FD_26583 | JGI IMG/M metagenome (IMG submission 26583) | reverse complement strand
AACCTGCCGGGGATTGGATCCATAGTCTCCTGCCTCTCTCTCTGCTATGAATACCTTTGCCCTTACACGCATCTCCTTTACAAACTCTTGGATATACCTCGGCTCATCCCTTGTCCCTTCACAAGCAATGAGATAAACACCCGGTTCTTTAATCTCAGATTTTCTTCGGAACTGCTGGCCGAATCCTTTTTTGCTATATGTAGGGGATTGCGCCATAAAGCCCCTCCAAATATGCGTTTCTCAGGTCTTTATCGTTCCTGGTTTTAAATTCTTCAAGCGAATAGAGTACTGAACCCATATTCCTGTTTTTCTTCACAAACCAAATCGCATCCCTTCTGATCAAATCAGGGTCTAAAAGGTTGACGTCATGCGAGGTGGCAATCAGCTGCGATTCAGTGTGCATAGAGTTTTTGACGCAAGTTTCAATGATGTGTTTAGTCAGCATAGGATGCAGGCTCCTGTCAAGCTCATCGATAATCACAATTCTATCGTTTTGGACATCACCGAGCAGTGGGATCAAGTCCAACAGCCTGATTGTACCATCCGATTCCTCAAGAAAATCAAAAAGAACCCGGTCATTGCTATTTGGGATATCATGAACAAACGTCATCATCTTGAAAAACGGCATTTTGTCTTTGAACCCCATGATATAGCGACTCCCCGGTGTGTGAATCAGAGTCAACGAGTTATCCAGGGGCGGCGTGTTGGCTATCATGTCCCTTAAAACTGGTTCCGGTATGCTTCGTTCAACATCTTTCTGTTCTACATCAACGAAGCTGATGTCGGAAATCCCTGTATCACAGCTAATCAGATTTTCCCGGTACAGTTCCTGTAGATCCATACTTGTATACATATGGAGGTAGTCGCCTCTCCTGGTATTTGGGTAGATGATTACCAGCTTGTCGAACCATTCGTACACAGATTTATACAGAGGAAGGGCCCTTTGCCTTAGCTCATTTAGCAATGGCCTGTTGTCTGGAGTAGCTTTGTTAACGAAATCGTAGAACTCCCTGTCTTCCTCTGGGCCAAAATCGGTTTTCCCCCAATCAATGGTGCGGCTACCCGCAGCAACCTTCCTGTGAAAAAGTAGCTTGAAACTCGACGGTGTGATCTGATAAAGCCACTCCTCAGGATATTTACCACTGTCGTAGAGAAAGCCATAGCGGTAAAGCTCATCATTGCTTTTAAAGTCTATCTCCAATTTGCTTTCCGTGTTTGAGAGAGGAGCTTGCAACTTGAAATATGTTGTTATTGGCAGCATCGTGCCGGCCCTTCCCGTAACACTTGCTCTGATGAAGTCTATAGCTTTGATCACATTTGATTTTCCCGATGCATTGGGCCCGAAAATAAGAGCCAACTTCAAAACTTTATTTACCGGTTCAACTATGTTATGGTATACTTGATCTGGATGTGATCTCACTTTTGATGCCACCATAGACAGTTCAGTCTCTTCGTTAAACGAGAGAAAGTTTCTCATTGATACTCTAATAATCATACCATACCTCGATTTCTCCGCTGTTTAGCGTGATATTTTCTCATACAGGCCAAAGATAACTCATGCCCTGTTTTTGTCAAGATAAGAATTATTGGGGTATTCCCTCCACTCTCTTAATTTGTGAAAAACGCGCAAATTCGTGGAAAAATCAAAGAGCTCCAGAGTCGTGCGTATTTCTACCACAACCACTCGCATCCCCGAAATCTGCGCCAGCTTCTCTCCCTCTCTCCTTCTCTCCCTCCCTCACTCTTGCCGGCAACACCGGCCCCATTCGTGGAAAAAATACACCGAAATTCGTCGCCATTTTTCCCTCATTCCCGCACCTGAAAAAGCCGGCCTTTCTGAAATATTTGACTTGAGCCCAGGAAATCTGCAAACAAAACCGCCTTCTAAAACGTCGATTTGATGCGGCCTCCCTTAGGGGCTCCTGTGGGTCTCCTTTGGGATCCACAAGTAACCCAAAGAAAACCCAAGAGTTACGCAAAGCAGAGCCAAGGAAATCCGAAAGAGGGAAAGACACGACAGAAAAGCAATATTTTCGAAAACACCGGATATGGGTCAAATAAATTAATACCCACTAAAAAGGTAGGATTTCCACGGATGGGGCCGGCGTTGCCGGCAGTTGTGAGTTGTGAGTAGTGAGTTGTTAGTGCTGGCGCAAGTAACGAGATACGAGTGCCTTAGGTGTATTTTGTGGCTGGGAGTTGTGAGTGAGTGTGCTAAGTGGAGAGAGGGAGAGAAGCTGACGAAGGCGATGGAGGGTAGGGTCAATACTAAAATAAAGCGAGTCCACAGGCAAAGGGATTTTTCCACGGATTACACGAATTAACACGAATTAAAGGAGCCAGTTGCCGCTGGCTTGAATTTTCCACGGATGCACACGGATGTTCACGGATGGGGGATGTACGGGCGGTCGCTGAACCGCCGCTTGTACGGTCGCTTGCCAGAGCGACCAAGAAGGTAGCCGGAGCTTGCCATAGCGCCGCAATCAAGCGCAGCTTGATGATACACCAATACCAATATCATGCGCATTCTCACCAAAAGCATACGCATCCCCGAAACTAGCGCAGAAAATGATAACTGCATTGGCTCTTCTGTGGGCGCGGGTATCTTTGTTAGATGTTGGTCGCTCTGGCAAGCGACCATACAGATGCGGCGCAGCCGCTATCTGCAGCGTCCAGCTACCGCTGGTTTTTTCCTTCTTCCAGTTGCAGGCGGCGTTTGATGGTGGCGATGTAGCGTTTGAACAGATCATATTCAAACCAATCTGCATAGCGTTCAAGGACGAGACTGTCCACAGCCAAAATGCGCTGTTTCAGCTCCGGGCTGGCAGTATCCCAATCATCTTCCATGGACAAACGTGACACTATTTCCAGCTCGTCCAGGTCGCTATCTGTCTCAAAATAGTCGATTATGTCTTCATAGTCTTCAACATCAACTTTTCCTATCATGTTTCCATCTCCTTTTTGTTTGTTTTGATCGCTGAGCGGCACAGGTTGTTGCATTCATCCCTGCTAATGCTGTCGGCTATCCAGCTTGTGTGTAGTATACAATGTCCAGATGCGTTTTTTGTCAAGGGCGGTCTGCGGCGAGCTGCGCCCGCTTGCGGCGGTATGGGCAACCTCCGGCTACCGGCCAGCAAGCTGGCAAGAGGGAGAGAGGAGCCGGCCTTGCCGGCAGTTGTGAGTTGTGAGTAGTGAGTTGTGAGTGCTGGCGCAAGTAACGAGATACGAGTGCTTTAGGTGTAGTTTGCAGTTGAGAGTTGTGAGTCGCTGCGCTGGGTGGAGAGGCACATGGTTGTGGTGTGGATGCGTGAAGCTTTGGGGGGTGGTCGGTGCGGCTAACGTCGGTACCTTCGGTGCGCAGCGAGCGCCGGCTACCTTTTTCGGCAGTTTGGCGACCGCCCGTACATCTCCCATCCGTGTTCATCCGTGGATTTATTCTTAATCATTCGTGGAAAAAAATAGCGAAGCTGCCAGCTACAGGCCGCACATTGTGCTTGACATTATCTAAGCTTTCAAAATCATAGTTGCTTACCACAACAAAGCAAAATAAGGAGTGAAAGATGGGAAATACACACAAAGTCATCACGGGTGACAGCCGCAATATGAGCAAAATTGCAGATAAATCCGTGCATTTGATCATCACCTCGCCTCCTTATTGGCAGTTGAAGGATTATGGCACCCAGCAGCAGATCGGCTTTGATCACAGCTATGAAGAATACATCAACAACCTGAATCTGGTTTGGCAGGAGTGTGAAAGGGTGCTGCATCCCGGCTGCCGGCTTTGCATCAATATCGGCGATCAATTTGCACGCAGTGTGTATTATGGGCGTTATAAGGTGATCCCCATCCGCACGGAGATCATCAAGTTTTGCGAGAGTTTGGGCATGGACTATATGGGTGCCATCATCTGGCAAAAGAAGACTACCATGAACACCAGCGGCGGTGGCGTGGTCATGGGCAGCTTCCCCTATCCGCGCAATGGTATCTTGAAGATTGATTATGAATTTATCCTGCTCTTCAAGAAGTTGGGCCAGGCACCCAAACCCACCAAAGCCCAAAAAGAAGCTTCCGAAATGAGCCGCGCAGAATGGAACGAATACTTCAGCGGTCACTGGAACTTTGCCGGCGCCAAACAGGATAAACATATTGCGATGTTTCCTTTGGAGTTGCCGCACAGGTTGATCAAGATGTTCAGCTTTGTGGGGGAGACCGTGCTTGATCCTTTTGCCGGTAGCGGCACCACCAGTTTTGCTGCCAAGCTCTTGAACCGCAATTCCATCGCCTATGAGATTAACCCCAAATATGTGGAGGTAATCAGAGAACGCTTTAACCCCTCGCAAGCCAATCTGTTTGAGTCTGAGGTCACTTACCTCACGGATGACACGCCCTTTGACCTGGATAAAAAGCTGGCCAATGTGCCCTATGTGTTCTCAGACCCGCACAAAATAGACAAAAAGATAGATGTAAAGAAGCTGCAATTTGGCTCAAGGCTGGATGATTCGGAGGTTAAGGGGCGGAATTCTGCCGGGGTGTCAAGAAAGGCGTCGGTAGGGAAAACAAGTTTAAGAAAAGAGCTAGTTTTAGAGAGATGAGGTGAGTTATAGGATGTTAAGCTGGCCAGTGTAGCAAGATAGATTAGGCCAAGAGGATACTTGATATTTACCTCCAGTGTTAGAATAATGTCGCTGGTCAATCGATCAGACATAGACATGATTAAAGAGGAATTTTAAAATGTCCTCAAAAAACCATATAAACAATTATTGGAGTTTACATCAACATTAGAGACTCAATATTGAAGATTTTACTTGACAGATTATTATCCTGAAATTAATTGGCCACATCATTACTTCATTTTGAGGTAATCTTTGAACATTAACATTATCAAGAGATAGTTAATCAGTATTGATCAGAATAGGAGAATACTTCGTATCATGCTTATCGTTAGTGTCGCTGGTGCTTCAGGATCAGGTAAGTCAAACACAACAAGAGGATTAGTTAGACTTCTTGGACGAGACGTTGCTGTCTCATATGCCCTTGATGGATATCATTATCACGATAGAGAGGAGCGTACCAAACTCAATGAGTTTCCAGAACAACCATCCGCTAATGACTTCGATAGAATAAAGAAAGACTTGGTTGATTTAATCAACAATAAATTTGTCTTTGTTCCTGTGTATGATCATTCATCAGGGAAGAAACTGGCAAAACAGCGTTTGATTAGACTAAAAGAAGTGCTACTCATTGAGGGATTGCATGCAGGAATGATAGCATCAATGATTTATCCGACTAATCTATGTTCTTTATTGTCCATATATGTTGATACAGACACTAACATTCGAATGGGGTGGAAGACAAAAAGAGACATCATTGAGCGAAACTATGATTATCACCAAACAGAGTATCAGATCAGGCACAGACTGAAATATGAAAAGGAGTATATATACTGGCAACTGCATTACGCTCACATTATTTTGCATATTGGGAGAGCACGGAACCAAAAGGGTAATGATGTTACTTCGAGTCTACGTGTAACTGAGGATGTGATAAGAATTGTGAATATGTTCATGAACGATGTTGGCCTCCCTAGAGAATCTTTTGTTTATTATAAGCATCAACATAAAACCTGTCAACGGACTTTATTCTCTTTACATATTGGACGCGAAGACTTAGTAAGGCAAAGCGTTATAGAATATATACATCCTAAGGGTTTCCGATATGATATAATCAAACCGTGCAGATATGGCAATAATGAGTACATATCAAGTTTGAAAACAATGGCATATCTGATAATAATCTGCAAAAAGTATAAGGAGTATTTGGATGAAAGATATTAATATTGTTGAAGTGCTTGGACTTGTTTTAGCCGTTTTGGGTATCCCCCAATTGTGGGGATCAGACTGGAAAACAGTTATTAAAAGCGCCAAATTCTTTAAAAGTTCTTTGCCATGGGAGAAAGTTGTTAAAGACACAGAGTTGATTGCTAAGGATATTATAAATAGCGGCTTTATCCCCACAGATATTATTGGCATTGGTGCTGGTGGTGCTATTTGTGCAAGTCTAATGTATCGATATTTTGATAAATCCATTAGAGTTGATGATCACAATATCGTAAATCAAAGTGATATCAATTTACAGGTTCTCGATACTGTAGTAAAAATGCTACCAGATTATTTTATGCAAGATGGTGGAATCAAGACTAAAATAAAAAGTATCGAAATCCGAGGTAACACAATAGATGTTAACCAAGATTCAAAAATTCTGCTAGTAGTTGCTCAAACATACACTGGAGAAACTTTATCTCGTGGGGCGGAGTTTCTGGTTGCTGCTGGAGCAAATAAAGATAATATAAAAACGATCTCAATATATACTTATAACGATATTATTCTCTCCAAATGTGCTTCTGAGTATCAGATTATATCCACAAAAAAGGCAATTCCCTTACGTAAAACAATGCCTTGGAAAACAAAAGATAACAGCACAGATCGTTATATTAAGTAGATCTTTGTTGTTAACTGGCGATTGTTGAGTCGCTTCCGTTGGAGAAACTTCCATCTCTGGCTCAAGTAACGAGATGATAATGCCTTAGGTGTAATTTGCAGTTGTGAGTTGTGAGTAGTTGCGCTGGGTGGAGATGTGCGTGCTCTTGGCGGAGACGCGCACGGTTATGGAGATGGGTCTGCAGCGAGCTGCGCCCGCTTGCGGCGCTAAGGGCAAGCTCCGGCTACCTTTTGTGTCGCTATGGGCAAGCGACCATACATAAGCCCTCCAGCGGGCGACCATACTTTTTTATTGACATAAATGGAGATTCCACAAATTATGGCGCAAATTGTTTATATTGACGTAATGGGCTGTTGTCGCTTTGATTTGCAGCCCGCAATGACGATAGATAATTAATGATATAATAAGGAGTTTACCATGTTGAAAGGTAGCTTTGTGGCATTGGTTACACCCTTCAAAAAGGGTGAGGTAGATTATTCCGCTTTGGAAAGCTTGATCGACTTCCATCTGGAGAATGGAACGCACGGGATTTTGCTTTTGGGTACGACGGGAGAGGCGGCCGCGCTGGCATCAGACGAGCGTGAAGCCCTCTTGCGTTTTGCCATCAACCGCATTGACGGTAAGACCAAAGTGATGATAGGCACGGGGACAAACAATCTGCGCACCACCCTGCGCAACACATCCAGAGCCAAGGAATTGGGTGCGGACTATGCCTTAGTGCTCACTCCCTATTACGTCAAGCCCACGCAGGCGGGGATGGTGGAGTATTTTGGGCATATTGCCTCCACAGTGGATATGCCCATCGTGATTTACAACGTCCCGGGCCGCACCGGCGTGAATATCCTGCCGCCGGCTGTGGTGGAGATTGCCAGGGCTCATGCCAACGTGGTGGGCATCAAAGAAGCCAGTGGCAACGTGGTTCAAGCCACTCAGATTGTGCGTGATGCGCCTGAAGGCTTCAGCGTGATGAGCGGTGAAGATGCGCTCAACTTCCCTCTGATCGCCATCGGCGGCATGGGCACGATTTCCGTGACAGCAAACGTGGTTCCCAAGCTGATGAGCGAGCATATCGAGACGGCTCTGAGCGGCGATATGAAGAAGGCTGCCGAGCAACACAGGCATCTGCAAGCCCTCAATTCAGCTATGTTTATCGAGACCAATCCCATCCCGGCCAAGGAATCTCTGGCGATGATGGGCATGATAGAAAACGAATTCCGCCTGCCGATGTGCAATCTGCAAGCGGCAAATCGTGAGGCTTTGGCCAAAGTACTCAGGTCCTACGGACTGATCAAGTGATTTACACGGGGCACAACACCCTGATTTTATAGGAGATAAATAATGACAAAAGCGCAAACCAAACACGGCTTCGTCCTCAAGGACAGCCAGGAGATCGCTGAGCTCAAGATGCGAGCGGATATGTATGAACACGTCAAGAGCGGAGCCCAGCTCATTCATCTGGCGTGTGAAGATACAAACAAGCTGTTTTGTGTGGGTTTCAAGACTGTGCCCACGGATAGCACGGGCGTGCCTCACATCATCGAACACTCGGTGCTTCAGGGTTCCAGGCTGTTCCCGGCGAAAAACTCTTTTATGGAGCTGATCAAGGGTTCGCTCAATACCTTTGTGAATGCAATGACCTCTTCAGATATCACGCTTTATCCGGTGGCATCCACCAATGATAAGGATTTTATGAACCTGAGCCGCGTGTATATGGATGCGGTGTTTTTCCCGCGCATCTATGAACAGCCGGAGATTTTGCATCAGGAAGGCTGGCACTATGAGCTCTTTGACAAAGATGACGAGCTGGCCATCCGTGGCGTGGTCTACAACGAGATGAAAGGCGTGTATTCGAGCCCGGATTCGCTGCTGCGCTATGCCAGCACAGAGGCTCAGTTTCCGGATACCACCTATGGAGTTTCCTCGGGCGGCGATCCCAAACACATCCCCGATCTTACCTACGAAGCCTTTTTGGACTTCCATCGCAAACACTATCACCCCTCCAATTCCAAGACGGTGCTCTATGGAGACCTGGATATAGACGCCATGTTGGAGATGATGGATGCGGATTATCTCTCGCATTTTGACAAAGACCCCGTCCCCGTGTTGGTGGAGAAGCAAGAGCCTTTCAAGCAGGCGATCCGCGTGGAAAAGTTTTATCCTGCCGATGGACAAAGCGGCCCCGGGCTGTGTCATCTGAGCCTCAATTATACCTGGGGCGTGCAGACGGGTGCGGATCAGGTCAGTTCCATGGACGTCATGTTAGACCTGCTAATGAACAGCTCAGCCTCGCCCTTGAAGCGCAAGATCATGGAATCCGGCCTGGCGGGAGATTCTTATGGAAGCCCCAATCTGGACATCCTGCAGCCCACCTTCGGCATCGTCTGCAAACACGTGCAGGAAGAGAATATCGAGCCGCTGATCGAGCTGATAAATACCGAGCTCAAGCGCATCGTGAAGGAAGGATTTGATAAGAAGCTGATCGAGGCGGCGCTGAACAGCCGTGAATTCTTCTACCGGGAAGCGCAGATGCAGGGTATGCCCAAAGGCTTGTACTATGCCTGGACAATGTATGGGCCCTGGATCCACGGAGCAGACCCTCTGGATCCGCTCAGGTTTGAATCGCTTTTGCAAAAGCTGCGCAAAGGGCTCACCGAACCTTATTTTGAGAAGCTGATAGAAACCACCATGCTCAACAACCCGCATCATAGCATCGTGGTGCTCAAGCCTAAAGTTGGGTTGTTGCAGGAAGATGATGCCAAGCTTCGGGAAGAACTGGCGCAGCGTAAGGCGGCGATGAGTGATGAAGAGATCGAGGATTTGATCAAGTTCAACCAAGACCTGCAAGCCTGGCAGATGACCAAGGACGACCCCGAAGACCTGGCCAAGATTCCCTCGCTCACGCTGGCGGACATCAATCCCAATGCGGAATCATATCCCACGGAAGTGGAGACCTGGAAAGAATTTACGTTGCTCAAACACGAGGTCAATACCAACGGCATCGTGTATCTGAAGGCTTATTTTGATCTGGCACACGCCGATGAAGATGAGATTCCCTGGCTGGCGCTCTATGCCTATCTGGCGGGCAGGTTGGACAGCGAAAATTACAGCTTTGCCGAGCTTGCCAACGAGATGGACATCCACACCGGCGGCATAAACCTGCGCTTCAATGTGAGCAGCGACTATCAAGAGCCGGATAAGATTTTGCCGCAATTTGTGCTCAGCGGCAAGGCCGTGACCGATAAGTGTGAGCAATTGGTGAGATTGATTTCTGAATTTGCGCTCAAACCGCAGTTTACAGATCATCAGCGGCTGCACACCCTCATCAAAGAGCTGAAAAACCGCATGGAAGCAGTATTCATGATGCAGGGGCATAACGTGGCGATCACGAGGATGTTTGCCAGCTTCAGCCAGCTTTACAAGTGGCGCGATATCAGCAATGGCCTGACCTTCTTCCATTGGCTCTGCGAGCTGGACAGGAAGATGGATGAGGATATGGAAAGCGTGGTGGAAGAGCTGGAATGGGTGAGAAAGACCTTCTTTACCTCGCACAACCTGATCATCAGCCTCACCTCGGATAAGACGGGGATAGACAAGGCTTTTGAGCACTTGGTGCCCATGGTGGATTCCATCTCCAAAGAGGCGTATAAGCCCGTGGAGGTGCCTTTTGAGACGATCAAACAAGCCGAAGGCATTGCCGCTCCGGTGCAGGTGAATTTTGTGGCCAAAGGTGGAAACTTCTT
>JGI24709J26583_10004674_pt1 | contig 10243 bp, 16 predicted proteins | sample BioPla2DNA1_FD_26583 | JGI IMG/M metagenome (IMG submission 26583) | reverse complement strand
TTTTTTAGTGAATTTGACAAGTTAATATAATTGATTGTAAGGAGAATAATAGAGAAATGTTAAATAAAATATCTCAATCAAAATTATTTGACACAATGAATAAAAAATTCAAAATTGTCGAAAAATTCAGTAAATTTGATGTTAATCAATATAGAATACCTAAAGAATACATTATGGACAAAATAAATTCTTTCAAGAGTTTTAAAATACCTTTTAATAATGATATAATTAGAGCATTTGAAAACGATGAAATCGTATTAGTAGATTTGTCAATGTCTCCAGATCCATTAAATAAAACTGGAAATGTTTTTGCTAAAACAAATTGGCCAAAATCATTATTCAATATGAGTATTATCAGTGGTAAAAAGATTACAACTATCATAGATCTATCATATAAAGGAAAATATGTACTCAACGAAAGAAAACAACCCATTCATTACGATATTCCTGATTTAACACTATTTTATTTCATACTATGTGGATATGTGACACATACACTTATGAACAATCCATTGAAAGCAAATAATCCAGAATTATATATAAAAGTTGCAGAAATATATGCATTAATTCTTTCAAAACTTATTGATAAAAAATATCCTATTTTATCAACTTCCACATCAGATTCTGACAAATTAATCTTTTTATGTCAAGTATTCTGTATGCAGAATATGTTTAATATTCCTAAAGATGAAGCTTGTAAAAAAGCATTATCGTCAAAACGAATTATGGATGCTAAAAACATTGAAAACGAATGTTTATATTACAGAACGAATGTTGACATTATGGTCGATGTTGATTATAATGAAAGATTTCCTATTGATAATTTTTGTGATTTACTTGCAAAAGAATTTCAATATATTGCAAGTGATAAATTTAATTACATTATTCTTTCAATGTTGTTTACAGATGTTATTAATAAAAACGGTATTTTTGCACTAGAACATTCAGTTAGTTTCTTAAACATGGTTATTTTATCAAAAGGAATGGTTGGTNTTTATAATGATTTTCAAATAAAACGTTACACAGAAATAATTCCATTTGATATTATAAAAGAACTTTACATGGTTATTAAATAAATATATCTCCTAAAATATTATAATATATGATATTTAAGGAGTTTATTAATGAATAGCAAAATTTTAGAACATTCAACTATTAGAATTTATAATCTTGGAAGTGCTATTAGAGGGATGCGAAATCCTCTCAATTCTTGGGACAAAGATGATCACAATTCTCAATTCGATATAGATTATATCAAATATGATGAAAAAGAAAAAACGTTTGTTACATTAGATCCANATATGAATAATTTCAGACGTTTTAGTGTTTGGGTACCTATTGATGAATGGATCGTCGGTGAAAATAATTTAAAACTTATGAAAAAACTTGTTAAAGCGGGTTCAGATCATGCAAAATTTTTACGTCAAATTTTAGTCTGTTTTGATCTTGAAGGAACGATGGATTTCTGGAAACAGTTCGATACTTATAAAGTCGCAACCGTTGCGAATTCATGTTCTACAATGCANAAAGTTACTTCAAAAACTATAGATATTAAAGATTTTGATATATCTGATTTTGACGATAATGATCTTACACAACTAAACTTAATAATGATGTACATCAATGGTATTATAAACAATAAGGACTTATCAGATGTTGAAAAAACAAGAAAAATAAGTAAAATGATGCCGCAAGGATATAAACAAAAACGTACTATCACTTTAAATTATGAAGTTCTTAGAAGAATGTATTTTGCAAGAAAAGGTCATAAATTACTTGAGTGGCAAGAGTTTTGTAAAGATCTCGAAGAGTTTCCTTTATTTAAAGAATTATTTTTAGAAAAATAAAACCATATTAATAAAATAATATAAATATGTAGGATGTGTTATTATGAGAAAAGCACCGATGATGAAGACATTGGTTGATTATATGGGATCTGAAGATTATATAAACAATTATAATAAAGGAGAAACTAAACAAATGTCTGAAGAAATTAAAGAAGTAGTTTCAGAAACACAAGATGGACAAAAGAAACGACCGTTTGTTCCAAGAAAAACAAAAGTTCTTTTAAAACTGTTGTCTGGTACAGAAGAATCTGTTCCTGAGAGACAAACAAAAGGATCTATAGGATACGATTTAAAAGCTGTTGAAGATGGCGAAATCGCTCCAGGAGAAATAAAAGCAGTACCGACAGGTATAGCTGTTAGAATTCCTTACGGAACAGTCGGTCTAGTTTGTCCAAGATCTGGATTATCAAAACGAGGATTGTTTGTGATAAATACTCCAGGTATTATCGACAACGATTACCGTGGAGAAGTACATTGTATATTTAAAAATTTTGGAGACGAAACTATTTCTTGGAAAAAGAATGATAGACTTGCACAATTTGTGTTCGTTGCATCAAAATTAGTTAAGTTTGAAATTGTTAAAGATTTTCCTGAAGAACCAAACAATGAACGTGGTGATGGAAAATTTGGATCAACTGGAATGAGTTAAAAACATAAACCTCTAAATATAAATTAAGCGATCATAAAATATTCACTCCCCACCTTGAATGAAATGTTTTAAAATTGCCGGACTGGTACCTCGTAGGTACCAGTTCTTTTTTTTTTATTATTTCTCTATAAATAATACTATATATTGTTAAAAATATGGAGAAATATTGATGATTACATTTAATGATCAACAAATTGAAGCGATACGAAAAGCTATACGATGGTACTTTGTTGATTCTTTTAATCAACAATGTTTCACTTTAGGTGGATTAGCTGGAGTTGGAAAAACAACTGTGGTTAATACTATCGTACATATGTTAGGTCTTCCTTCACACGACGTTATATTTGCAACACTAACGGGTAAAGCTTCGTTAGTATTACGTCTGAAAGGAAATCCAAGTAACACAATACATTCAACGTTTTATTCGGTATATAAATCCAACAATTCGTTTAAATTTGCTTTGAAAAAACGAATAGCATCTAATATACGATTGATTATATTAGATGAGGCATCGATGATAAGTCAAAGCATGATAGACGATATTAAAACGTTTAATATACCAATGTTACTTATATTAGATCCAGGACAAGTTCCACCAATATTCGGATCAAACGAATATATAATAAATCCTGATAAACTAGATGTGTTTCTTACACAAGTAATGCGTCAAGATAATATTTCAGGAATATTACAATACGCTACGAAAGCTCGTAATGGAGAACCTTTACAATTAGGTTCTATTGGAAAGTCACGAGTTGTAGATATAAATACGTTTACAGACGAAATAACTAAATTTGANGCTGTATTATGTTATTCTAACAAAAACAGACGTCTTTTAAATAAATTAATTCGTTCTAAAATGGGATATACATCATCTTTTCCAAAAGAAAATGAAAAAATTGTATGTTTGATGAATAATTATCATTATGANCTTGAATATGACGGTATTCCAATTTATATCATAAATGGATTAGTCGGTTATNTTAATAAAGATGCGAAAGAGATAATTAGATCGGATTTAAATCTGTTAGAATTACAATTTGTTCCAGATTTTTTAAGATCAATAAAAGATACAAATTTAAAATTTAATNTTGTGTGTTTTAAAGAAATATTTGAGCAATACAATTCTAACTATCCTGAAAAGGAAGCGTTCATAGAAGAATTGTATAATAACGATATCGACGATGATGAACTCGATGANATATGTATGATTGATTATGGTTATTCTATAACAGTTCATAAATCTCAAGGATCAGAATACAATAACGTCGGTGTCTTTGTAGATTTCCGTGGAAAACCTGACGAATATAACAAGTGGTTATACACCGCAATAACACGTGCAAAACAGTCAGTAACTATCACATTTCCATCGTTTTAGGCACTATTTCACAAATCAATAGTACATATAAATATAATGTAAAGANAGAGCGCTGACATTGTATTTTTTTTTCATTTAATTTCCTTTAAGTATTGGGTTATGATCTTGGTTCTCGTTTCGTAAACAGTTCATTCGTGTTTTATGGTGGCGAAGGGGAAATTCGTTTTTACGAATTGTGACCATCACGAATTGCGGTATTTAGTATTTTCACCGCATAAGATCTTAATCTTTTTTATCGGTTTATAAAAAATCGATTTGACATATAACGCGGTCAAGACAACTTTTATAGTATGTTTACCAGGAACTTACACGAATACTGACTTTATTCGGATTCGTAGTCGGTGTGGGTTCGAGTCCCACGGTCGCGACTAGATGATAGACTCAGAGAAGAAAACATTTGCGCGTATTACGCATGAGAACAACCAATGTTAACAGTACACTATATATCAAACCTTGGATGTGAAATAGATTTTGTATCTCTGAGTCATCATCTTTTGATTTCTGTATTACCTGATCACTTTTAAGCCGAGGGATCAGTTTATATAACTGGTGGTTAAAACAGCCAAATAAAATGTTTTTTTCAGACTTTTACTTTCCTTTTAAATTGGCTGGGACGTTACCCAGCCTTTATTTTGTTTTGATTATATATTTTTGAATAAATTAAAGTGGNGGAGATTATGAAAAAGAAAACGAAGATTGGTATGTTAAAAATGACTATATTGATTAATGATAAGGCTGATTTTTATGAAGCCGAAATNGAACGTGCAAAAAAATATTTTTAATATATAAGAAAGGATAATNATTATCCTTTCTTTTTTTTTTTGTTATATCTTCTTTCGAAACAATCTTATATATCAAAACATTAAGAAATAGGTGTCGAAAATGGATTTATATAAACTTTTTAATATAAAAACACATAAGTTTCGACCAAAGAATTCATTTAACATTATTCAAAGATTCTTAAGAAAATACAAAAATATTAATAGTTTGGAAATGTTAAAGCGTTCGAGAGAAGATTTATCTCATATACCACAAAAAACATATTTGATTCAGGCAACCGAAGATGGTGATACGGTTCGAACATTTTGTATTAATATTTATAAAGATCGAGACCTATGTCATGTTGTTGATAACAAGCGGGTTAAGGGATTTAAGAATGAAGACGTGCTTCTTAAATATAAAATGAGTAAGATTTATAATAAATATTATAAATCGTTCGAATCTGTAGAATACAGATGTTTTGATTGTAGTAATATGGTTAAAACNAGTTCGAANACTAATGAATTTATAAATAACGCATATAGATATGGAAAACGTATTTATATCGTGTAAATATATAGGAAAATGAAATGGTCGATTATGATAAATATTTTGATTTAGCTCTTAGTAAAGAAGTCGGTGTTTACGAATCTTCACAAGGAGTATTTGATGATGGATCTACTCAATCCGTCATCGGTGGATACAAAGTTAATGATAATGCTCCACCATTAAAAGAACGAAAAATNGATGAAAAAGATAAAGAAACGAGTTCTGAGAAATTAGTATTAGCTGATGGAAATTTTGTTTTTATTAGAAACGTTATAAGTCATTATGATCCAAAACAAATCAGAGCGATAACTAAACAACTAATTCATAGATTTGATGTTAGAGCCAAAGATAAAAAGTATTATACACATTCAACAATAAGTAATTATCTTAACGATGGTTTTTATGGAATGATCAATGATACAGACTCTCCAATACTCGTGGAGTACATTGATTCAAAAGGACGTATAACTAATAAAGATGTTTCAGTTAAAGAATCTGAATATTCTATTTGGGCTCTTCCNTGTACTCCAGAAGAACGTGTAAAAATAGATAAACTCGTACATCTTATGTATAATAATAAAAAATTGAAATATTCTTTTTTTAAATTTTTTCAGTTGGGTATAAAGAGTATAGGGATGCGATTAACNAGATCTAGTGAAGATGTGACTTTAAAAGATTTAAGAACAAAATTTGTTTGTTCATCATTTATAGCTTATTTATTTAATAGCTCTATTGAAAGATTTAAAGATAAACAATCATATTTAGTTTCACCAAATTCGTTGACTATACAATATCCTATGGTAAAACTGTATGAAGGTATTTACNAAAATTATACACNTGATACAAACACTTTTATAAACAAAAACCCACAATATGAAAAATATCTTTTAAAAGGATTTCCAAATAAATTATAAAAAGGATGTATTTATGGCTAAAACAGGAGCAGAGCTTAAAAAAATAAGAGAAAAATATGAAAATAGAATATATGAGCTCATGGATGATTTAGATCCAAGCGGATACAATTCTGATGTATATAAAACGTCTTTTAGTAGAATGTCTGATAAAGAATTTATAGAATTGATGAAAAAAATTGCTGGAGACGATGATACAAACATTAGTATGGATTTTAAACAATTTGAACAAAATCCTAAATATAAAATGAGTTTGGAAAGAATTCGTAGTGTTGCTAAAAAATGGAAAATACGCTTAACAGAATACGTTTTTATGCCATTTAGGAATCCTAACGGACAACCTATGGTAACATTATCGAGAGTACCTATAATATATTCCCCCGTAAGAAGATTTTTCCAACAGATGTTACAACACAAAAATAACATCGTAAACGATAACTCAAAAATAAATCCAATAACAGGACAAGTTGTCAATGAAGATAAAGCTGCTAGCTTGACAAACGTTCAAACNTATGCTATGACTGTTACTAATCAGAAAAATGTTGTAAAAGAATTATTAGGACCAAGAGCTGACGATCCCGTTTCAAAACAACAGATGTTGTCTAAAATCGAACAAGATGGTGAAGTTAGTCTTGAAGATCTTGATATTTCCACACATAATAAACAATCTATAGCTACAGCTGAAGTATATGCTGCAGCGGCTTGTATGGATTTAAGATTTGGAAAAAATTAAAAAAAAAGAGAGGGTATATTCCCTCTCTTTTATATTGGGATTATGGTTCGTTGTAGACCCATCGATAATTAAAAATATTCTAACTAAAAACGCGAGCATAATATTTCTCCTAAACAATAAAAAAATAAAGGGAGTAATTCCTCCCTTTATTGATTTTAAATGTCAAGAGCAATTCTCTGAAGTCTTTCTCTCATGTTGTACAATTTTCGAAAATATGCTCGCGTTATCTCTTCGTATTCTTGCTTCATATCTTCAAGCTCTTTGCGAAGTTCAGGGTCGTTATCTAATCGTTCTTTGTTTCCATCCGAGATACCTATGGCAAGATATTCGTCCAACTCGGTGGCCACATATTCTGTAAGATCAACTGTTTCTTCAGAAAGCCTTTTATAATTCCATTGTTTAATACCCATATTATAAATACCTCATTTATGCGTATTAATATTATTCCCAATAATTCTTATTATAATTGTTATTTTTGATTTTCGTAATTATTTTAAACGTTTTATCAGAACGTCTGTCAACCATTTTCAAAAATCCCTTACCAATTTTGACAATTATTTTTGCTAATTTTGTCAACATCTTATCTATTGATAAACGCACAGATAAATGCATATAAATTAAAACATCCATGTTTTGTACACTGTCTCCTATAAATATAATATATAATTCATAATTTATTAAAAATCATATTTTATCTCGTGTCTTATTAAATCCAGTTTATGTATATCTTTATTTATTGTTTCAATCACTGTATCCAATAGTTCCAAGGTTTTTTTCTTATTCATCGTTACATAATTGCTTCCGACGATATCTATTATCTTTGTTATTCCCGCATGTATATTGTTTGATTCAGCACTAAGTCTTTTCAATACGATGTGTGACATAATTGATTACACTCCTAATTTATTTTTACAATATATAATAATATCATTTAATTTTATTAATTCTTCGTTCGTCAGTCGCCATAATTGCCTCCTTAATATCGCATTAGTGTTTCTATATTTATACGTTTATGTTTTGGTAAAACTAAAAGTTCATTGATTTTATAAATATTTTTATCTTTAATGACGTTTTTCCAGTTTTTCATAATAATATTCATAGTCTGCATATATACTGGTGAATTCAGATTTTTTTCTAATTGTATAAGCTTATTTATCAATTCTTCCGATTTACTAAACCGTTTCATAAGAGCTATTTTATTCTCTAATAAGTTATAATCTGTTGAATAATTATTACTAATATATTCTAATAATCGATTGTATCTTTTTTGCCAATTTTTAAACTTTGATTCTACTATTATAGTATATATACTCAACGTAGATATAAAATCACTCTTACGTATTTTATTACTTGGAACAGGGACTGTTTCGTAAAAGAATTGATCGAAATCGTATAATCTTAGTTTATAATCGTCGAAAATAAAAGTATATACGTTTCTTGACAATTTATACANTAGATGATATCTATAATTATTAGAAATATCAAATAATAGTATCTCTGTATTTGCATCGTTTCTACTTATACATATCGTTTTAAATAAATTATATTTCAGATTAAATCCTTGATCTACGGTATCATGATAATACACATATATTCTAGGAATTAAGTTTATAATTCTTACAATTTTTTGCATCACAGTTGTTAAATATACATTCCAATTATACACTGTTTTACTTACTGAAACGTAGAAAAACGACATTGATTTCATATATTTATAAAAATACTGTTTATAATGAGCGATAAGATTTAAGAATTCTAATACAAATTCATTAATATCTTCATCAGATAATGTCATATCTTCTGTAAAATTTATAATATGGAGATATTTATTAAATAAATATCCGAAGTCTATATTAAAATAAACTAATGGTTTTTTACCTTTTTCTAATTCAATAACACTAAACTCTCTATATTTTAATTTGTGTGAATTGAATAATATCTCTATTTTAGGTTTTGACATAGGCTACTCCTATATTTAATATATATAATTAAGCGTAGTTTATATATTATATTAATAGAATATACATTGAAGGAGGTATATTATTATGACGCTATTAAAGAACAATCCGACGAAAAAGTATGAGTATGATTATAAGTCGAAACGATTAAAAGAGATCGTTGACGTTGATGATTTCAGTAATCGGAAGTTATCTCTCAGTATTGCTGGATCCGCAAACAGTAAATTGTTAGGATCATATACAACCGACGATAAACAATACTTTATCGTGGTTAAGGTGTGGGATGATGAACACGTTAAGAATGGAGTTTATCACGTTAGGGCAAAACAATACACCGATGATCCAAACGAAAAACGTTATATTTATGTAGAAATATAACGAATAAAATAGGTCAATAGTTGGACCTATTTATTTTTTTCTTATTTATATATTAATATAGTGACTAACCAATATATACATTTATAGGGCACTCATAAGTTTTATGAGTTATATAAAAACAATTGCAAAGGGAGGTTCGACATGATCGATTTAACCGGAAATTCTGTCGCTACTGAAATGAAATTCGTTAGACTCGACAAACTTAAACTACAATACGATATGAAAGCAGAATCTAGAAAAAACGAAGATGAAAGTACGATTCCATTACACGAACGGTTTTTGTTTAAAGCATTAGAAGTCGCGCTCGAATCCCGAACAAAAGCTGAAGAAAAGAAACGACTGGAATATGAAAAATTTAGAAAAGGAGTATGAATATGAAAAGATTTAATCAAATTTTTAGCGATATCTTTTACAGAATGACTCCTGAAAACGTTGGTGAAATCTACAAAGAGGTTATGGAAGATAATTCATTATTTAGAGATAAGAGTGAATTATCCATCCCTCAACGCAAGATTTTTGATGCTTTTGAGTATATCGCATCTGTTTGGACAAATGGTAAGCCGACAGGTATTCGTACAGATAAACAGATAGAATTAGATAAACTCAAAAATGCCAAAACAGCTGTGAGAAAAAATGTAAAGAAATAGTTAATAAAGAAGGGACCGCTTGTGGTCCCTTCTATTATTTTTTTGATTCTAGTATTTTAACGTTTTGTGATTTATTATTTTCTGATCGTCGTCGAAAATCGAATTAATATCCTCGTTGACAAGTTTGGTAACGCACTTTACCATATTTTTAAACGGTTTATATTGTTTTGAGTAGTCGTGTTTGTAAGCTTCTCCCATGATCGGATTATTTTCTCTATGTACTTATCAAAACCGATTTCTAAGTCGACAAGACACGCACATGTTAATCGCAGATCATGTTTACATTTAAGAAGATAATCTTTTATAAATAACATAAGATCGCTTCTTTCATAAATAATTTTATATCCCGCACTTATTATTTTTTAATAAAAGACTCACATGTAAATATATTCGATTTGTCTTGTAAATAGTTATAATTTATATATAATATTTAC
>JGI24709J26583_10004669_pt1 | contig 10258 bp, 9 predicted proteins | sample BioPla2DNA1_FD_26583 | JGI IMG/M metagenome (IMG submission 26583) | reverse complement strand
TTGACGTAATAAACATGATTGCAAAAAGCAGGGGAATGATAATCAAAGGAGGAGAGCCTGATTTGGAACGGGCGGCATTCGCTTTGGTTGATGATCTGAGAAAAGGTTCTTTGGGAAGAATAACCTTTGAAACACCCGAATCGGAGAATTTTAATGATAAATAGTGATTTGTTTCTGTATGATCAGTCGATAAGGGATATTGAGGGAAAGCTGCTCTGCGGAGTTGACGAAGCAGGCAGAGGGCCTTTGGCAGGACCGGTTGTGGCTGCCGCAGTGATGTTGCCTCCCTACTGTGTGATAGAAGACCTGAACGATTCAAAAAAAATGACTGAAAAGTCTCGTATTAAAATATTTGAAATAATAAAGAAAATATCCCTATGCTACTCTGTAGCATTTGTTGACAACGAGGAAATTGATAAGATAAATATTTTAAATGCGACAATGCTCGCAATGAGTCAAGCCGTTGCTTCTCTCGATATTTCACCCGATTTTACGATAGTAGACGGAGACAAACTTCCGAAATTCGACAAAAAGGCGATAGCAATAATTAAAGGCGACACCAAATCCGCTTCAATCGCCGCCGCCTCTGTGGTTGCGAAAGTTACAAGAGATAATTACATGAAGGCAATGGACGAGGTATATCCGGACTTCGGATTTTCAAAGCACAAAGGTTATCCGACAAAACTTCATTATGAAGCGATAGATAAGTTCGGTATTACGCCCATTCACCGCAAAAGTTTTTTAAAAGGTCGGCTCTAGACATGTCCGTAGGTAAAATGGGCGAAAAGACTGCTTGTAGATATTTAAAGAAGTGCGGTTATTCAATAGTTGACAAAAACCACACTACAAGGTTCGGCGAGATAGATATCATCGCTATATACGGCGAATTTATTGTCTTTGTCGAGGTTAAAACAAGATCGCTTAATCCGATATCATCCGCCTTATCAAGTGTCGATACATATAAACAGAACAGAATCAGAAAGACCGCAATGAGTTACTTAAAAATCAAAGAATCGGACAGGCAACCGAGATTTGATGTGATTGAAGTTTTGTATGACAGTGGAAAATTTAGAGTTAAAGAACACATTATAGATGCATTTTAGGAGTTTCTATGCAGTACATAAGCACCAGAGATTCAGGCGATAGGGTATCATCCGGACTTGCGATAGTAAAAGGGATTTCAAAATCCGGAGGACTTTATGCTCCGGAAAATCTTGAAGATATATTCAATTATGAATTATTTGAAATATTTAAAACCGGTTACAGTAAGCTTGCCGCTGCAATATTGAACAAATTGTTGACCGATTTCGATTCGGATCATCTTGTAAATTTTGCAAAAAAAACATATGCCGATTCCTTTGGCAGCGAACCGGCTAAGCTGCGAAAACTTGAAAAAAACAAATATGTCATGGAGCTTTGGAGCGGACCGACATTTGCCTTTAAAGATTATGCCCTCCAAATTTTGCCGTATCTGCTATCCGAAGCAAAAGAAATAAATAGAATAAACAGTAAAACATTGATTTTAGTGGCAACTTCAGGCGATACTGGCAAAGCCGCCCTTGAAGGATTCAAAAATTCGGACGGTATCGGTGTAGCTGTATTATTCCCCAAAGACGGTGTAAGCGAGATTCAGAAACTTCAAATGCTGACTCAAAAAGGCAGGAATGTTGCAGTATTTCCATACGAAGGCAATTTTGACGACACTCAGCGTATTGTGAAAAAACTCATGACTGATTCGGATCTCATTAAAACCGTAAACGATATGGACGTGAGCTTCGGAAGCGCCAATTCCATCAATTGGGGCAGACTTGCACCCCAGATTGTATATTATTTTTATTCCTATCTCGTTCTTGTTGATAAGAAGGAAATTAAATTCGGAGATAAAGTGGATTTTTGTGTTCCAAGCGGAAACTTCGGAAATATACTTGCAGGATACTATGCAAAAAGAATGGGTCTTCCCATTTCAAAGCTTGTCTGCGCTTCAAATGCAAACAACGTTCTGACCGACTTTATCTCAAGCGGAATCTATTCTTCAGACAGAACTTTTTATAATACGATTTCACCTTCGATGGATATACTCGTATCGAGCAATGTGGAAAGGCTCATTTGGGATTTGACCGACAAAAACGATAAAAGGGTTTCTGAGTTGTACCGTTCTCTTGCGGAGAAAAAGGAATTTAGGTTGACACATGAAGAAAAACAAAGATTAAATGAAAATTTTGTTGCTTATTCTTGTGACGACACGGTAACCGAAAATATGATTTCAAAGGTTTTCAATTATTCAGGCTATCTGATCGACCCGCACACTGCGGTCGCATTTGACGCAGCTGAAAAGAACGGCTTTAAAAATCCCACTATTATCATTTCGACCGCAAGCCCCTTTAAGTTTTCCGTCGATGTACTTAAAGCTTTAGGTATAAACAGTACGGGATTTGAATCAATAAGAGAGCTGGAAAAGGTTAGCGGATTAAAGGCTCCGAAAGCAATGGTTGATTTGGAACACTCTGCCATCAGATTCCGCGGCAGCTACAATAAGGAAAACATTCGAAGTTCAATTATAAATTTTTCATCGAGTTTAATTTAAAATGGCATTGTATGCAATTGGCGACACACATCTTTCTTTCGGTTGTGACAAACCAATGGATGTTTTTGATGGATGGTTTGATTATGTTTCGAGATTATCATCCGAATGGCATAAAAACATCCTCGCCTCCGACACCGTTGTTATTGTCGGAGATTTTTCCTGGGCAATGAATATCGATGAGGCTCTTGAAGATTTCAAATTCATTGATTCTCTGCCCGGAAAAAAAATATTGGTAAAAGGCAATCACGACTATTGGTGGGGGAGCTTAAAAAAGATGCGGGAGTGGCTCAATGATAACAGTATTGAGACTGTTAGTTTTCTTCATAACAACTTTTTTGTCTATGAAGACATTGCCATATGCGGAACGAGAGGGTGGATTACTCCCGAAAATGACGCCGATTTGAAGGTGTATAACAGAGAACTCAATCGATTAAAACTCTCATTGGATTCGGCAAAAAAATCCGGATTTGAAAGAATTTTCTCTTTTATACATTATCCTCCGATTTATTTAAACTACAGGCAGGAGGAATTTATCGAGTTGTTGAAACAATACAATGTAGAACGGTGTTACTACGGTCACGTTCACGGAAAGAGTATAAATTATTCGGTAAACACTGTTGTTGAAGATATTAAATTCAAACTCGTTTCCGCAGATTATCTTAATTTTTCACCGCTCTTCGTCTATTGATACTGATAGATATAATTTGCTGTATATGATATAATTATCCAGCATTTCATTTTGGAGGAATAATATGTTGTTGACCGAAATCAAACCCTTAGAAAACGGCGAATACGAACTTAAAGTTAAGATTGAGGCCGAGGCTTTTAACAACTCGGTTGAGGCGGAATATAAAAAGAACCGGAGAAAAATAAATGTTCCGGGTTTCAGAAAAGGTAAGGCGCCAAGATCAATAATTGAAAAGATGTATGGCGAAAGCTTTTTTTATGATGATGCATTGAATAATATGCTCGGTGAAGTATATGAGAATGCAGTTAGCGAAGCAAAATTAAGAACTATCGGAAAACCCAATGTTGAAGTGGAGAGTATAGACAAAAAAGACGGTGTGATATTGACTTTTGTCGTTACAAAAAGGCCCGAACTCGGCATAGGGAATTACAAAGGTCTCAATGCCAAAAAGCATCTTCATCCCGTTGAAGAATCCGATATCGATTCCGAAATCGAAAGGATGAGAGAACGCGCCTCAAGGCTTATTACCGTCGAAGACAGAGCAGCCAAAGACGGTGATATTGCTTCTATCGATTTTGAAGGATTTGTAGACGGTGTTCCATTTGAGGGGGGAAAAGCCGAAAATTACAGTCTGATTCTCGGTTCCGGGCAGTTTATACCCGGTTTTGAGGATAAGATTGTCGGGCATGAAATAGGCGAAGAATTTGATATCGAAGTTACATTTCCCGAAGACTATAATGCGGAGGAACTTGCAGGTAAGGATTCCGTCTTTAAGATTAAATTGAACGAACTCAAGTATAAAGAGCTTCCCGAACTTGATGACGAGTTCGTAAAAGATGTAAGTGAATTTGACACCATTGCCGAGTTAAGAGAGGACATTTCAAACAAACTGAAGGAAACAAGAGAAAAAGCAGCTGAAACAGGCGTGGAAAATCAATTGGGAGAACTGTTGTCCGATTTGCTTATAGGAGAAATCCCGGATGTTATGATAGAAGACCGCATTGATGATATGGCAAGAGACTTTTCCTATCGTCTCGGTGCACAGGGACTTGATGTTGACAACTATTTGAAGTATACCAACCAAGACTCTGCGGCTTTTCGTGACGGTTTTAGAGAAAGCGCAAAAAAGCAGGTATCATTGAGATTGGCGCTTGAAGCTGTTGCTCGTGCGGAGAATATTGAAATCACTGAGGAAGATATTGATTCGGAGTTTGTAAAACTCTCCGAACAATACAAAATGGATGTTGATAAAATTAAAAGCTTCATCCNCCCCGACGATCTTTCGGAAGACTTAAAGGCCAATAAGGCACTTGATATTGTCAGAAAAAACGCAATCGTTGTCGATGATATTCATAATGAAGAAGAGTGTGAAGTTTCAAATTAACGATTTTTAGGAGATATAATGGATAAGAAGCATTATCAAAAACCTAATATGAACCTTGTTCCCATGGTTGTTGAGCAAACCAGCAGGGGAGAGCGTTCCTATGATATTTTTTCCAGGCTTTTAAATGACAGGATTATTATGTTGTTCGATGAGATTAATGATACAACCGCCAGTCTTGTCGTATCTCAGCTTTTATATCTCGAAGGCCAGGATCCCACAAAAGATATAAATCTATACATAAATTCACCCGGCGGCTCAATTTCATCGGGATTTGCAATATACGATACGATGAACTATATAAAATGTGATGTAGCGACCATTTGTGTCGGCATGGCTGCATCTATGGGTGCATTTTTACTCGCTGCAGGAGCTAAAGGTAAAAGATTTGCCCTCCCTAACAGTGAAATCATGATTCACCAGCCCGCAGGCGGCACCAGAGGACAGGCAACGGATATAAAAATTCATGCTGAGAGAATTATCAAACTTAAGGAAAAATTAAATTTTATCCTTTCCGAGAAAACATCTCAGTCTATTGAAGTTATTGAAAGGGATACCGAAAGAGATACATTCCTTTCTGCTGATGAAGCAAAAGACTACGGTCTCATAGACCTTGTAATTGAAAATCACTAATTATGGAGCTGTAAATGTCTGATAACAAGACGCTTTATTGCGCATTTTGCGGAAAAAATCAGGATCAGGTTTCCAGAATGCTTGTAGGTCCGAATGTATATATATGTAATGAATGTGTAACTCTTTGTCACTCGTTGCTGGACGAAGAAGACTTGTTTTTAGCACGAAGTGCGAATTCTGAAAAAGATTCAAGGTACGAAAGAAAGAAGCCGCTTTTGCGACCTAAAGAAATAAAATCCATACTTGATGAATATGTAATCGGACAGGACGAAGCAAAGATAGTCCTCTCCGTCTCGGTTTACAACCACTACAAGAGGATAGAGCGGGGTATAAAAGATGAAGTAGAACTTCAAAAAAGCAATATTCTTTTGCTCGGTCCGTCCGGTGTCGGCAAAACCTACCTGGCACAAACGCTGGCAAAGATTCTTGATGTACCCTTCGCAATTGCAGACGCAACTACATTGACGGAAGCAGGTTATGTCGGAGAAGATGTCGAAAACATTCTGTTAAAGCTCATTCAGGCTGCGGACTACGATATAGAGAGAGCTGAGAAGGGCATAATATATGTAGATGAAATTGATAAAATTACAAGAAAAAGTGAAAACCCCTCAATTACAAGAGATGTGGGAGGCGAAGGGGTTCAACAGGCACTTTTAAAAATAATTGAAGGCACCGTAGCAAATGTGCCCCCTCAAGGCGGCCGCAAGCATCCGCAACAACAATTCATAGAAGTGGACACATCAAATATTCTGTTTATCTGCGGCGGCTCTTTCGACGGAATAGATAAAATAATTGAAAGAAGAGTAGCTACTTCGTCAATCGGATTCGGTTCCGAAGTAAAAAGCGTGGGTTCAAAAGCCAGAGAAGAGCTTTTAAAGAAAGTCGAGTCTCACGACCTCATCAAATTCGGTTTAATTCCGGAATTGGTAGGCAGAATTCCCGTTATTTCGGTATTGGATGATTTGGACAGGGACATGCTTGTCAGAATACTCAAGGAACCGAAAAATTCACTGATTAAACAATATGACCTTTTATTTTCCCTTGACGGCGTGGAAATTGAATTTGAAGATGAGGCTCTGAAGAGTGTAGCATCCAAAGCCATCGAACGTCAGGGCGGCGCAAGAGCCTTGCGTTCAATTCTCGAGACAATGCTCATCCCCATAATGTACGAAGTGTCATCAAGAGACGATATTAAAAAAGTCATAATAGATAAAAATTGTATAGGTAGCGGGGAACCGGAGATTGTTTTACGCAAAACAGTATAATTGAATATAAATCTCATTTAACAGCACCGAATAATGTAATAATCTCAGGGCAGAACTTCGGTGTTCTGCCTATTTAAGTAAATGGGGTATTGATGAATAAAGACGATAAAGAAAAAATCGAAGTTTCGGTTGAGAATAGCAATACAAAGAATTTGCCATTAGTTCCAATGCGTGGATTAGTGGTATTTCCGAATACCGTAAATCATTTTGATGTCGGAAGAAAAAAGACTTTCGGCGCCATAGAATGGGCACTTTCTTCCGGATCACAAATATTTGTGGCAACTCAAAAGGATGTTGCCGTTGAAGAACCGACTATGGAGGACCTGCACACTTATGGTGTTGTCGGTGAAATCAGACAGGTGCTGAGATTTACCGATAACATTGCAAAAGTACTTGTCGAGTGTAAACAGAGAGCTAAAATTTTACAGCTTCATGATGATGAAGAATATTACACCGTCGATATTGAAGATGCTCCCGTAGAGCCTCTTAAACCCAAAGACAAGGATAAAAGCGAGGCGCTGACAAGATCGATAAGAGAACAACTTGATATTTTCCTTGACTACTATCCGAAACTGTCGGGTGACATAATACTCAACGCACATAGCAATAACGACCCGCATTCTTTTGTCGAAAATCTTGCATTCAATCTGCCCTTTGATTATTTAAAAAAGCAGGAAATATTGGATGAGTCGGAAGTAATAAAACGCATGCAGTTACTGCTTGCCGCAATAACCCATGAAAACAAAATCTTGAGTATTGAAAGAGATATTACCGAACGTGTTAGGGGTCAAATCGACAAAAACCAAAGGGAGTATTACCTTAGAGAGCAGATGAGAGCCATATCCTCGGAGCTCAGTGAAGACGACTCTCAGGACGAGATAGAAGAATACCTTACAAAAATCTCCAATCTCCCAATAGAAGAAACGCATAAAATAAAGCTTCAGAAAGAAGTCTCCAGACTACAGGGTATGCCCGGAAACTCACAGGAAGCCTCGGTGATAAGAACCTACCTCGATACAGTCATCGAACTCCCCTGGGACAATTATTCGACGGATAATTTCGATATAGAGCACGCTAAGGAAATTCTGGATAAAGATCATTTCGGTTTGGATGACGTGAAAGACAGAATGCTTGAATTTATCGCTGTCAGGAGTCTTACCGATTCGATAAACGCGCAGATTATATGCCTTATCGGCCCCCCGGGAGTCGGAAAGACTTCCATTGCTAAAGCAGTTGCCGAAAGTATGGGCAGAAAGTTTGTTAGGATATCCCTTGGCGGGGTTAGAGATGAAGCTGAAATCCGCGGACATAGAAGGACATATATAGGTTCCATGCCCGGAAGAATAATCTCAGCAATTCAGCAGGCAGGTACAAAAAATCCTCTTATTCTGCTTGACGAAGTGGATAAGCTCGGAAGCGACTATAGGGGAGACCCCTCATCCGCATTGCTTGAAGTACTGGATCCCGAACAAAACAACAACTTCAGAGACCACTATCTTGACATGCCGTTCGATCTGAGCAAAGTTCTTTTTATCACCACTGCAAACAATCGCTCCACCATACCCGCCCCGCTCTACGACAGAATGGATGTCGTTGAAGTAAGCAGTTATACCAGAATTGAGAAGTTCAATATAGCAAAAAAACATCTTCTGAAAAAACAGCTTGACAGACACGGGGTTACTAAAAAGCAGTTCAGAATTAGCGATGCGGCGATAATGAGTCTTATCGATAATTATACGCGTGAGGCGGGGGTAAGAAACCTTGAAAGAACTCTAGCAAAACTGATTCGAAAATCCGCACGCATAATAGTGTCTAAAAAGGCGGAGACAATTAATGTTACCGTAAAGAATCTTGAGGACTTCCTTGGACCGAAGATAGTAAGATCCAGCCTGGCAAGCAGGCAAAACCAGATAGGGGTCGTCAACGGACTGGCCTGGACATCTTTTGGAGGTGAATTATTGCCTATCGAGGCTTCGGTTTTCAGGGGAAGCGGAAAGCTTGAACTTACCGGCCGCCTTGGCGAAGTAATGAAAGAATCTGCAAAGATAGCAATTTCATTTATAAGAACGATTCCTCTCGTCTACGGTATTCCTAAAGAACTGCTTACGGAATACGATATTCATATTCACGCACCCGAAGGTGCCGTGCCAAAAGACGGACCGTCCGCCGGCGTAACATTGACGACTGCACTGGTATCTTCCATTTCCGGGTTTGCAGCGCGCAAAGATGTTGCGATGACCGGCGAAATAACGCTTAAAGGCGATATTCTTCCCATTGGAGGCTTAAAAGAGAAACTGATAGCCGCTTATAAAGAAAAAATTAACCTCGTCCTGATTCCCAAAGACAACATGCCGGACTTATATGATGTACCCGAAGAAGTAAAATCCGGGCTGAGAATAGAACCCGTAACCAACATGATTGAAGTACTAAAAAAGTCCTTAATCGTCCCCGAGAAACAGTCAAAAAAGGACAACGAACCTTCACCGGAAATAGAATAAAGAGCTTATATAATGATCAATTTTTCGAAAACCGAATTTTTAAAATCCGCAGCACTGCCGAAAGATATTTATATAGGTGAAGCAGGGGAAATAGCGATGTGCGGACGTTCCAATGTAGGTAAATCCACACTGATAAACAAGCTTTGTAACAGAAAATCTCTGGCAAGAACCAGCTCCACACCCGGCAAGACCACAACCATTAACTATTACCGAATTAAAAAGGATTTTTATATTACCGATCTTCCCGGATACGGTTTTGCACGACGCTCGCAGTCCGAACGCAGGAGATGGGCAGATTTAATGGAGAGTTATTTTAGAAATGCGTTGAATATCAGACTGGCACTTCTCCTGTTGGATGTAAGACATGAACCCTCATCGGACGATATCACAATGATAAACTTTCTTGTCGGATCAAATCTTCCTTTTATGGCGGTCATGACTAAATCGGATAAACCCAAAAAATCCGAACTTTCTGAAAAAATCAATTTTTTAAACGAATATATGGAAAAGTATTCGCCAATCGATTCAATTGCTGTTTCCATAAAGGACAGCAAAGCTATTGACAAACTGAGAAACTCTATATCTGATTATTTGGAGATATAATATGGATTTAAAAAAAGCAAATGAATTTCTTTCGGTAAATGATAACGGGCATTTGACATTTGAGGAACTTGATACGGTAGAATTGGCAAAAAAATACGGAACCCCTCTTTATTTGATGAGCGAAAACAGCATAAAATCAAATATAAAAAACTATCTCGATGCGATTGAGGAATCTTTTGGTAAAAGGGGACATGTAGCTTATGCATGTAAAGCATTCTGTTGCAAAGAAATGGCCAGGCTTGCGGATAATCAAGGTCTTTGGCTGGATGTAGTTTCTTCAGGCGAGCTTTACACAGCACTTTCGGCGGATTTTCCTGCGGAAAGAATAATTTTTCACGGCAATAATAAATCAAACGATGAATTGAAGTTGGCAGTAGATAATTCAGTCGGCAGGATAGTGGTAGATAATGAATACGAACTTGAAAGATTAATAAATATTGCCGAAACAACCGGAAAAGTTCAGAAAATTCAGATTCGATTAAAACCCGGTGTTGATCCCGATACCCATCAATATGTAAGAACCGGCGGAATAAATTCAAAATTCGGTATTTCATTGAGTGACGGCACAATTGACAGAATAGTTAGAACCGCTAATCAGTGTAAGGC
>JGI24709J26583_10004664_pt1 | contig 10261 bp, 4 predicted proteins | sample BioPla2DNA1_FD_26583 | JGI IMG/M metagenome (IMG submission 26583) | reverse complement strand
AGAATTTCGATCATCCCGACTCTTTCGACACCGATATCATGGTATCAGACATCAAAAAACTCGTCAGCGGAGAGGACGCCTATCTTCCGGTATATTCATTTGTGGAGTTCACCAGGCTTGAAGAAAAAAAGCATGTCCAGGTTCCGAAGGTGCTCATTGTCGAGGGGATACTGATATTCCACAACGAGGATTTGAGAAATCTCTGCGACATTAAGATATTCATAGACACCGACGCCGACGAACGTTTTATCAGGCGGCTTGTCAGGGACATAAAAGAAAGGGGCCGGACGGTGGAATCGGTCATAGAAAGCTATCTGAGCAGAGTAAAGCCTATGCACAACCTGTTTGTCGAACCTACAAAAAAACTGGCAGATATAATAGTGACAAACGGAGGATATAACGTAGCCGCCCTCGATGTGATTAACGGTAAAATCGGTTCTTATCTGAGCGAATGATATCCCTGCCCTATCCCCTGCTCCGAAATGTCGTACTTGTATTCAAGCCTAATCGGGTAATAACAGTATCAAACCGGGTTGTAAATAATTTGGGGTATTCCGGGTTAATTTGGCGTTAAGTTTCAAACGCATTACGCTCTAAACAGCTGATGACGGGAGAAAATTCGGTTGATTTTTCTCCCGTCATTTTTGTCCCGTTATTGTCCGGACAGGTTTCTTCGCTTTTCAAAGTACTTGGATTTTCATCTGCTCTAATTTTTAGGGTTTTATTCCAACGAACTGACAAAATCATTCATGGCGTCGGTAAAATCGTTTCCTATTTCCGCGTATTTCAATGTAAAACTTTCAAGTGTACCCGACGGGTTTGTGACGGTCAGATACAGTTCGCTGTAGATCGAATATAATGCTTCATATTTTTCTCTGACGTTGAGGGCTTTTTCGTCTTCAATATTCGCACCGGCTATATCCGCGTGCTGTTCGGTTGCTTTCAGATAATTATCTTCAAGCTCTTTTCTTGTTCTTTCGTAATTTTCCGACAGCCATTTGTCAGCTTCTTCAAGAATTTTTTTGTTGCCGGGATTATCGCCCTCGCCTGAAATATTTACCGCAATGTCTCCTGAAGTTTTCCAAACGCTGATCTCCTTTTCCCCGTAGCCCATAAGAATCATGGCATCTTCGAGAACAATGAAGGAGCTGTCCATCACAAGCATCTCGAACTCCATGGGCGGCATAATGCTTTTTACTTCTTCGACTATTTCCGGTTCGGCTTCCTCTTCCTCTGCGGGGATTTCGGTAACCGGTTCTTCTATTGTTTCGCTGACAGTTTCTTCGGTTTTTTTGTTATCGGATGAGCAGGCTGCTATTAAAAACAGTAAAACAAAAACAAGCAGCAAAGACAGCAGTTTTTTCATAATACTCCTCTGATTCTGAAAATCAAAACCAAAATATTCCTATGAGAAAAGTATAATCAGCAGTTTAAAAAACACAATAACTATTTGTAAAAAAATCCGAGTAATTCGCGTTGTTAATAGCATTAACTTATGGTATAATTTTTGATTATTAAATTGGTAAACAACATATATATTTCAGTAATCTGTCCTATATTATTTACTTGCGGAAAACGGTTTTAATTTGAAGTTATCGTTATCCGTTAAAGGTGATGCGCATGTGGAAAAAGTTTAAAGAAAGCGGCATCAAAAAGTTCAATACCCTCGGCTTTTTGATTTTGACAGTTATGATGCTCGGCTCATTATTATATTTTACCGATGCTTTGGATATGCCGAATATATACCTGATAGACAGAGATGTTTTTTCTTTTTCGGAGGGTTGGACATGGCAGGGCGACAATTTTCAGGAAAAATACAGTCTGCCCCGTTATTTTGATGTGAATGAGGATGAACCCCTGGTAATCAGGAATACAATCCCCGATGAACTGCCGAGCGGCGCAAAAATTGCCCTTAAATCATATTTCAATTATGTTGTGGCAAAGATTGACGGAGAAACGGTCTATGCCGTGGGCGATGACAGCGATAAATATTTGGGAAAGGATCTCGGCAATTTCTGGGCTGTTATTGATATCACTCCCGAAGACCCGGGCAAAACCCTCGAGCTGACTCTTTTTTCCAATATACCTACGTCTAAAGGTTACGCTCCGGAGATAGTTATCGCTTCGGGAACAGGTTTACTGGGTCACATTTTTTTACAGAAAGGCGCCTGGAACGCTTTATCCTTAGTTACTATTTTGTTCGGAATTATAGTCGTTGTCAGCAGTATACTGGGCAGAATCTATAAGCAAAAAGATTCGGGTCTTTTATTTTTGGGTATCACCGCCCTGCTTATGGGAAGCTGGTTTCTGGGCGATTCGGGAATGCTCCAGCTCCTGACTAAAAATACATATCTCACTACAAGAATCACCTTCATTTCAACACTCCTGAACCCGATTTCCTTTGCCCTGTATATCCGCGAAACCGTTCAGATGACAAAAAAGAGATTTCTTACCGATTTTTTGACAGCGCTGCTCATTTTAAACGCGATTATATGTATGACTCTTGAGCATCTCGACATTTTGGGCATACGCGATACCCTCCCCATATCCACGTTATTGCTTGCAATTTTCATTATTTATAACATGGCAATATTTATCATAGAGCTTATTTATTATAAAAATAAAAATGCGGCGAGTGAAATCAGAGCGATTTTTATTTATTTTTTCTTTGGAATCTTAGAGACCGTGTTTTTTATAATAAATAAGCAAAAAGGCTCCTCCTACTTTATGTTAATCGGTACCACCGCTTATATCGTTATGTCGCTGTTGAACCGATATAAGGAATATACCGAGAGAAGAAAGGTCAAAGAGGATAAAGAGTATTTCGAGAGGGTGGCCTATACGGATGCTCTTACCGGAGGCGGTAACCGTGCGGGATTTTACAGAGATTTGGAGACTATCACCGACCCCGAAGGTTATTTTATAATTCAGGCGGATACCGACAGGCTAAAATACATAAATGATTATTTCGGCCATGCCAACGGAGACCGGGCGATTATAGATACATATAAAGTTTTATGCAAAAACTTCTGTGAAATCGGCACGGTTTATCGAATAGGCGGAGACGAATTTTCCGTCATTGTCAAAAGCACAGGCAGAGATGAAATAGAAAAAATTATGGAGCAGGTAAAAAATGACGTTGCTTTAGTTGCGGAAGATAGGATATATGATTTTTCAGTATCTTTCGGAGCCGTAATGTACGATTCTTCTTCGGATAAGGATATTAACGCGACTATTGTCAGAGCCGACCGCAAAATGTATGAGGACAAAAAGAGGCTTAGAGATACCGTACCCCAAAAAATGCCGGTCGTTCATTGAACCGATACCTTTTTAAGTTTTTATCTGAAAATCACAAAAAATAACCGAAGTTTTTAAAAACTTATAATCACGGCGATATGAGCCGGGCTAAAGGCCGGGCTCTTTTTTTATACGCAAAGATACGGTTGTGAATTTTTTCCGCTCATTAAACCAATAAAAAAACCCGGTATGCAAAGACAAATCTCTGTTAATTTACATTGTTAACAGTACTGTCATATGGTATAATTTTATAGCTATCGGTTTGGAAAATAATAATGTTTTGTTATCTGCCCGATATTTTTACTGCCGAAAAACGGTTTTATTTTGAAGATATCGTTATCCGGTAAAGGTGATGCGTGTGTTTAAAAAGTTTAAAGACAGCGGTATAAAAAAGTTCAACGCTCTCGGTTTTTTGTTTTTGACAATTATGATGTTTGCATCATTATTATTTTTCAATGATGCTTTGGATATGCCGAATATATACCTTATAGATGGAGATGTTTTTTCTTTTTCGCAAGGTTGGACTTGGCAGGGCGACGGGTTTCAGGAGCAGTATAGTCTGCCCCGTTATTTTGATGTTAAAGAGTCGGAACCCCTGGTAATCAGAAATACAATCCCCGATCAGTTGCCTCACGGGGCGAAATTGGCGGTTAGATCCTATATGCAGTCTGTCGTGGCAAAAATCGACGGAGAAACGGTCTACGCAATGGGTGATGACAGCGATAAATATCTGGGAAAAGATTTCGGCAATTTTTGGGCTGTCATAGACATCACTCCCGAAGACATAGGCAAAACCGTTGAGCTGACTCTTTTTTCGCATTTGTCCACTTCGAACGGTTATGCTTCGGAAATAGTTATTGCTACCGGAACAGGTTTGTTGGGTCACATTTTTTTTCAGAAAGGCGCCTGGAACGCTTTGTCCCTGATTACTATTTTGCTTGGAGTTGTAGTGGTGTTCAGCTGTATTCTGGGCAGATTCTATAAGCAAAAAAATTCAGGTCTTTTGTTTTTGGGCATCACCGCCCTGCTTCTGGGAAGCTGGTTTTTGGGCGATTCGGGAATGCTCCAGCTTTTGTCTAAAAACACATATTACACTACGAGAATCACCTTCATTACAACGCTGCTCATACCGATTTCCTTTGCCCTGTATGTTCGTGAAACCGTCCATATGTCTAAAAAGAGATTTCTTGCCGATTTTCTAACAGCATTACTCATTATTAACGCAGTTATATGTATGGCTCTTGAACATAACGACGTTTTAGGCATTCGGGACACACTCCTTGTAACTATGGCATTGATAGGAATTTTCTGTATTTATTACATTGTAATTTTCAGCATAGAGTTGTTTTATTATAAAAACAAAAAGGCGGCGGATGAAATCAGAGCGATTGTTGTCTTTATTTTCTTTGCAATTTTAGAGACCGTATATTTTTTAATCGACAAACAAAAGGAATCCTCTTACTTTATGTTAATCGGCACGACCGTTTATATCATCCTGGCGTTGTTCAACCGGTATAAGGAATATACCGAGAGAAGAAAGGTCAAAGAGGATAAAGAGTATTTCGAGAGGGTGGCCTATACGGACGCTCTTACCGGCGCATACAATCGCGCAGGATTTTACAGAGATTTGAAGGCTATCACCGACCCCGAAGGTTATTTTATAATTCAGGCGGATACCGACAGGCTAAAATACATAAATGATTATTTCGGCCATGTCAACGGAGACCGGGCGATTATAGATACCTATAACGTTTTATTTAAAAACTTTTCAAAAATCGGCACGGTTTACCGAATAGGCGGAGATGAGTTTTCCGTCATCGTCAAAAACTCAGACAGAGACGAAATTGACAGGATTATGGAAGAGGTAAAAAAGGACGTGGTTTTAATCGCGAAAGAAAGAAAATACGATTTTTCCGTATCTTTCGGAGCCGTTAAGTACGACTCCGCTTCGGATTTGAATATTAATGCGACTATAATCAGGGCCGACCACAAAATGTATGACGATAAAAAGAGGCTTAGAGACACCGTGCCGAAAAAAATGCCGGTTATTCAATAAGCCGATTCCCCGTTTAAACAAGTTATTTAATAATCAAACGAATTGACTAAGTCATTATTCAGAGCATAACAAAGAGCCCGGGCTAAAGACCGGGTTCATTTTTTATGCGGTAAAGATACGGTTATGTTTTTGTTCTTTAATTTTACGGGGAAGCGCCGATACATACACACTGATCGCCTATCAATAACAATTGTTAATAGCATTAACCTGTGATATAATACGAAAAATTTTTCGGTTTTACTTTTTTTGTTTCCAACCCGATATTTTTAGTGCCAAAAAGCGGTTTTGATTTGCAGTCGTTATCTGACAGAGGTGGTATGCGTGAAAAAGTATAATGATAACGTTATAAAAAAGATTAATGATGTCGGGTTTTTGGTTTTGGCTCTCGTAATGCTTTTCGCAATTCTTTATTTCACGGATGCTTTGAATATGCCTGATATCTACCTTATAGACGACGATGTTTCTTCCTTTTCCGGGGGTTGGACCTGGCAGGGCGACAATTTTCAGAAAAAATACAGTCTGCCGAATTATTTCGACATCGAGGAGTCGGAACCTCTGGTAATAAGAAATACAATTCCCGACGAGTTGCCTCACGGGGCAAAATTAGCGTTTAAATCTTATATGCAGTCTGTCGTGGCAAAGATTGACGGCGAAACGGTTTATGCGGTGGGCAATGACAGCGATAGATTTTTGGGAAGGGATTTCTCCAATTTTTGGGCTGTAATTGATATCGCTCCCGAAGACAAAGGCAAGACCGTCGAGCTCACCCTTTTTTCCAATTTGCCTGCGTCGAAAGGTTATGCTTCCAATGCAATCATTGCTTCCGGAACGAGTTTGCTTGCGCACATCTTTTCCGAAAAGGGTTTTGGAAATGTTCTTGCAATATTTATTATTGTTTTGGGAATGGTATCCATCGCCGCCTGTATTTTAGGCAGGCTCTACAATCAAAAACGTCGGAGTTTTCTTTACTTGGGAAGCTCCGCCATAATTATAGGCAGTTGGTTTTTGGGCGGTTCGGGAATACTTCAGTTCCTTACAAAAAACACCTTCTTCACTTCAAGGATCATGCTTTTAATGACTTCGCTCAGCACAATCTCATTCGGTCTGTATATTAGGGAAAGCATTCCGATGACAAAAAAGAGAGCATTCGGCAATATTCTCACACTGTTGACCGTTATTAATACAGCTGTCTGCATGGCCTTGGAGTATTTTAACATCCTTGGTATTCGGGATACGCTCCCCATAACCCTGGTATTGATGGCGACCTTCTTTATTTACAATATGGTTGTGTTTTCAATAGAGGTTTTCCGCTACAACAACAAAAAGGTATTGAGCGAATTAATAGGACTTTTTATTTTCGTTGCCTTCGGAGCAATTGAAATTGCGGATTATTTTTTGTCGGATCAAAAAGGAATCTCTTTTTACATACTGCTCGGCGCTGCCATTTATATTGTTATTTCACTATTCAACCGGTATAAGGAATATACCGAGAGAAGAAAAATTAAGGAAGACAAGGAATATTTCGAGAAGATGGCCTATACCGACGCACTTACCGGAGGGGGTAATCGCGCCGGATATTTCAGAGATTTGGGGAAAATTACCGATCCCGAAGGTTATTATGTAATACAGGCGGATACCGACAGACTCAAATACATCAATGACAATTTCGGTCATGCCTGCGGAGATCAGGCGATTATTGATACATTTGAAGTTTTATGTAAAAACTTCTGTAAAATCGGCAGTGTTTATCGGGTCGGCGGAGACGAATTTTCCGTTATCGTCAAGAACACCGACAGAGATAAAATTGACAGGATTATTGAACAGGTGAAAAAGGACGTGGCTTTAGTCGCGGAAGAAAGGATATATGATTTCTCCGTATCTTTCGGAGCAGTCATGTACGATTCCTCTATAGACAAGGATATCAATGCGACTATTGTCAGAGCCGACCACAAAATGTATGACGACAAAAAGAGACTTAGAGGCACCGTGCCCCAAAAAATGCCGGTTGTTTCATAAGACGGTGTGTTAAATCAAGAACATTAAATTGCAATGCATCGATTAAGCATTATTCAGCTCAAAAACAACGAGCCCGGCTTTTCGTCCGGGCTCGTTGCTTTTTATAAAATAGAATATAAAGCTAAATCTCGTTTTTTAGGAAAGCTTCCAATTTGTCAATGGATAAAGGCTTTGAAAAATAAAATCCCTGTATTTCATCACATCCCAACTCTTTCAGGAACTCAACCTGGTTTTCCGTTTCGACGCCTTCAATGGTAGTATACGCTCTGAAGGCTTTGGCCAGCGATATAACCGTTTCGGTTATAATGGTTTTTCTTCTTTCCGAATCGATATTGTCCGTAATGCTTTTATCAATTTTTATTCTGTCAAAAGGTATAGCTTCCAATCGATGTAATGAAGAATATCCCTTGCCGAAATCGTCGATGGCAACGCTTATTCCCAACTTTTTCAACTCCGATATTTTTTCTATCGTATCCGATATATTTTCAGACAACGCGCCTTCCGTGATTTCCAATTCGATATACTTCGGGTCTATCTGGCTTTCCTCTATAATTTTTGAAACGGAATCCACAAAATCATGCCTTTGGAGCTGGACGGCCGAAATATTAACGGAAAAGCGGAGGGGTTTAAATCCCTTCATTACAAGCCTCTGATGTGCCGCTATCGACTCTTTAAGCACCCAGGCTCCCACGTCGTTAATCAGCCCCGTGGTTTCAAGTATGGGGATAAATCTATTGGGCGGCTCCAATATTTTACCGTTTTCAGGCGTCAGTCTGAGCAAAGCTTCAACTCCGGCGGTTTTTTCCGTTGCGATATTGATTTGAGGCTGAAATTCCAGATAAAATTCATCGTTTTGCAATGAACTGAAAAGCCTGTTTGTGAGCAGGGCGGTTTCCGTAATGTATTCTCTTATTTTCGAGGTGTAAAAAACAATCTTATCGTCGGATTGTTCGGCCTCATTTCCCGCAAGTTCCGCACTTTCCAAGAGAGAGATTACATCTTTTCCGTCTTGCGGATATAGCGATATGCCTATGTTGATAATAACAAATAACGCTTCCACCCCCGTGTCGGTCAACAAAGGCTGTGAAAAGACATTAATCACTTCCTTCGCCCTGTTCGTTATTTCCTCCTCATTGCCGCTGTAGGGCAAAGCAACTATAAACTCTTTTGAGCCTGTTCTTGAAATAATGATGCGGTCAGGAAACAGATTCTCGAGGGTTGAGGCGGATTTTATTAACACCTGTGTTCCTATATCATGGCCGAAGGTGTCGTTAATCGGCTTTAAATTCTCTATTTCAATATCCAAAATTGCTATCTTTGGTTCTTCTTCATTGTTTAGAATCGGTTCCAGCGTTTTTTTGAGCATATTTAAATTGGCCATTTTTGTGACAACATCAAAATAGGCGAATTCATGCAGCCTTTTTTCGTACAGCAGCTTTTTCCTTGCATCAGCCAGGACATTAGTTAAAATTTTAAAAATAGACTGCCGATCCTCCCAGATGTGCTTATCAACACGGTTACAATATTCAACAAAAAGAATTCCGTGTACCCTGTCATCAACAATTGCGGGAAAAGCGGAAAACGAATTGATTCCTCTTGACATAAAGTAATTTCTTACCGCCTCATGTTCGCGTATGGAAATTCCCTCAACATCATCATACACTACAGGCCGTTTATCGGCGATTATAGATTCGACAATCTGCAAAATTGCTTCCTTGGCCTCCACTTCCGAGTAGCGGGGAGACGAATCATCAGCAAGGGCAGGATTAACATATTTGCTTACTAAGGCTATGTCCTCGCAATCGGAGCTTATTTCCAATAAATATGCATAATCAAAATTGAGAATTTCGGCGGACATCTCAAACATTTCATTGAGCTTTTCATCCGCATTCTCTTTGCTGTAGGAAATGAAATTGGACGAAATCCTTTCAAGGACGCTCTGCTCCTTTGTAGACTCTTCATACTTTTTCATCCTCACCGACTGCAATGACATTAAAAACTGCGTAATTGCAAAGGTAAGTGCAATGACTGCAATCCTCGACGCATAGTCGGTGCGTCCTACCGCGACAACAATCTCCGGTTGAATTATAAAATAAACAACCTGCACGGCTATGTTCACTAAAGCAAAGATTATGGACTGGACTTTACCTCCCAGAATAACCGTAATCAGGAAGAATAAAACATATATCCCCCATACGGTTGTCGCACCCGTATCAAAACATTTTAATGAGTAAAAAATTGTGCCCGCCACAGCTATTAACAGAAAGATGGTGTTCTGATTTGCCTGATTCTTTGTTACAACCGGAATAAGTATGGTAAGAATCCCGAAAAGCGCAAAACCTGACGAGAGTAAAAGCTCTATTTCCAACGGGCCTCTCATTATGAAAAATCCAATTAAAAAGGATATTGCAGCGCCTGTGATAAATATGTGCCCAACCAATATAAATAATCTACGCCGGTCGTTGGTCATCAAATTGCCATATGTCAAAAACTCGGGTGTTGTCTTTTCCTTTTCAAGAAACAGCCCGAAGCCTTTTAACGTCAAAAACATCGTTGCCGTCGGAATAAAGAGGATTACAACCGCTATCTTGGGAAACATCTTTATTCCCAAAATGTCAGGCAATACATCTGTCGCTATGCCTAAAAAAACCGTTAAGTAAAATGACAGTTTGAATTTTATTACATCTTTTTTCAAAAAGACATTGGACTGGATTTTTCTCAACCAGCGAAAAAGCAGTATGATGCTGACGATTCCAAATGAAAAATAATAAAAAAACAGCCAATATGAGTCGATGGTTGTGGGGAATGTATTTACCCAGCCGAATTCGGTTTTTATCATTTTATACTGTCTGGGACCAAAAATTCCGAAGGGAGAATACAAAACGACATTAA